>Ga0224501_10001970_pt1 | contig 16023 bp, 9 predicted proteins | sample SF_Oct11_sed_USG_4_FD_169105 | JGI IMG/M metagenome (GOLD analysis project Ga0224501, IMG submission 169105) | Sediment microbial communities from San Francisco Bay, California, United States - SF_Oct11_sed_USGS_8_1 | ecosystem: Environmental > Aquatic > Marine > Sediment | place: USA... | reverse complement strand
TCTTCTTTGTGAATTTACTCAAAAACAACACAAACATCACCATTTTTTTATAAACCTACATGTACGAGTATGCAGTTTTCATAGGTAGATTCACTTTGATTTCTATCGAGATTCATGTTTTTTGATGGTTAGGTTTTGGCCGTCTTAGACCTTTAGGACACAAATGTAATTTGATTCTGTAAGCTGCCATACTGATTCTGTAAGCTGCCATACTGATTCTGTAAGCTGCCATACTGATGAGGGTTGATAGTCTGTTTAATCCTTTCTCAGTTCTGCTGGTGTGTCAGGCTGGGTGAAACAGTCCCCTGCCTGAAATGCAGGGTGCTCAGCGCACAAGGCAGCTACTCGGTTAATGGTGGGGAATGCTGTCATGTCAACTCCAAACCTGCAACATGAGAAACTCTCACTAACTGTTTACATACCTGACCTGAAGGGAATAGGGCACCAGGCTGAGCGTGACTAACGCTGTTTTATAAGTTGAGCTTATAGATTCATTCGAGCAATTAAAGTCGCCCTTATTGATCCAAATTTCAAGCGTTTTCTGCATTTAAGCTCGGATTAATGGAATACTGTATAACGGACTGTAATATGAACTCACACAGGGTAAATACCCACTTCTCTGCATCCTCAACAATAAAGGCTTGGGTTCACCAGGAAACACCGTTACAACTAAAGCGAGGAAGCTTCAGAAATTTATAGGATGCGCGCTAGGCTATTTAGACTAGCGTGCAGTCAGTAATGAAAAGCTAGGTGTGAATGGATAGCGTAAGCTTATCACAATAACGACCGAATACAAAGTCCTGACAACGAATTGACAGTGTTCGTGAGATCGTTCAGGGCCTCAAAATCACGTAGCCTGAAGAAGGGGCAGGCAAAGAAAATGCTCTTAGTAAATGTCTGGGCATTGAGGCAGCTGTGGAGTTGTTTACATAGTTGATCAGTTGTTGTGGGTGAGAGTACCTGTGGGCATTATGTAGCTGGGGTATGATACACAGATCGGCCATAGTTATATCATCACCCACGCAGTATTTCCCAGCAGTGTCAGAGATGATAGCCTCAAAGCCTACGAAAATACACAAATCAAAGATGGGTTTGGGGGCTTACAGAATCAGGGAGAAGTACGAGTGACTCAAAAATTGACAATCAGGCGCACTCAATCGAGTTTAGGCTCGCTAGGTGAAGGGCCAATTGTGCCTGAAAAATACTTCATCTCAAGCCAATTTTAGCAATCACAGCCTAGCAGAGCGATGGGTACTAGCAGATATTTATAACTAGATGTAGCCATGATAGAATTATACTTACACAGCACTGCTGTGACAGATATTTTGGGATGTATTATTGATATATTATCATGCACTTACTTCTGAGTCCATCCGTTATCCACTTCCGGCCCCATGAGACTTTATCCAATTTGTTCTCTTCATTGGAGACGTACTGCAGCACTTTGAGGTTTTGTATTGGCTGAGTGGATGAGGTGATCACATGACACATCCCTCTGATCTACAACATGGGAATCGTAACCAGCGGGCGATCAATCGTCTGGGGGACATTCAGATACCCGGTCAGATCTAACACAACCGAGATAACTGTCAGATTCTGATAATTCATATCGTTTTTCCCCCTGACGTCTTCACTGTTATGGTTTAGATGTTCTCTTTTTCACCGGGTTAGAATGGAGCATCGCGAGCGGGACACTATCAGTGCTCCATCTCATGGCGAGGCTCATTTTTCATATTGTGATGGCAGAGTAGTTATTAACAACCCAGTGTCACCATGCTAATCAATGATTTAACCAGATGCTAGGGATTACATGGACCTACAGTTTTCAATCCCAGTATTTGACGAGCTCTTTGGTATCCGAATAAAGTTAGCGTGACAGTTTATCTTTCCTTTGCCTAATTGCGATATTTTATTGACTTTTTAAAGAATACGGTAGAGCCTGCTTCCTCCGTCTCGTAAAATCTGCCTCTGCCAGCGAGCACTGCACAAACAACCCGCGCGACACTACCAGTCAATAATCCATTATATAGGAGTCCACAGTCCCACAGTGTGAACACCCAGTACTGAGTTTTACTGATCGCAGTGAATGGATAGGAGGTCCTGATAGGTTTAAGCTCAGGAGGTCCATTATATAGGAGTCCACAGTCCCACAGTGTGAACACCCAGAACTGGGTTTTACTGATCGCAGTGAATGGATAGGAGGTCCTGATAGGTTTAACCTCAGGAGGTCCATTATATAGAAGCCCACAGTCCCACAGTGTGAACACCCAGTACTAGGTTTTACTGATCGCAGTGAATGGATAGGAGGTCCTGATGGGTTTAAGCTCAGGAGGTCCATTAAATAGGACGGCTAAGTGACTGAGTAGAACAAAGAAAACATTTTTGGGTTTTCCAAGTTCCTGGTGGATTTCAGTGAGTGCCCTGTGAGTACGAGATTGAAATTAATGCGACTGCTGATAAGCTGGCGGCCGTTTTGTTGCAGCCATCACATGGCCCACGCGGAGGGTTCGCCCAAACATCGCAGCCGAAGAGCACGCCCCAGCAGAACAGTGAGAAAATGGTGGAAAGCTAACATCCTGTGGCACTATGGTCCCGAGGTGAGTAAAGGTGCTTTTTTACTCCATCGGGCGTCCGGTCCGCCTCGGACCGGACGCAGGACTGGTCTGACTCGGGCGTATGACGTATCCGAGGACCGGACGCAGGACTGGTCTGACTCGGGCGTATGACGTATCCGAGGACCCTTTTCACGCCAAACAGATCCGTCGGACGCGCCATCACGGATAACTTTGGAGCCAATCAATGGGGCTGAACCGATGTTTCCGGAAACGACAACCATTCTTCGCTCATAACTTCAAAAGAAAGTCAATTCGCTATTCAATTCTTTCACTATAGGTTGCCTCTCTGTCCAGTCCAACTTCGTGCTGTTAGTCGAGTGAATATTGTCACGGAATCAAACAAATTTCCCTTTCCAATGATCCTAGTATGAGACCGGAAACGAGAGAACATTGCTAGGTACTCCGTGGAAGACCATTTGATTGGTTGATGAGTCGGACGTCATACTCATTTTGTCTCTGGGAGACAAACGGTCGGGCGTCCGAAAGAGCGTCCGAGGCGGACCCAATGACACTTTTTCACTCTATTTTTGGGGGTAAGGAGTCCGTCTCGAGCGTCCAGTCCGAGGCGGACTGGACGCCCGATGGAGTGAAAAAGCGCCTTAACGATAACAAGTACATACAGTCAGATAGGGCTTACTGATACACATGATTATATGACTCAAAGCCAAAGTATTCTGGGGTTAAACGCTAGCCATGCTGGGCTCTCATTCAATGTATGATAAATTCAAGCTTCTACCCCCACAGAACAAGTCTCAGAGTTATGAGGGCCACTAGATAAGATGACCAAGTGCCTGCATCGGACAATACAATGTCATGCAATATATAACTCGATGAGAGCAGAAGTTATCTTCTCTTGTTTAAGACCAATTAATTGCCTTACAGTACACATCAACAAGATAACAAACAGTTAAATAGAACCTATGATGCTATCCTTGATAATGGAAACACAAGCGACTTTACTAAAATAAAACAAACTATGGAGAAAGACCAGACAGTGAAACACTAAATGTTATGTTTCGAAAAGCTTGGCCAGTGTTTTCTATTGGTTTTAATAATTTTATTTTACACGGATAGCTCTGATAAGACCATAGGTCCTTTTACGTAGAAATCCCTAAAATTCTGAGAACACAAAGGAAGCCAAGGGAGCACCTTTATGCCTGAATGCTAAGATAATTATGAACCCAACCAAGACCAATCACAGTTTAGGCAATGGAATGCAAGAAAGTTGTTAGTCTTGTGAACAATGCGTTTGACTAGACTAGAGATAGCGTATGTAAAAAAGTGGTGACACAAGTAACAGAATGTTACACCAGAAACCTGCTAATAGCGATGGAAGAACAGCCAGTAATAGTGCTCCATCCGTCATAACTGATGGTAAGTGCATCATGGTGAGATAACTCCTCTATTAGGTGCTGGTGATTTATCATAGTTCTCGCCAATCTCTGTCTGTGCTAGATTAATCAGGCATCATGGCTTACATGACTGGTTTAGCCAAAACTCGAAAATTGTTGGATATTAGCCATTACAGATGTGTAAGAATGATTTGTGTATGCCTATGGAGATGAACAATCAGACCTTCGTTTAGTTTGGGTGTGCTAATTTCACTATGCGTATGTGATTCCATAGAGTCGGATAGAGCGGTGTCGGTCGTTCGACCCACGTCCCCCGAGACCAGGCACAGTTTCATGGGATTTGAACAGACCAATACCACTACCACTAACGGCGACAAGGTGAAAAAACCTAAACGGGATAAAAAGGGGCGCCATTCCACTACTGCCAGCCCACGCGGCAGCATTGTTAAACCAAACAAGAAGAAGAAAAATGGCCAAAAGGCTGACTCATTCAACCAGGTATCTATTGAGGTCATCCATACAGTCCTACTGGTGTGCGAGGGCTGTACTACAGCTCTGTCTGTGCGCGAGGGCTGTAATATGAATATGTAATGGCGGACAGTCCAGCAAAACAAGGGCGGTTAGGCAGAGTGAGCCTTGTAATACACACTATACCCGAGCTAAATGCATATCTGGTATTCCTGGTGAGCCAATGAGCACCGAGGGTATGAAGAGCATAACTACCTAAGCCTTGATGATTACAGAGCCCTGCAAATAAAGACTACATGCAGGTTTATGGCCTTTCATTAGCATGCGTGGTATATATCACTGGCATATAAATATCAGGACGCAGCAGTGCCCGGCCAGCAGCGAGGGTTACGCTTTTCTGTGGTGTTATTTCACTTGTGATCGCATTAAGCGTCATCTCTGCACCATCGGCTCACCCCCTTGGGAGTGCTGATTACATAGCAGCTAGTTATATACTAAAGGATCTGCACTTAGCCATCAAAATTAATAACAATCAAAATGATACGGAACCTGTCAGTAAAGCTACTCAAGTCTAGGATTGTTCGAGGCATGCGAAGAGCCAAGACGGTCACTAACATGCACGAACAAAACAAAAAGGTAAGCGCAAAATCACTTCACTTCAAAACACGTGCCAATAGTGACGGTTTCATCTTATTGTCTCGTGTCAACACAGGCTTTATGCGGATATCAGTAGCAGATGGCAAACCTCACAAATGAACTTTAATGATGCGATACTTATCAAGCGTGTGATATTCATAGGTTTTTGAGGTCAATATTCGGTCTGGGAAAATATCATTAGAAAATCTATACATCATCGTGATTCTGGTGGGGAAATGAGAAAGGCATATGATGAGTAGTGTGTTCATTAACTTTAAGTCCCATTATGGGCTGAGTGCGGCTGCCTGTCACTCGGTCACACAGGTCACCATGGTTTGCGATTTTGAAAGGAAAGTCAGTTGATGGAACTGTACAGCAGATTCACTGTCTTGTGGGCAAAGTGGGGCTCATAGCTACACACCCCCACAGAGCATGATGCAGGGATCATTTTTACCACTGTAAAGACAAACAATACACCGGATGCCATCACTACATATACCGCCCAGATACTACCCCTACAAAACACTTACAACAGAAATCAGTGCACTAATGTAACACCACAGAAACATAGATCAAAACATAGTTATAGCACAGGAATACAAACTACAACACTACAACACATATTTTCTACTGATAGCAATTTTCTTGTAAACATTCAGTCAGTCTTGTACTACAGAGTAGACATACACAATCCATGCAGCCGAAACGTGTCCCTGTTTGGGGCAATACTTATCACATTATCAGCACCAGTCCCAACTGGTTCACTGCTGGTTCTCCGCTGGTACACCCTGATGCTCCGTTGGTACTTTTGTTTTGTTCTACTTGGGCACTTTGTCGGTCTTTTTAACAGACCTCATCTGAGGTTTGTTGAAGCGGTAGGTGCTCAGAAGTATGTGAGGAGCTCACACTCACAGTTGCAGCCCGGCATGACTAGGACTTGTACCCAGGTCTTGTTCTTGAGCCAATCACAGAAGTCACCGATGTTTTCTGCTATCCTTGGTGGTACACGCTGATAACATGGTCATATCCTGGTAATCATCTGTTTCAACCAGTATGACTTCCCCTAGGGACCCATACGCAATAGATCATCGGTTGCAAATACTCAATTTATAATTACCTCAATTTAAATACTGAATTTATTATCAATGACTGTCCAGTATAACGTCAAACAGCTAAAAACCTAACCCAAACTACCAATTGCAAATCTTAAATGGATAGCAAACACAAGCGGTAATACGAACGTGTAGATGGTAGGCCCTCTTTTTCTTCGCTGCACTTGACCAATCTATTCAATGGACCTGCTGAGTCTGAAGCTTGATCTGAAGTGGTACGAACTAGGAATCCCGTGAAAAGCTCACCGCTAGCAGGAGTCCGGCAGAGCTTGAACTCAAGGTATCACTATCAATGATACATTGACTTCTTCTGCTATCCCATAGCACTATACCCAATGGGCTATCCCACTAACCCGCAGTGTTCTAGCCATTGAGCTATCCTGCGATCCCTTACCACTCTACCCAATGAGTTATCCCACTATTACACAGTGCTCTAGCCACCGACCCATCCCACTATCCCTCAGTGCTCGATCTAGCTACAGAGCTACCTCAGTGCTCGATCTAGCTACAGAGCTACCTCAGTGCTCGATCTAGCTACAGAGCTACCTCAGAAAACTTTGTGGCAAATGACAAATACATAGAGATATACAAATTTTCGCAGGGTGAGATAAAGGACCCACTTATCCAGAAGCTCCTGGATGCTGTCAACAATGAGAATGAGAAAGAACTGAGTGACTGTCTCAATGAGGAAACAAGAGAAATGGAGAGAATCCGAAACGCTGACATCCACGGCGGATCGCTGCTACATTACGCTGCCAGCAGGTAAGGTTACGCAGAAAACTTCAATTCAAAGGAAATCTACATTTTTTATTAATTCACCATCAGCTATTGCGTGTAAACAGTTTTATATCCTATAACCAATGTCTTGGGAGGTCTGAAAGACCAAAGGAGGAGTTCCAGGGGAATTTGTAGACTACACTGCGCATACAGCTAATCCAAATAAGCAATCAAAATGTCAGGTTGCAGTGAGATCAAACTTAAAAATTGTGGTCTGAAGTTCCATGTAAGCCTACATGTGTATATAGAGTGTGATCTGCATAGATAAGTTTTCACAGTGAAATACTGGGCAAGTTTGCACTCCAACATGCAACATAACATAAAAAAGGATAGCCTCCATTACGTATCTGACAAGATAGCCATTTCAGCTAGTCTTCACTCATTGATGAAGCAGTAAACATACCATCCTTGGTAATTTCACCCAGCCTAAAGTCTATTCTAGAGACATTTACTGGTTACTATTCTATGAAGTGACGCATGCGAAGGGGAGAGTACATCATTACAGGAGTTAAAACCTGCCGCTATGATAATAGCCCATATCTTTTCTCTATCATTCAGATGTAATGCAGCCATAGTGGCAGTGTTACTTCAGTATGGATTTGATGTCAACAGAAAGACCAACAAACTGATGGAGTTCTATCTTGAAGCTCATGATTACGTGTCCAAGTTTCGGCCGGGGAGTACGCCTCTTTATATAGCTACTGTTGCCGGTAGGTAATCATTGCAAGCATTTATAACTCTATGATATATAACTAACAAGGATGTCAAAAGGTCAGTAGTCTGATTTAAGCATGTTTAAATAGTGCCTATCTTATAGGAAGCCTGATAGCTTCTGAGAATCTATGCCCTCGCACGTCAACTGAATAATAACAAACCCTCCACCATCATGGCAACAGTGTAAATTAATCGTTAGTGCTCATATGATTCCGCTCAGGCAACTTTAATAACAAGATAGATCGGTAGCTAAAGTCTTTGGCGCCACGCGATCGAACTCTGAGTACAGGTCCCGTCGTCTAGCCTGTGTTCAGGAGGGTAAAAAGATAATTGTGTGTTTCCCCAAGACAAAACAGCCATCAGGAGTGGTGTAGAAATTGGCCCACTGAGTCTTTTTGACTCTGTGTTTCCCAGGGTGAGTCATTAGGAAACTTTCTGTTTACACCCGTGTTGCCCCATACAGAAGGTCCCCATAGAGAATGCACCTCTATGGGTGGACCTCCTTTATTTAACATCGCGATCTGGAACCGACATGGGGTCGAGCTTTCTCATTGGTCGCACAGTGACCTCTCTAAAGAAGGGAACCTAAAACTGTCCAGTTCTTGTGATAACACTTCGATGCAAGACACTGTTCACATTCATTTAACTAGTCTAAAATATTAAATTCAAAAGATAAGATTGCCCATGATAACCTCTGAATTCAGGGCTCACCACAAAGCCTACAGTTCCAGAATGCTGTTAGTATGACCAGACAGCCTGATAGAGCAATTTAACCTTTAAGCTCTCATATAGAGTTATCTTCCCTTTGTATAACTCTGAGCTCTGTATATGATAGGAAATGCCACCATTGTGACATTGCTTGCCAAGAATGGAGGCAACCCTAACACCGCTGATTTGGAGGGCTACACTCCCCTGCATAACGCCGCCTGGCATAATAAGCTGGAACTCATTCGTTACCTCATCTCATATGGTGCAAAGATCAACGTGCAGGAGTCTACAGGCAGCACCCCACTGAGAAAAGCTGCCTACAGAGGTCACCTGGAGGCAGCCAAAATGCTGCTAGGTAATTCACCTCCATTCTCTATATGCCTGACTGCATGTGGTCTTATCATGTCACAGATAGACCGAAGTTTATGGGCAGATTTCCTTAATGGTTAGACAAGTCATAGAAATTTGCCCACTGTGCATAGTGCAGCCTGGTGTCATTTCAGAATGCGGTAGTAGATTCCGTTGACACCAACTCATCACCACCTCGATAGTCTCCTATGGTACTGGCACTCGGTTCCTTATAATTTTTATACAGCAGACATATTAATAGTACATACAGAGTTACAGACACCATGTATATTGATTTTCCTTGGTGTACTGCATGGAGGCAGGCCGAGCAAAACAGCCATGGGTGGTATGACACAGACATAATCTTGTTATCCTGTAGCCAATGGAGCTGATCCTAACATACAGACCAAAAGAGGCAGAGCGGCCATACATTGCGCGGCGCTGTATGGCCATTCAGAAGTGTTAGCTACACTCATACAGAACGGAGCCAATGTGGATATTCGGGTGAGCTCAATGTGGATATTCGGGTGAGCTCAATGTGGATATTCGGGTGAGCTCAATGTGGATATTCGGGTGAGCTCACAGTTCATTCTCCTTCAATTCAAAGAGCATGTGCCTTGAAAACGGGATAGCAGATGCAAGCTTTGGGGACATGCTTACATGGACCTACTCCTTGTGTTCTGCACTAGCAGTACATTAGCCTTCAAGTCTTAATATTCCATAAAATCAGCCTAGACTGTCCGGCCAACACTGCCTAACTAACTGTATGGTAGTGGTAAGGATAGCCAGTGTAAATACATCACAGTAACCTCTGCATATACTTCTCAGGATAATGATGACATGACGCCATTACACGCTGCTGTGTATAATGGTAAAAGGCTGGCAGTGAGACTATTACTCAAAGCTAAAGCTGATGTGAATGCCGAGACCAAGTTTGGTAACACCCCTCTTCACCTGGCTAGTATGGAGAAGTGGTATGTCATAGGTGAGTTATATTAAGCTAATGCGTGTATTCATGGTCAGGTATTGGTATACACAGGTCAGGTATTGGTATACACAGGTCAGGTATTGGTATACACAGGCCAGGTATTGGTATACACAGGTCAGGTATTGGTATACACAGGTCAGGTATTGGTATACACAGGTCAGGTATTGGTATATACAGGTATCAATGTTAGCCATAGAGTTATCCTCCATAAAGAGGATAATTAATCTGGTAATTTTCAACAATTAGCAAGTAACAACTGATACAATGGGATACAGGGAAATTTGGGTAACCCATTGGTCTTGGTGTCATTCGGTGTACTGCATGCAGGACTGTCACGTAGGCACTTACAAAGATTTTCTATTATTTCGCCACAGAGTCGTACACCGAAACTCAATGTTATGTCATAACCATACTCAGACCTCCGTTAACTTTCTGACCTTTCTTATTTTATGATAAGCTATAGGGCATTTAGTCAGCTAACTATAGATGCAGTGTTTTTGCATTCCGCAGCGAGCCTGTTGGTACAGGGAGGGGCGGATCCAGAGAAGAAAAATCGTTTCGGGGAGACTCCATTCTCCATCATGGAGATGGGTAACGCTGGCAAAAGAATCTGTGTATTAAGCAACAAAAACAAACTACTCCCGATGGCTGAGCTGGAGAAACTAGAGGCAGAAGGAAGAGAAGATCTGAATCTCTCTGGTTATATTCTGGATGGATACAACCCGCTGGTAAGTCGCCACGCCAACTACGGTAACTCATCATTGGTTTATAGAATTAACTTACCTATAGAAAAATCAATTTTTAATAGCACACATCGGTAGAAAAATAAAAATTTGAGCTTGAAAAAGAGATAAAATCTGTGCATAGTTTATTGCAGTGGCAGAGCTGTCATCGTAGCAATGTTAACTTTTTCTTGCCTTCGTAACCAACTCAATCTTAACAACATATCCGAGTCAATAACCCCAAACACTAGTTCTGCGCACCCGGTGCAGTCACAGCAGACACCAAGAAACTGACAGCGGGCTTACACATCAAACTAATCTTTATACGGACATAATCTACATACAGCAAGTCATCCGATTATCTGTGAATGGAACATGGTGTATCCTATCAACATGATAAATTATCTGCTATCTATTGAAGGCTGAGGTACACAGCAATTCCAACAATATTGGGGCAACAGTGATGCGGTGAAGAAACGAAGCCCCGAAACCAAGAAACAAGAAAAAACCATTGGCTATGTACGACTCTGTGCTTTCTCATCATAATCTATTATACATCACTTAGTTAATTTATGTGTACTAATAAAGCTTTTTATCAGATAGTTACAACTAAAGTGATTAAATAAAGAGCAGACAATTCCAACTCTGAATACCACTCTATACCGTATTCTGTTTACGGGTCACTGCACTCACTTGTACGCTCTGAAAGAGGCATATGGAATAATGACCCAACCAACCATCATCTCCCCTGACAGCCCCGCCCCTAATATCTCCCTAAAAACACCAGCATGGGGCTGGCAACATAGAACAAGAGGCAGTACCTTCCCAGGCATAAAGGAATCTGAACTAGTCATGGAGCTAGAACCTTGGAGGCTTTCTGGTCTAGTTGAGAGAGAGTATCTGTGCCTCCTACACCCTGGTCTCTGAGCTGCTCCTGTGTGATCATGCTTTGGATGAACCCAGTATTGCATGCAAATACTATACACAGAATGCATGAACGCACTGTTGGGTCCAGTAAACTGCACTTGCCTAATACTGTTATGGCGGGTGGGTCTAACACAGCAGAAAAATTATTAGTTTTACCAACCTTCGCCCTGGTAGCGGGATCCTTGGGTAGCAGTGGTGGATCGGGCCTCGTCTCTTCCAGATATTCCATTATAGCCATGGAGTCAGTGAGAGTAACTCCATCTATACACAGAGTAGGTACCAGTTCCAATGGGTTTAACTTCTTATACTCGTCCGAGTGCTACAAAATGAGTGCCGACTACGAGTTGATCCACCTGATCCCCTCCATGAGCTGCTCAATGTGACCAACCACCGTACCCCAGACAGGGGTAAACTAACCTAGCAGTCGGTACATGGTGGGCCCTAAGGAAACCATAACTCTGTTGGGGGCCCTGCTATCTGAATTCCTCGTTAGGGGATTGCACCCTAGAGCTATCCCCCTCTATAACTTTAGTAGGATAACTCTGCCCATAGAGAAGGTTCATTGCTCTGCGGGCGCCCCGGCCCTTCTTAATCTATAGTTTTGGAAATAATATATCACTGGGCTTACTTGTTCACCGCCGTTGTTCACTAGATGAACTGCTTTCGTCTCATAATCAATTCCTTTCAAAGCCAGAGCTGCAACAGATGAGTGATAATCTTATAAGTGCTGATAGATGGTGATGGTTTGGTGAATAGCTAGCTGAACCCGGTTTGATAACCAAATCGAGTAAAAACTGTGTCTTTTGCAACACCCTAATTGGTTTCAAGTCACGTTGATAAATGAAGGAGGTCCACCCAATTACCCATAGAGTACCAAATCTATGGGCGCATGAGTGTACGCAAAATGTCTCCTAATGACACACCCTGGGAAACGCTGAGTCCAAAATACACAGTAGATCAGTTTTTTGTATTACTTGATAGTTGTTACAGAGACAAGAAATCATCATAACTGTGACTGAATACATTATGATACATGTCAGGACTGAAATACTTGTTCCATGACTAAGCTGTTAAAAACAAGGGTCTCCTTGCACTGAGGTTTTCTTGTCACTGCCTTCGCAAAGCCATGCAATGGTAGAAAAGCACTATTACTAAGTTCTTAGTTTTGGTTTCGTAATAACAGACGAACGGTCAAAACAATAGGAGTCATTATACTTTGCAGTTAATGCTGCATTCTCCATAGATTGACAAATCAACCATTTGATCAGTCACATCAGACAGTCCATCACTGCTCAATTTTTTACCTATTCTGACTCTCCATGAGCACGAACTTCGAAAATATGAATAGAGGACAGGCTAAAAAAAAAACAAACAGTGAAAATTGGTTACCCGCAGACCAATGGGCACATGATATAGATCTGGGCATTTACATAGCCTGCGCCGTTATCGGCACTCAATTGATTACCATGATATCGCATGAAAAAAGGAGTGAGATGGTGAGATGGAGGGACAGGGTTACTATTATTCGAATCACTGCCAGTTAGCAGACTACCAGCCACCAGGGAATAGATGACTGGATCTTGAGATGAGTAGTTGTCATACATTCAACCATAACAGTAGGGTAACGCTGATGATGGCTAAATGTGTGTATATTGTTAGATCATGCTATAGTGCTTGTAAAATGTAGCAACTAGCAAGTCAATGAGTATCAGTATGGCTATCTATGAGTATCGGTTATCCTTATACTTATAGTATCAGAACAATAGAACATATCTTGTAGTTGTATTTGATTGCAGCAACTGACCAAGATCGATTAAATCTGGTTCTGTTGGAGTTGGATGAAAGAATAGAATATAATATACATACAAATCAAACCATAAAATTGCCTCACCTCAGGTCAAACTCAGACTGAGTGGCTGTTTGAATTAAGTCACGCCAGTGTCACTGGTCACACTCACAACTCACATTCATGATTCAATCACTCACTGACTCAGTCCGCGAATCAGTGACACGGACTGAGTGATAGTGATAGTCGACGAGTCGTGTAACTGTAACTGTGACTTTGAGTCACTGGCATTGTCCAATAATGGCCAGCAAGTGAGTCATTCAGCGATCAGCATATTGGGTTTGGTTTTCACTATAGACTGGAGGGGGGTAAGTTTGCATTACGCCGGTCGTGCACAAACGCTCACCTGAGACATGATTGAGTACTGGTAGGTTTAGAGCCCTTGGACAGGGCTTTGGGTAGATTTCTATGAGTGTGGCCCGTGCACGCAATTTTCGTTAGCATTCGCATCTTTTAGGAGCTTCGCGGCTATAATTTCCTAGCCGACTTTTAATCACTAGGAAGACGTTAGCCGGTGAGACAATTTGCTGTGCCGTGATTGTGCCGCTTGTTACACGTTCTCAAGAGGCTTTGCATTGCAAGGTCGCTAGCATAACCTTGCTGTCGGGAGTTCAGTTTAAGCTCATCTGGTCCTATGTGAAAAACCATCAAGGAATCATGTCACAGGAAAGGAGAAAAGCTTTACAACTGCTTCTCCAACAGCTAGAGATACAATATGCGGACATTGAGCACCCCGAAGTACGTGCGTAGACTTATGTTATGTAAATGTCATATGTGAAAGTTAAACTTAAACTAAAACAAAACTCAAAAGGTGTTCCACTTCATGATTTAGATTTTCGTAGGACAACATTCAGATTTCAGATCATCTAACTTTTAACTCTATCCGGTTAGACTCTAAGTCATTGACTTTGAGTTACAGTCACTCGTCGTCAGTGAGTGGCAGCGTCCAACTGTAGGTGTTACTCACTGACCCTGTCCGTCACTGACTCACCGACTCAGTGACTGGCGTGCTGGATTGAATTAGTGTCACCAGCTCACGAGTAAGTAACCTGTAACGTCACTCTCACTGACTGTGACTGTGAGGGTCAGGCTCAAGGTGAGAACACTAGAACAGTTCCAACGGTATCAGACAGCAAACGATTAGTCCTAACAATAACGTACAATCAATTGTGAGACTTACGAGCCACACCCATGTCATAAATTTTTGGCCCTGTTTATTATGGTGTTGAGGTCTTACTCTTGGGCAGTTTGGAGGGTGTTGACGCTATAGGTAACTGGATGGTTGCCATCTACCGCTAATTTAAACTCCCTCTGACCGCTGATTATGATATTACACAGCGCTCCATCTGTGGTGGAGCATGAATGCCGCAGCCGCTATTCTTTCTGGTGGTGACCAATGTAATAACATCACCGCTGTCAATGTTTACCAAAGACTTCTCATATTCTAATGGAACAATCTTTGGGGAAAATTAAAACTCAGTAGCTCTCCGTAAAACCTCAGTGCCCATTTCGTTTCGATGCTCAGAAGCAACCGCATGGCTGTAATTTAAACACTACCTTAGGTAGATATCATACAAGTGGGGTAGCCACATCTTTGTAAAATTTACTAACCATTTCGACTCTTTTCTTAGTTATATAATGTGTTTTATTGTGCCAATTAAGGTATTCACGGTTGATGCTATGATGCCATACCTGAAAGATACTGCTGGGGTATGCTGTAAGAATCTCTTTCTGAAAGACAAAAAGAAAAACTATTATCTCCTGTCGTGCGCTCATGATGCTGAGGTGAAACTGACAGACATTGGCAGGCTGATCAAAGCACCAGGTCAGTGGTTTAAACCTTCTATAAGGTACATGTATGGAATGCAGCATCACGCATGCTGTTATCAATACCTATACATACCCCACAACTCTGCTTCCGATTTGATAATTCAATGCAGCTAGACTATTTATAGGTCTGTCTTGTAAAAGTGACACAATGTGATATGATGTGATGTGACTTGGTATGGCGTAACTTGGCGTGATATAATGTGACGTGAGTTGACATGGCGTGACAGGGTGTACCAACCTGTCTTTAGGTACTGCAATTACAAGATTGCCCAACCACAAACCTGAAATGCTGACATTTAACTTGAACCGCAGGCCTCTATCACTATATCGGGTGCTATTGCCCTATAAGACTTCATATTCACGGAACATGACACCATCACCTTTTTGGGCTTGGATAGTACCACCGAGCCGTTGGTTTGTTTTCAGGCTGGTTCATGGTATGCCCACTAGGATAGGTTTATTCCATGGCAATTCAACCGGGGCCATCTGATACTAACCCATGGATGATATATTTACTGCCATAGACTATCGAGTAGATGACTAAGTGAGTTTTGTTCTGTAGGAGGTTTGCGATTCGCCGATGAATCCATTCTACTGGAGTTACTGGGAGTATCTCAGGGCTGTGTTACCGCTCTAGCCTTGATGAATGATAAGGAACATAAAGTTCGGTGAGTCCCTATGGTCTATGACAGGCAAGCCCGCTTAGGCCATGTGTGGGTGAATGGCACAATGCGCCTGACTCACAAATCCTTCATGGTTATAAAATGACCCCTCAATTTAAAGAACATATGGTGATGCCAGCAGACTTAAGATGTCCTTTGTCGAATCAATTATCGGCAATAAAAAGGAGAAAGTTCGAGACCCCTCCTCCAAAGTTTTTCCTGACCCCTCCTCCAAAGTTTTTCCTGACCCCTCCTCCAAAGTTTTTCCTGACCCCTCCTCCAAAGTTTTTCCTCACCCCTCCTCCCAAGTTTTTCCTG
>Ga0224501_10001969_pt1 | contig 16023 bp, 12 predicted proteins | sample SF_Oct11_sed_USG_4_FD_169105 | JGI IMG/M metagenome (GOLD analysis project Ga0224501, IMG submission 169105) | Sediment microbial communities from San Francisco Bay, California, United States - SF_Oct11_sed_USGS_8_1 | ecosystem: Environmental > Aquatic > Marine > Sediment | place: USA... | reverse complement strand
TGGACCGGGACGTAAATGTATAGCTTGTTGTCGGTTTTCCAGTATTTGCCCTTACCTTCCAACATGCCTATCACCAATCTTCCTGAGAGTATTTCCCACAGAAAGACTTAAATAAGTTGCCTCTCTGAAAGACTCAGAGAAATACTAGAGGGATTACTATAGGATTTCTCATTAGAAATACTCTTAGAAATACCTGATCAGGAGGTGACGTAAATGAGCGTAGTAATACAAGACGATTTGCTTTCCCTTTGTTTTTCGCAGTCCTGCGGAGGGGGTTCGAAAAGCCGCCTCGAGGATTGCCTGAACAAACTAATGGCGATCCAGGAGACAATATCAGTCATGGAGGGCAGTGAGCCCTCTCTGCTCGACGTGCTGGATCGATTGATTGGCCTCTACGAGAGGTTCGTCCCCGTTGAGACCCACGCGAGGGGACTCAGATTGAAGATCGATGATCGGATGCGGCTTTGAGGGGTGAAAAGCTGGATGAAGGTGTTGGGAATAGTCGGGAGCCCGCGTCGAGGCGGAAACACCGAGATCCTTGTGGACGAGGTGCTGATGGGCGCCGGGGAGGCGGGCGCGATGACGGAGAAGGTCATCCTCAGCGAGCTGGAGGTCGCCCCATGCAAGGCATGCAACGAATGCAGGAGGGACGGCCGCTGCGCGCAGGAGGACGACATGGTGGCGCTGCTGGATAAGATGCGGCAGAGCAAGGCGTGGGTGTTAGGGACTCCCGTCTACTGGTGGGGGCCAACCGCCCAGTTCAAGGCCTTCATAGACAGGTGGTACGGCGTCGAACGGGGGATCTTCAAGGGCCGCCGGGTGATATTGGTGATACCCCTAGGAGGAGCCGAACACTATGCTCGTCACACCCTTGGGATGCTCACCGACATCCTCGAATACTTGGGCTTGGTCCAGTCTTCTGTTATTCTAGCTACCGGGACGTATGGCAAAGGAACGGTTCGAAGGAACACAGAGCTGATGAAAAAAGCCCGCGACGCAGGTCGTGAGGCGGTTACGGCTTGATCTTGTAGGCGAGTGTGAGAGAAATCATGAAGAAAACGAGGCTTGGCAGGACCGGCCTAGAGGTCTCGAGGGTGGGGATGGGGGGCATCCCGATCCAGCGCCCGCCGCTGGAAGAAGCGGTCAGGGTGATAAACCACGCCCTGGACCGGGGGATCAACTTTATCGACACGAGCATCGGGTACGGGGACAGCGAGATCCGCATAGGCGGGGCCATCGCCGACCGAAGGGACGAGGTGGTCCTGGCCACCAAGGGGAGCTGGCGGGATAAGGCGACATCTGAGGGGAACATAGATTCCAGCTTGAAGAGACTGAACACAGACCACATCGACCTCTGGCAGTTCCACAACGTCAGGGACCCCGAGGCCTACAAGAGGGCGATCTCCCCGGGGGGCTCCATAGAGGCGGCCCGGGAGGCCCTCGACGAGGGGAAGATACTCCACCTGGGGTTCTCCACCCACAACCTTGAGGTCGCCCTCAGGGGCGTGGAGTCGGGCCTCTTCGAGACGGTCCAGTTCCCGTTCAACTTCATCGCCAGGGAGGCCGCCGAGGAGCTGATCCCCCTCGCCAGAAAGCACGATGTAGGATTCATCGGGATGAAGCCCTTCGCTGGCGGAAACATCACGGACGCGAGGCTCGCCATCGGGTACGCCCTCCAGCATGATAATATTGTTCCGGATCCGGGGATCGAGAGGGCTGAGGAGATCGACGAGATCGTGGGCCTCTTGGAGGGCCCCTTGGAGCTCTCGGCGGAGGACTGGAGCAGGATGGACTCGATCCGGGACGAGCTGGGCAACCGCTTCTGCCGCCAGTGTATGTACTGCATGCCCTGCCCTCAGGGGGTGGAGATCTGGCTCCTCGCCTACATGAAGAACCTTTTCAGGCTCTGGCCCCGGGAGAGGGTGGTCGCAGGGTGGTTCGCCGAGGCCGCAGAGACCGCCGAGAAATGCATCCAGTGCGGCGAGTGCGAGACGAAATGCCCCTACGGCCTCCCGATCCGGGAGATAATTAAGGAGAACGCCGTCTTCTACGAAGGCGTCGTTGGGAAAGCGCGTGATCGATAGAGGTGGTAAAACGTGAGCGGTAAATCAAGGGTCTATTTTGGCTCGATCATCCACGGACAGTCTTCACTTTTTGCGTCCCTTGCTGCTAAATACGATGAGATAATGGGGATGCTCGACTTCTCCACGATCAGGAAAAAAGACAAGATAGCCATAAAGATGCACCTGGGGTTCAGGGATGGCGCCCAGACCGTCCCCGTCTTCTATGTTCGACGCCTCGTGAAGGCGCTCAAGGAGACCGGTGGCTACCCGTTCATAACGGACAACCCCACCGCGGTCTACAACGCCGTGGACAGGGGGTACACCCAGGAGACGTGCGGATGCCCGATCATACCCATCTCCGGCCTCAAGGACCGATACAAATTCGGTGTCGAGATCGGCTACAGGACCGTAGACGCCATGGACATGTGCGGCGTCCTCCACGACGCGGATGCCCTCATAGACCTGAGCCACATCAAGGGCCACGAGACATGCGGGTACGCCGGCGCATTCAAGAACCTCGCCCTGGGGGGGTACACCGGCCCCGACAGGTGGTACAAGATTCACGCCATAGAGGACTCCGTGGAATGGTGGGACCCGGGGAAGTGCACGCCGGAGCACGCCCGGATGCTCGTCGACAACTGCCCCGGCAAAGCGCTGGAGTACGACGAGGAGAAGCACAGGCTGACCAACCAGTGGTACAAGTGCTACAACGGCAACTGCCTCAGGTGCATGGAGCTGGACGAGGACGTCGGCTGCCTCAACCTCGGCCCAGGCAACTTCGCCGCCTTCCACGAGCTCATGGCTCACTCGGCGAAGAAGGTCCTGGAAACATTCGACGACGACAAGGTGTTCTACCTGAGCTTCCTGCTTGACATCACCCCCCAGTGCGACTGCGTGGGGCTCATCATGCCCAACGTCGTACCCGACCTCGGAATCATGGGCAGCAAGGATATCGTCGCCATCGAGCAGGCGGCCCTGGACAAAATAAAGGATGCCGGGCTCATCGAGCGGATGATACCCCCACACATCAAGAAGGTGAACTTGGGCCAAGAAGTAGACCTTCATCCCTTCCAGAGGCTCTGGGGCCCGTGGAAAAACCCGTACCTCGTCACGGAGTACGGAGAGAAACTTGGCCTGGGCTGTAGAGATTACGAGTTGGTAGAGGTCTTGTCCCCAGAGGAGACCGGGGACATGGAGCCCCCGCCTCACAGGTACGAGGACCAGCCGACGTTCTTCTAATGCGCGCGATAAGTGACATGATAAAGGAGAACGTCAATTTTTTTCTCTGACAAATGAATGGATTAGAGGCCACAGGAAAATGAACGTCAGATCCGAACAGGGATTCAACGAGTCGAGGGAGAGTGAATGAGACGAAGATAGGTATACAGGTGCCAAGGTTTCACTGGCCAGGCGGCCCGGAGAACATGGGAACGAAGCTCGCGGAAATCGCGAGGACGGCTGACCGCTCCGGCTTCTCCAGTCTGTGGGTCATGGACCACTTCTATCAAGTCGGACAAGGTTACGGGGCCCCGGGGGAGCCGATGCTTGAGGGTTACACGGCCCTGGCCTACATGGCAGCGGTGACGAGCAGGGTCAAGCTCGGCACTATGGTGACAGGGTGCTTCTACCGGCACCCGGGCATCCTTTTGAAGACAGTGACCACCCTGGACATCCTCTCAGGGGGAAGAGGGATGCTAGGCATAGGGGCGGGATGGTACGATAGGGAGGCGAAGGGAATGGGCGCCCCGTACCCGGAAACGGCGGCCGAACGACTGAGTCGCCTTGAGGAGACACTGAAGATCGCGAAGCACATGTGGAGCGACGATCGTTCAACCTTCGAGGGCAAGTACTACAGGTTGGAGGAGCCGATATGCAGCCCTCAGCCGCTGTCGAAGCCGCACCCTCCGATCATGATCGGCGGTGAAGGCGAGAGGAAGACCCTGCGCTTCGTGGCGAAGTACGGAGACGCCTGCAACCTCCACCTGGGAGCCCATCCGAAACTAAGAGGATACACTGAGAGATCTTACGAGAACTACAGGGATCGATTTGAGCGTCTGACCCATAAGCTGAATGTCCTGAGGAGGCACTGTGAACGCGTTGGACGAGACTACGAGGATATCGAGACCTCTGTTCTGAGCCCATTGGAGATCTCTCCAAGTGCAATGACTGTGGAGGAAGTCATTGAGATGTGCGAGGAGCTCGCGGGTATAGGAATCCAGCACGTGATATTCAACATGCCCAACGACCACGAGATTGAGCCTATTGAAGTCATCGGTGAGGACATCATACAGCAGGTAAAGGATCTGTGATTTAAGGCGAAACACGTTGGCTAATCAGGATTAAAATTCTAACAGATATGTCCTCCCGTCACTTATCCTAGCAATATCTTCCATCGACCCGCCCTCCCTCATCGTAAATATCAGCCTCATCGAGATCGCCATTTTCTACGGAGTAAGTATAAGCCTAGCGGGCCAGATCCAGTCCATCACCTCGGCTCTCGGCATAGTGGCCGCAATAGTTATGGGAGCTATCAGCATCCGGTACAAATACAAGACTTTTCTCATGACTGGTATAATCATAAACATTGTTGCATCAGCGTTCTGTTCATTTACTCCCACCTTCAGTCTTCTGGTCTTATCCTTCTCGATTCTCGGTCTCTCGTCTCACCCCTTGTTACACCCATGGTCTTCGCGTACATAGGCGAGTCCTTTCAAGAGAGTCAGCGTTCGAAAACAATAGGACTCCTTGCTTCAATGCGCACTCTGATCTATCTGGTCATGGTGCAGTTAATCGGCTACATGGTGAGCAAGTGTAGCTGGCGTGACGCTTTCCTGTTTCTTGTGGTCCCCTTCGCCTCTATGGGCCTTGCCTCGGTATTCAGGGTGCTGCCTCATGTTAGAAGGGATGTATCAATCGCTAACGCAAACATCCTTGAGGTATAATGAGGTCCTACGAACAAGGTCTCCGTTAGCCTGCTTGTTTGGAAACGCACTGGCCGGTGGGGCTTGAATTGGGATCGTTATATACACGGTCTCTTACCTGAGGGAAAGGTTCCTCCTGCCCAGGTCCAATGCCTCCCTCATCTTCTCTGGACTCTGTATCGGGGTACTTGTCGGCAACTATGTTGGAGGATTTCTGGTTACTGGGTTCGGTCGCAAGAGAGCGGCTGTGCTAAGCTCTCTGGCGACAGAATTGCTGATCGTGGGATACATGAATGCTCCCAACATCCCGCTCACGTTCCTCATGGTACCTCTGATGAGCGTGACGGCTGGAGTCGTCCTGACAACTGCCAATAGTCTGATTCTCGAGCAGGTACCAGAGTATAGCGGAACCATAATGTCCGCCAACTCGGCGTCGAGCCAACTGGGAATAGCACTGGGGACCGGGACGGGCGGACTGGCGCTTCATCTCTTCGGCTGGGGGGCCGTGGGGCTCTCCTTGGGCGCCATGCAAATCCTCGCCAACCTCATCTACAGACACGGCGTCAAGGATCCCGGAGATTTAACGCACACTAACATGGATCAGCGAGCACGCGAACGACGGTCACAGAAACGCACCCCTAACCAAAGGGCTCTGCACGCAACAGTGAACCACAATCACCTCTAACCCACCGCATTCACACGGGACAATGAAGAACCTGAAAACCTTATGACAAGCTACTGACGCGCGTAAAATCCCATCACGAAACTTCACACCGGACCGAAAAGGAGAATGGTGCCGCTGGAGTGATTTGAACACTCGGCACCCCGGTCTTCAGCCGGGCGCTCTCCCAGGCTGAGCTACAGCGGCACACCGCGCTCGGAGAGGGGACCCAAAGGATTCGCGCCATAACTCATGGGGCTCCGGTTCCGACACCACATATCCAACCCGACAACTTTAAAAGTTTATTGTGAATCCACGCCTGTTCCTATCGCTCAGAAAAACCCCCTGGGCGTGTACGCTCGGGGTGGCCAAAGGGTACAAGACGGCTCCGAAGGTATTATGACGGTATTATGATTCATAAGAGGCTAGTGGATAATACATCGAAATACGAAGACGAGGGCCACCCCCGACGCGTCTCAGCAACCCTAGAATTAGCATTTTCTCTATAATTTGGCGAGGCCATGAGGTCGTAATTGACCTAACTATTCAGTGATGCCGCGTCTAAAAGAAAAACGTCGATCCCGGTTGTTCGAAACCATGTAACTTATAATATCGACAGAAAGAACGCTCACTTGTAGTTCCTTCGCGATAAAGGTACTCGTCAAGTGTGTTATTGAATACGAGTCGAAGAAGCTGATATTTCTAATTGAAAGAAAATAGAAGAATCCTGCGAGTTACGATAGCGAGCATGGGGATAACGATATATCCCGTCGAGGGAAAATCAATATCCATGTTTAAGCGTGTTTTCAGGGAACTAGAGAAGGAGATTTCTGGTAATATCGCCCTCAACTTCGTCTCCGAGATCAGCCGTCATCATCGCATCCAGGCGAGCCCCGGGATGAGGGCCGCCGTATGCTATGCAGTCGAAACCCTAAAGGGATTTGGCCTCGACGCGAGGGTCCACGAGTACCCCGCGGACGGGGAGACCTACTACTGGAGCAGCCTCCAGTTCAGGGAGTGGGCGTGCCGGGACGCCGAGCTGAAGCTCATCGAGCCGGAGAAGGAGGCCCGGATCTTAGCCCGATGGTCCGAGTCGAAGCTGAGCCTCATCCAGAGGAGCCACCCGACGCCGGGCGGGTGCTGTGAGGCCGAGGTGGTCGTCCTCGAGAAGGGCGAGGAAGAAAAAGACTACAGGGGGCTGGACGTGGAGGGGAGGGTGGTGCTCACGAACGGTGACCTGGACAGGGTGCGGGAGCTGGCGGTGGAGCGGCGGAGGGCCATCGGCATTATCTACGACGGAACGTGGGTGAGGCCCCCGGCCCTGAAGGAGGGGGAGCTCGACGACGCCCTCAAGTACACGAGCTTCTGGTGGGAGGGCGGGGAGAGACCGTGCTTCGGCTTCGTGCTCACCCCAAGGACCGGCAGGTGGCTTAGGGAGCTGGTCGAGAAGCAGGAGAAGACAAAGAAGCCGGTGAAGGTCTGGGCGAAGGTCGACTCCAGCCTCTACGAGGGCTCCATCGAGAATGCCGTCGCCACGATCCCCGGCGAGACCGACGAGGAGGTCGTCATCGTCGCCCACATATGCCATCCACAGCCATCGGCGAACGATAACGCCTCGGGGAGCGGGGTCGCCATGGAGGCGGCAAGGTCGCTCCAGAGGCTGATAGCGACCGGCGTCCTGTCGAGGCCCCGGAGGACGATCCGATTCACCCTGGTCCCGGAGATGACCGGCTCCTATGCTTTCCTGGCTGAGAACGAGGACGGGATACCTGGGATGCTCGCTGCGCTGAACCTGGACATGGTCGGCGAGAGGCAGGATGTCTGCGGGGGGACCCTCATTGTCGAGAGGACCCCAGAGGCAACTCCGTCGTTTGTGAACTCTCTCCTCGAGGCTGTGTGCGACGAGGTGAAGGTCGAGGCGGGGAACCTCGGCGGGAGCGCGAGGTACGCTCTCTTCAGGCACGCGGTCACCCCGTTCTCAGGAGGGAGCGACCACTACGTCTACTCCGACCCCACGGTCGGCGTCCCAAGCCCGATGATCATCCAGTGGCCGGACAAGTTCTGGCACACGAGCTTCGACACCCTGGATAAGGTGGATCCCGAGATGCTGAGGAAGGTGGCCCTAATGACTGCGACGTACGCCTACTTCATCGCCGACGCGGGGCCTGAGGAAGCGATCTGGCTCGCGTGTGAGGTGGCGGCGCGGGAGAAGCGGAGGCTGTTCGAGGGGATCCAGGCGTACGTGACCGGGGTCCTGAACGAGGCAGAGAGGGATGGGGAGCCCGGGAAGGGGCTCGCGAAGGCGCTATCAGAGCTGAAGGAGAAGGCCTCTTACCGCCTGGGCAGGTGCATCGGGGCCGTGAGGAGCGTCAGGAGGCTCGGGGGCGAGGACCCCCGGTACACTGCCGTCGAGGAGGGCCTGGTCTCCGGCTTGGAGTCCGTCGCGAGGGATGAGCAGAAGATGGCAAGGGCTGCGATCCTGGGGTACGCGGAGGCGAAGGGCTTGACCCCGCTGCCCCCAGTGCGGAGGGAGCGCATGAAAAAGCTGGAGAGGGAGGCCTCGGGCATGGTCCCCCGCAGGCTTTTCAGGGGGCCCTTCTCCACGAGGCCCTGGATCAGGAAGCTCTCACCGGAGGACAGGGAGGGGCTGTGGAGGTTCGGTCAGGAGCATGAAGAAGTGAACCGCACCATCAGCACACTGGCGATGTACTGGGCGGACGGGGAGAGGAGCCTATTGGAGGTCTCGAGGCTCGTGGAGCTGGAGTCCGGCGGCACTGACCTGGAGTACCTGGTTGGCCACTTCAGGTTCCTGGAGAAGATGGGGCTCGTGGAGTTCGTCTAGGGAGCGACAAACATATACGGTTCGACCGCGGTTTTACTTGGTGTCCGGGGCCGGTGGTCTAGTGGTATGACACCGCCTTGACGTGGCGGCGGTCGCCGGTTCGATCCCGGCCCGGCCCACCACCTTATTATTGTGGCCGCTTGTAGCGGCTTTACGTGGATTACTGTGGCAGTTATGTCTGTTTTTCGCGTCGGTGTCTTATCATAAGGGTTTCAGGTTTTTCATATGCCCGTGTGAAGGGGGTGGGTCGGGGGTCGACGGGGTTTAGTTTTCCGTGTCTCGTTTGTTTGGGATAGTGTTTTTGGTATGCTTGTGCACCTCTATTGGTCTGAATAGGATCGGGGAGGGGCTGTTTTCGGGTTCCTTCCGTTGGAAGGCTTGGTTTTCACGTGTGGACCGTGTGACCCCCCTCCCCCCTCTCGGGAGGGGTGTTTTCGCCTCCTCTTTGTGAGTGGGGTTATGGGCTCGCCCGATGGGCTTTTTTCAGTGAGATTATCTATTTTACTGTCTTTAGTTGCCTCGATGTTCCTGTATGGGATCGGATCCCGGATGGGACTTATAGGTAGCATTGACTGGTCGGTGAGGTCCTCGAGTTCGCGTACGGTGCAGTGGATCAGTAGTTCTCTGCGAGTAGTTCGTAGTAGCTTTGCGGGTGTTTACAGGCTGGGCATGTCACTGGGGCTTCTTTGCCGTGGTGCACGTAGCCGCAGTTCCTGCACTTCCATTTGACTTCCTTGTCCCTCTTGAACACTGTGCCCTTCTTCACGTTCTCCAGCAGTTTCCTGTACCTCTTCTCGTGCTGCTCCTCGACTTCCGCTATCTCCTTGAAGGACTCGGCAATGTTTTCGAAGCCCTCTTCCTTTGCGGTTTTCTCGAACTCGGGGTAAAGGGTGCCCCACTCCATCTTCTCGCCCTCGGCCGATGCGAGGAGGTTATCCACCGTGTTCCCGATCTTTCCTGCGGGGTATTCCGCGGTTATCTCTACGTCCCCGCCTTCCAGGTACTTGAAGAAGACCGCTGCGTGCTCCTTTTCGTTGTCCGCCGTTTCGATGAAGATCCCTGCTATCTGTTCGTATCCTTCCTTCTTTGCCTTACTTGCGAAGAACGTGTACCTGTTTCTTGCTTGGCTCTCTCCGGCGAATGATTTTAGTAGGTTCTTCTCTGTCTGCGTTCCCTTCAATTTGCTCATTCAATCACGTTCATACGTTACGCTGATTGAATTAATAAGAACATGGGAGGGGAATAATGAGCTTCAGCTTACTATACCTAAGAAACCACTACAGAAACCAAGAAACTATCCTTATAGCCAAAGACAAGCCCTTGATGATCGACAGGCATAGATGCTAGTAAGCATCATTGGTAGGACTTACAAGAGTGAAAGATTTTATTTTTTAAAAGTAAATTGAGGACGATCCATAGATCATGACAACGCAGAAAGAGACCCCAAAAGAATGGACGAAAAGGGTGAGGCTGAAGGACGGGATCAGCGTCCTGCTCAGACCGGAACTATCCACGGACCTAGAGATGCTGTGGGAGATGTTCTCTACTCTGAGCGATGAGAGCCTGAGGTTCCTCCCAAAACCCTTCCCCAGGGAGCGCGTTGAATCCTGGATAGTGAACATGAACTACGACAGGGCGCTGCCAATATTGGCCGTCGTCGAGGAGGACTCAGAAGAAAGGATCGTGGCCAGCGCGACCCTCGCCTTCTCCCAGGCGGAGGTCTTCAAACACAAGGCCGAGTTCGGAATAACCGTCCACGACGACTACCAGGACCGCGGCCTGGGCACCGCCCTGACGAAACACATGATCGAGATCTCCCGATCGAAGGGCCTGAAGAAGATCTCACTAACGGTGGTAACAGAGAACAGCCGGGCCATCAGGGTCTACGAGAAGTGTGGCTTCAGGATCGAGGGGAGGCTCGAGAAGGACCACTACAACTACATCACCGGGGAGTACGGGGACGACTACGTCATGGCCCTATTCCTTCCCTGAACCCTCGTTTACCATCAGCAACGAGAGGACAGCGTTCACGATCAACGCCCCGGTAACCGCAAAAATCGACGTAGTCGGGCCCAGGATCTCGTAGACATATCCGAGGGAGGGGGAGGCTATCATGCCTCCGACGTTCTCCGACTCCGAATATATGCCCATCACCATGCCCGTTCTGCCCTCGGGCATGATCTCCATCAGGTGGATCATCATGCTCATGTCGGCGGCGGGAAGGAAGACGCCCTGAAGAGCCCCCAGCATGTAAAGGGGGAGTATCCCGCCGGCGTATACCAGGCCAAGGTAGCTGAGGCCGATCAGGCCCACGCTAGACGCCACGACCGCCCTGCACCCGACCCTGTCGATGAGATCCCCGATCAGCATCTGGGATGGAGCCGAGACGATCCGCACAATCGTCATGAAGGCCCCGATCTCGGCCTCGGAAGCCCTGAAGTTGGGGCTCTCATGGAGGTAGATGGGCAGGAAGTTCTGGCGAAAGACAAGGTTGAACATGAAGATGGTCCGTATGACCAGTATGCCGATGAAGGGCTTTGTCCAGAGGCTACCCGCCTGAGGAGCCGCGTCGACCGGAGAGCTCCCTATAGTCGGGGTGTGCTCGTGTCTCATGAGCAGCGCTGCCGACACGCCGAGGACCCCTATCCCCGCTGACATGTAGAAGGGGACAGCGTAGCCGACAACTTCGGATATGTAGCCCCCCATCAATGGCGCGATGATCCCGCCAACCGAGATGATCGAGAGGTAACGTCCGTAGGTCCTCCCCCTCTCCGACTCGGGGAGGATCTCCGCCATCAACGTCTTGACCGAAACGGCGCAGAACGACATGACAGAGGAAAGGCTGAAGGCCAAGAGTGCGAAATGCAGAACGGTATTGGCGAACGGATACGCCGCGTATACTATCGTCGATGCCGCCAGCGCGAAGACTATCATGTACTTCTTCCTGACCCTGTCGGCAATGACTCCTGAGAGCGGCTCAAAGAAGAGCCAGCCCAACATGCTCGCCGTCCCCAGGAGGCCGATCTGGGCTACGGAGAGCCCCTGACCCCTGATGAAAAGGGCGAGGATGGGTGAGACCACCCCTCCCCTGAAGTTGATCGTCAGCTGAACGACGAGCAGGAGCTTCAGGGATCTCCGCATCTCCTCGCCCATGCACGACCACCGCTTAACGGCGACCAATGTCACTACGCGTTGATAATGTCTTCGCAAGACCGATGTTTGCGGGCAACCTCGCTTCGATGAGAACGACTATTATGGAAACAGATCCTGCGTGCGTGGCCTACGGCCTGAACCATCTGTCTAGGGTCGTCCGCTCCCGGCTCCTCGAGAACCCCTTTTCGATCTTCTCCACGGCCTTCAGCACCCGGCCCCTGTCGAAGTCCCGCTCGCCGCAGAGGAAGCCCACGATGCCGTCGGCGTCAGGGGGGCGCCACTCGAGGGCGTAGTCGTCGGTCGTCCTGGGCTCGAGGAACAGCCGTCTGATCTCGTCGACGGGATGGGGGAACTCGGCGTTCTCGATGTGGGGGAGGGCCTCCTCCAGGCTCCCGTGCTTCTTCATGAGCTTCAAGGCGGTCTTCGGTCCTATGCCCTTGACCCCCTCCGGGTTGTAGTCGGTGCCCACCAGGATCCCGATGTCGATGAGCTGCTCCCTCGTGATCTCCAGGTCCTTCAGGAAGCCGCCGAGCTCGACCATCTCCGGCTCTATCCTGATGTAGACGTTCTTCCTCGGGAGCCTCCTCCTCCCCGTTATGGAGAGGTTCCTGAGGAGCCGGGGCGCGCCGTAGAGCAGGGAGTCGAAGTCCTGGCTCGCTGCCGCCCAGACCTCCCCCTTCATCGCCATGTACGAGGACTGGGCCTCCCCCTCACCGGGGGCCTGGACCCAGGGGGCGCCCATGAGGGTGAGTAGCCTCTTCGCGTCGGAGACTATGTCCGTGTCGACGGTGGCCGCCCGCTGGGCGTACATCCTCGCATCCTCCTCCCTCCCCTCCTTGACCGCCTCCTCGTACCTTGCCCTGGCCTCCCTCCTAGCCCGGCTCCTGACCTTTATAACCTTCGTCTTGAACTCGTGGGGCCTGCCGTCGAAGACGTAGGCGACGCGTACTCCGGCCTCCATCAGATTTGAGTTCCTGTATATGAGGCCGCTCAGGTGGCTGGTGACCCTGCCGTCCCTGTCCCTTAGGGGCTCCCCTCCCCTCCCCCTGATGATGGCGAGGAACTGGTAGAGTATATTGTGTCCGTCGAAGGCTACGGATCGCCCAGCGAGGTCCTCGATGGCGACCTTCCTCGCCTCGACAAGGCCACCAAGCTGGACCCCCAAGGCTCAACCCTTTGCGAGCTCAACCCTTCGCTGGTCCCGGGCCATGCTGTACACTGTGACCAGGCCCTGGAGCTCGAGGGCCATGAGGCTCTCCTCGAAGCACCGCTTCTCCAGGTCGCTGAGGAGCTTCTGGACCTGCTTGTACAGGTCGTCGGCCTTCTGGGCCCCGTTCTTCCCGAGGGCCTCTATGATGGTCGTCGTCACGAGTCTGTTGTTCAACGCACGCACCTACGCTATCGCCATCGGAGGCTTCTCCCGCTCCTTGAACCTCTTGGACACGTCCATGTACCACTTCTCCATCTCGGGCGTCACGGAGGGCGTCGTCTTGTCCAGCGCCTCGGTGAAGTCGCGCAGCGTCACCCTCTCCACCTCTGTGCTCCTGCGGAGGGCGTTGATGGCCGCCTCCCTGCACACCGAGTCTATGTCGGCGCCCGAGTACCCGTTCATCCTCCTGGCCAGGTCCTTCAGGCTCACATCATTGGAGAGGGGCATGTTCCTCGTCTTGATCTCCAGGATCTTCAGCCTGGCTCCCTCGTCCGGGGGCGGCACGTAGACGCGCCTGTCGAACCTCCCCGGCCTCAGGACGGCGGGGTCGATGATGTCAGGCCGGTTGGAGGCCGCCACGACGAGGACGTTCTGGAGCGTGATTAGTCCGTCGATCTCTGTGAGCAGCTGGCTTATCACTCTCTCGGTGACCCGGGAGTCCCCGGCTCCCATCCCCCTCGCGGGCACGAGGGCGTCGAACTCGTCGAAGAAGACGATGGACGGCGCGGCCATCCGGGCCTTCCTGAAGATCTCCCTTATGGCCTTCTCGGACTCCCCGACCCACTTGCTGAATATCTCGGGGCCCCTTATGGAGATGAAGTTGGCCTCCGACTCGGTCGCCACCGCCATCGCCAGTAGCGTCTTCCCGCAGCCGGGTGGCCCGTGGAGCAGTATGCCCTTCGGCGGGGTTATGCCGAGTCGCTTGAACATCTCCGGGTTCTTCAGCGGCCACTCCACGGCCTCGATGAGGCTCTGCTTCACGTCGTCCAACCCGCCCACGTCCTCCCACAGGACGTTCGGCGTCTCGATGTAGACCTCCCTCATCGCCGTGGGCGTCACCTCCCTGAAGGCCTCGTGGATGTCGTCGTTCGAAACCTCCATCCGGTCGAGGACCTCGTGGGGTATCCTCTTCTCCTCGAGGTCTATCTCGGGCAGATAGCGCCTCAGGGCCTTCATCGCCGCCTCCCTGCTGAGGGCCTCGAGGTCAGCGCCGGTGTACCCGTGGGTTATCTCCGATACGTGGGTGAGGTCGACATCACTAGCCAGGGGCATCCCCCTCGTGTGGATCTGTACGATCTCGAGCCTGCCATCCCTGTCCGGTATCCCGATCTCTATCTCCCTGTCGAACCTGCCGGGCCGCCTAAGGGCGGGGTCCAGGCCCTCCGGCCTGTTCGTGGCGCCGATGACTATGACGTTCCCCCTGCCCTTGAGCCCGTCCATGGAGGCGAGGATCTGGGCGACGACCCTGCGCTCGACCTCGCCGGTCACCTCGCTCCTCTTCGGCGCTATCGCGTCGATCTCGTCTATGAACAGGATGCTGGGGGCGTTCTTCTCGGCGTCCTCGAACATCTTCCTCATACGGGCCTCAGACTCGCCGTAGAACTTGCTCATGATCTCCGGGCCGTTGATGGCGTAGAAATTCGCTTCGGACTCGTTGGCGACAGCCCTCGCCAGCAGGGTCTTCCCGCAGCCCGGGGGCCCGTGGAGCAGAACGCCCTTGGGAGGGTCTATGCCGAGCCTCTGGAATATCTCGGGGTGCCTGAGAGGCAGCTCTACCATCTCCCTGATCCGCCTGATCTCCTCGTCGAGGCCGCCGATGTCCTCGTACGTCGTCCTGCTGGGTATCTCAAGTTCGGGGACGGGCTCGCTCATGATGCTTATGTCCGTTGTTGGCGAGATCTTCACTATCCCGTTCGGCCTCGTGTTCACCACGAGGAAGGGCACCGAGTGCCCCAGCATCATTATCAGGAGGGTGTCGCCCCTCGTCGCCGGCCTGTCGATCAGCCTGTCCTTGACGAACCTGATGAAGTCGTTGTCGACGCTTATGCGTATGTCCACCGGCGCCAATTTGATGGAGGACGCGTACTCTGCCTCCGCCTTCCTCACGGTGACGAACTCGTTTATCGAGACGCCGCTGTTCTTCCGTATGAAGCCATCTATCCTGATGAGGCTGAGGCCCTGATCCTCCGGGTAGGCGGGCCACGCCTTCGCCGCCGTGACCTTCTTCCCGTCTATCTGGATCACGTCGCCCACAGTCACGCCCAGGGACTTCATCGTCTCCGAGTCTATGCGCGCTATGCTCCTGCCCACGTCCCTCTGCTGCTTCGCCTCCGCCACCTTCAGTTGAACGACGCTCAAGAGACCCTCACCTGGAATAATCTCAGAAGGATTGGGAACCAGCCTTTTATAAACATTAGTTTGACGCGTTGTTCCCTCTCTTCGCACAGCATTATATGACTTCACATTCCTCCGCAAGGGCCTTTGCCGAATCCTTCGTGAGTTTCACCTTGTCAAGGATCGTGTATCTCTCCGGCCTTATCGTCCTAGCCTTGACCAGGGCTTCCAGAAGGGCTTCTTCGCTTATACCCAGCTCCCGGGCGGTCGTAGGCGCCCCAATGACCCTGAGGCTCTCCCTGATCTCGCGCCAGTCAAACCCGTGGAGCCTCGCCATCATTATCGTGCCCACGCCGCACTGCTCCCCGTGGAGGGCGGAGTTGGGGGCGATCATGTCAAGGGTGTGGCTGAAGAGGTGCTCCGAACCGCTGCAGGGCCTGCTGCTCCCGGCGATGCTCATGGCGACGCCGCAGCTGACGAGGGCCTCTAGGAGCGTCCGGTAGCCCTCCTCCTCGCGCTTCTGGATCTGGTGGGCGTTGCTCATTATGAGGCTCGAGCCCATGAGGGCCAGGCTCCCTGCGTACTCCCCGTAGTACTCGCCGTTCACGTCGTGAGCGAGCCTCCAGTCCCCTACCGAAACGGCCTTGGAGATCACGTCCCCGCAGCCGCTGGCCGTGAACCTGTAGGGTGACTCCGCTATTATCCGGGAGTCGGCCAGCACGGCTATCGGCACCGTCGCCTTCATGGAATACGGCCTGGCAAGCCCCTTTATCGAAGCGAGGCAGCTCGCTATGCCGTCGTGGGACGCCGTCGTCGGCACGCTCATGAAGGAGATGTCG
>Ga0224501_10001968_pt1 | contig 16024 bp, 17 predicted proteins | sample SF_Oct11_sed_USG_4_FD_169105 | JGI IMG/M metagenome (GOLD analysis project Ga0224501, IMG submission 169105) | Sediment microbial communities from San Francisco Bay, California, United States - SF_Oct11_sed_USGS_8_1 | ecosystem: Environmental > Aquatic > Marine > Sediment | place: USA... | reverse complement strand
AGGCGGTGATTCAGGGCATAATGAAGAAGCTCTTTGTACCTGTTCTCCAGGTTGATGAAGAATTGGCCTGTCACCCTGAAAAGCTTCAGCTTCATGGACTGTTTTGTCGGATTGTTGATTTTTGTGACCCGGAGAACTTTACTCGAAAGCATGGGCACAAGAGTCAGGGCCACGACGAGAGAGCAGAAAAGCGAAAAGGCAATGACATAGGAGAGCTGTTTGAACATGATCCCGGACATCCCTCTGAGGAAAATCAACGGAAGAAAAACAGCAAGAGTGGTCAATGTGCTGGCGATGATGGCAGAGGTTACCTCGCCGGTTCCATTGATGGCGGCCTTTTCGGGAGGCTCTCCTGATTCCTGAAGCCTATATATGTTTTCCAGGACAACGATAGCATTATCCACCAGCATGCCGATTCCAAGAGCAAGCCCTCCGAGGGTCATGATATTCAGGGTAAAGCCCCCGAAGTAGATCAAAGCAAACGTGGCGATGATCGAGATGGGGATGGCTGTAGCGATAACGGTCGTGCTCCGGAAGTTACGTAAGAAAAACAGCAGCACCACAACAGCCAGCAATCCTCCGTAGAGTGCAGCTCTGCCGACATTCGAAATCGAGTTCTTGATGTACTTGGATGAATCGATGATGGGGGTGAGGGTGATTTGAGGGATGTCTTGCTGGATGTTCTCTATCTCTTTCAGGACGGCTTGGGCGACCTCCACCGTGTTTTTACCTGATTGTTTACTGACGGAGAGCCGAATCCCAGGTTTACCGTTAACACGGACGATCCGTCTGATCTTTTGCCAGGAATCCTCAACAGAGGCGATCTCCTTGACCTGAATCGGGACGCCATCCCTGATAGCCACCACCGTGTCGCGAATCTCATCAAGGCTTGTGTACACGCCCGGCGTACGGATGAGCACCTCGAAGTTTCCCCTCTCGATGGTCCCGGCCGGCACGTCCACATTTTCGGACCTTATTTTGTTGAGGATCAGGTCCAAAGGCAAGCCAAGGGCCTTGATCTTGTCTGTGTAAAGGTTAACGTGTATTTCCCGCTGGAGGCCTCCCCAGATATCCAGGGAAGCCACTCCAGGGACGCGTTCGATACGGTATTTGATCTGGGTATCGATGAGACGTCTTGTCTGGATGGGGTCCAGGTCAGCCGATGCGCCAAGGATGAGGATCGGAAAACTCGAGGGATCGAATTTGCGCAGCCTCGGCCGATCGACTTCATCCGGAAGAGCAGAGATCATACGGTCCACCCTGTCTCGAACATCATTTGAAGCCTCCTCCAGATCGGTCCCCCAGGCAAAGGAAATACGTACGCTGCTGCTGCCTTCAGAGGAGGTAGAGGAGATCTCTTCCACCCCTGGAACGGCAGCCAGGGCTTCTTCGATCGGCCGGGTTATCAACTCTTCCATCTCTTCAGGGCTTGCATTGCCGTAGGATGTCGAGACGCTGAGAGTGGGATACGTGATATCCGGCATGAGGTCGATCGGAAGGCGGGTGAAAGAGATGAAGCCGAGAATAATCACGATCAAAAAGATCATGACCGTAAAGATCGGATGGTGTACTGAGAATTGAGATAGTTTCATCTTTTTTCTCCTGATTTCAGCGTGTTGGTGTCTCCTGTATCCTCTGGAGGGGAAGGGCTGGGCAGGATGATCGGGCTTCCATGAGCCAGAAGATGCTGCCCCAGAGTCACCACATAACCTGAGAAAGTCGAAGGCTCGATGATCTCTGCCAACTCACTGTTGGAAATCCCTACTTTAACCGGGACAAACTGTGCAACTTTGTTTTCCATATCGGCTAAAAAGACTCCCTGCTGGTTGTCCCGTTTGACGACGGAGCTTACCGGGACCACCGTTGCGTCATCATGGGTGGCGAATTCGATCTGGATGTTGATGAACATCCCGGGTTTGAATAGGCCCTCCGGGTTGGCAAACTCGATTTCGATTCTAGCCTCCCTCGATGTCTCTTTGAGCAGAGGAGCGATACGAACGATTTCCCCGGACATGGTTTTGTCGGGGAGGGCATCCGTGCTGATGAGCGCGCTTTGACCATTTTTTACCCGAAAATAATCCTTGTCGGTGATATAGATGATGGCAAGCAGCGGATTGATCTCCAGGATAGAAAGGATTTGGGCGTTGGGCGTGAGCATGGCTCCTTCATACACAAAACGCTCTCCGACGACCCTGGGATTGCCCCCTTCTTCCCAGGATGCCATTATTTTTGTGTAGGATAGACGGACCTTGGCTGCTTCCAGAGCGGCTTCCCGGTTTGCCACCTGAGCTTGGGCTACTTTGTATCTGGCTTCCTGTGTGGCATACGTCCCTTTGGCGGCGTCAAGCTCTGAATCGGCAGAAATGCCTTTCTTGTGAAGCTCTTCGGTCCGCTCCAATTCCCGTTTGGCCACATCCAGTGAGCTCCTAGATTCTTCGAGGTTGGCTTGAGCCACCAGTAAATCTGCCTCTGCTTGACGGACCTGTTGACTGTACTCCTCATCGTCAAGAACGGCAATCAACTGATTGCGGTTAACTATGTCGCCGATATCGACCAGCAGCTTTTCCAATCTTCCGGAGATTTTTGGTGCAACCACGAATTGGGATTTGGGAGCCAATGTCCCCGTAAAATTGCCAGAGTCGCGGATGGTGGCCTTTGTCACGCCCTCTATCTCCACAGCCACAGGTGCGGCCGTCCGTTCGAAGCCAGATCCTTGGCTTGCTTTTATAATCTTCTGAATCACCTGCCAGCCGATAAAACCAACGATGACGACGATGACTGCTATCAGTATGATTTTTCTTTTCTTCACTATTTCCCTCCTTAATCGCAGTCCTTACCTTTTTGCGATATCAGAGAATCTTATGTTTTTTGTCTCGAAAGTTGTTCCCATTGCCCTATCCAAGCGTGCCAATGAAAGGATGTAATCAACCATCGACCTGAGTTCAGCACTCCGTGCATCTGCCGCATCTCTTTGATATTGAAGGATAAAAAAGTTCGTGGATTTGCCGACCTTGAATTTCTCCTGCTCTGCTTCCAACTTTTTTGCGGCCAGCTCGCGTGCTGCTGTGTAAGCCTGAACTCTTTGGTAGTTTATCTCGACATCTCTTACGGCCGTTTTGATTTCCAGAAAAATCTCTTGCTCCTGGTCTTTCAGCCTCAGATGAGCCTGCTCTAGACTGAGCTTTGCCTCTGCATATTGGGCACGAGTCAGGATGGTATTCAAAGGGATATTCAGAGTCAATCCGATCGACCAGTTGTTATATCTAAATTTAAAAGCATCCTTGAGCGCATCTGTTGCTGCTCCTGTGACCGTTCCAACCACTTCCCTGGTCAGTGGATTATTGTCAAGATACAATATTTGGGTTCCTGAAAGGCCAGGACTCCAATAAGAAGCTTGAAGACTTAAGTCAGGAAGGAGCTGATTTTTTGCATAACTGACATTGAATTCCCGGGTTTGCAGGCCTATTTTTGTAGCTTTCAGATCAGGTCGGTTGGCCAGAGCAGTGGCCAATGCCTCCTCGAGATTTATTTCCTTCTTCTCAAAGACTGGTCTATCGGAGAGGATTATTTCAGTGGGTTCCCCCTCTTCGAAAATGGGGAGGTTGAGAATTGTTTTGAGACGGTCTTGGTTGTTTTTCACCAATCGGTCTGCCTGCAGGATGTCTGCCTCCCGATTGGCAACCTCGGACTCTGCCGTATAGATTTCTATCGGGGGCATGGTCCCCACTTCGATTTTCCTCTTGTTTTCTTCCAGAAGGTCACGGGCTAGCTGCAAGGACTGCCTTTTTACTTTCAGGTCCTCGATGCTGTAGGCAAGAATCCAATAGGCTTCCTCTACTCGGTATATGGTATCCAGGAGAGTCTGATGGAACTGATTCTCGGAGATGTCTCTGTTGTTTTTAGCAACGATGATTTCCCTGCGGTTGATCTTGAACCCGAAATTTTTTAATAGAGGCTGTGTGAAATTAAAGGTAAGCGTGCTTCCGAACCTTGGGTTGATGGTCTGAAAGCTCCTGTTGGTATCATTTTTGTATGAGTTGAGCGATATGTTGAATGTCCCCCCTGTGGGAACAAGCTGGTTCAAATTTATAGTGTAGTCGTTGTATGCCGAGCGGACTTGATCGGCCGCATCAATCCATGAATAAGAAGCTGTGTTTGTTTCCCGGTTGTTGTATGCGAAGGAGAGAGAGGGCATATATTTTTCGTTAGCCCTGGTAACAGATACACTGGCGATTTCAGGATTCAAAACTTCGACAGCAATACGGAGGTTGTTTTTCATTGCTCCAATAATGCATTCTTCGAGGGAAAGAGACTTTTTATTTTCTTGGGCCAGTGATGGCGCAGCTAAAACTAAGCTCAGTGAGATTGAAGCCCAGAGGATTCGCTTGATCATTATAGACCTCCAATTTATTATCATTTACCCTACATTTACTTTTGACGCATATATATGCAAATTTCTTTCATTTTTTTTTGGTCTTTAATGGCCGAGAAAAAAGTTGAAAGAATGTTGTTATGCCATCAATACACAGAACATTCTATTTTTGCCTAATTTCTGCTTTTTGTCCAGATAATGAAAAATGAAGTTAAATTCTCCACCAGTAGGAGAATTTGACGAAGAAAAACCGGCCTTCCACCCTGTAGATTCCCAAATCGTCTTGTTCTTGATTGTCATCGACACCCACATAGAAGACGGTGCCAGGCCTGAGTTCATAGCTCAGGAGGAGGCTGGTGTAGATGCTTTTATAGTAATCGTTGTAATCCGTGATCAGACGTAAAGAAATGTGCCGGGACAGCAGCTAGGTGATCCTTTGGCTGATGATGTTGACAGAGTAGACTTTCTCTCCGCCCTTGTTTTCGTAGAACGTGTCATTCCTGAGGTCGCAGTTGGCCCGGAGATTCGTGAGAGGCTTGAAGGTCAGGTCGAATCCCCAGGAGATTTTGTAGCCTAAATAGGGATCTTCTTCGTAGTATATGGAATCTCCGAAAGAAAAATTGAAACTTCCACTGAACCAGGAGAGTGAATCAGAGCTGATTCTTACCCGGAAAGACTTTTTGTAGAAGTCGATTCCTTCGTATCTTTCCAGCTCGGTCGTGAATCCTCCGAAGAAAAAGGTTCCTCTCCACCCGCTTATGAAAAACCTGAAACTGAGTTCTTCATCGGTCAGAATGTTGTTAAAATCATAGATCCTTCCGTACTCGATCGATGGACGGATATCGATGATAATGTCATTCATCGGAAGGAAAGCATAGCCTATACGGATGTTGAAGGACCGGATGTCCTTTCTGCGGACAAGCCCCAAGGAAGCTTCGAAATCTTCAGGTATCTGGTTATAATCCATAGAAAAAGTCAAATGGCGGGCTTGACGGCTGAAAGTGAAGGACGTGGCGAGCACAATCCTGGTCTTCTCGTTTCCCCATTTGGTCTGAGAGCCCAAGATTTGAAAGGCGATCCGGTAGTTGTTTAAGAACTTAAAATGGCCATCGAATCCAGCCACACGGTTGTAGTTTTTTGTTATGTCATTCCAAGACAATCCCATTTCTTTATCTGTTAGGACAAAACCGATATGGGATTCTGAATACAGGTCCCGCTTGACACGAAACACATTCACTAGAGATCTAAAACCGGTGAGGTCTGGTTCGGACTCCCAGGGATTATCAATTTCTGAAGGAGTTTCGTCATAGGCGCTCATGAATCCTATGGTGGTTTTTCCTGCTTTTCCTGAGAGCTTGGTTCCCCATAGTGGATTAACAATCCTACGTGTGTAAACCAGTTCAAAAGGAATATCGAAGAAATTCTTTCCTTACAAGAAAAAGCCCCTTTTTCCGGAGTAATAAAGCTCGTATCTTTGGTTGACGTCGATTTGGGGCATGTCTGATTCAATTTGGCTAAAGTCGGGATTAATCGCCACACCTGCTGTGAGGTCGGATGTGATACCGTATTTGATGTTCAGACCCGGATCGGGATCGAATTTTGCGTCCTTTTCTTTCATGCCAATTAGGACAGGCATAATCTCAAAATTCTTTCCCTTCTCAATCGGACCTTCTACTTCCAGTGTCCCAGCCTGGATGAAAAAACCACTCACATCCCGCGACCGTGGTCGCCAGTAGATTTCCTCGTTCTTTCTTAGGATGTCCTCATGATCTGGAGGCCCCAGAGTTGGGATTGGGTATGGGGGAAATGGAGGCTCTTGAACGGGATAGCCATCTCCACCGTATAGCCCTCATCATCGATGTTGGCATCTGTGAGGAAGAAGGTATCAAAGTTTCTGTCGAACCCGAAAAATCCTCCCCTTCTGCCTCTTCTCCTTTCCTCGGTGTAGATGCCGTCAGCCTGAACGCCGCATGAATTGACCTGGAAGACAAAGGCTCTTTTTTTATCCTAGAACGTATCGAGATACACGGTGATGCCGTCATCACCTATGACGTTGTCGAGCACAACTCCTTCTTCCCAGATGGGATTTTCCAGTTTGCCATCGATTTTTGGAGTCGTATCGAATCTGAAAGCTTTTACGTAATAGTTATCTCCGTTATCTTTTGGGAATAACACGGGAGCCATGAACAAAAGGAGCGCTGCAATCATCTGCAGTTGTATTATCTTTTTCATTTTCAGAATTCGATGGGAGGCTATCGAATTAGCTTGATGAGTTAGATGCTATTATAAGCTCTTTGTCTTGATTTGGAAGCTTATCTGCTATAAATGTCAACCATGGATATGTTTTTTTCCTTGAGGCTGATGCCCAAAGCCCTTTCTAAATTGGCTAAAGAAAGATTGTAATCGACGATGGCTCTGAGCTCCTGGTTTTGCGAGTTGGTTAGGTCTCTTTGGTATTGGAGAACCAGATAGGGTGTGGTCAGTCCGACTCTGAATTTTTCCTCTTCAGCCTGTAGTTTTTGCTGCTGGAGCTCTCTGGCCACTTTATAAGCTTGCACGCGCTTATAGTTGGTTTCAACTGCTCTTACGGCTTGTTTTATTTCAAGATAGACATCCTGTTTCTGCTTTTCCAGTCGCAGCATGGCCTGTTCCAGGTCGACTTTTGCCTGAGCAAGGTTTGCCCGTGAGATGACGGTGTTTAGGGGGACATCCAGGGTGAACCTGACCGACCAGTTCTTATATCTAAATCCAAACACATCCTTGAAAGCGTCTGAGATACCACCAGGGTTTTCTCCTACCGGAACTCCGAATGGATTCTCCGGAGTACGATTCCCGTATATAATTTCAGTTCCTGATACGCCAGGACTCCAATAAGAAGCATTTAGGTTTAGAGTCGGAAGCTGTTGGTTCTTGACAAAGCTTAGATTGAGTTCGCTGTTTTTGATTCCGATTCGAGTCGACTCCAAGTCTGGCCGGTTTTGCAGGGCTGTTGCAAAGGCTTCGTCCAGGCTTATTTCCTTTTTTTCAAATGCGGGCATCTCTTCAGGGACAATGGTGAGAATCTCTGCATCGGCTTCTTCAGCAACAAGGTTGATGATCAATTTTAAACGGTCCTCGTTATTTTTGACTAGAGCTTCGGCCGCAAGAATATCCGCTTCTCGGCTTGCGACTTCGGATTGAGCGGTCAGGATTTCGATCGGAGCCTCGGTTCCGATTTCGACAGCCCTTTTCTGCCTTTCCAGAAAATCCCGGGCAAGTTGCAGGGACTGTTGACTCACCTTGAGCGCCTCTATGCTGGCTAGCAGGTTCCAGTAGGCCTCTTCCACACTGTAAATTGTATCCTGGAGGGTTTGTTGCAGATCTTTTTCTGAAATATTCAGATTGTTTTGCGCAATAATGATTTCCCTTCTCGATATTTTATATCCAAAGTTTTTAAGCAGAGGCTGGGTAAAGTCCAATCTCAGGGTGCTTCCGTATCTAGGATTGATGGTTGTTCCTGTTCTGGTCGTATCGACCTTATTGTTGCTTAGTGATAGATTAAAATTTCCGCCAAAAGGAATTTGTTGTGTGATATCTATGGAATACTGGCTTTGGACGCTTTTGAGCACATCTGCTGCTTCAAGGAAAGAGTAAGATGCTTGTTGTTGGTCAGTCGTATAGTAGTCCAAGGATAGGGATGGCAAAAATTTTTCATTGGCCGCTCGCACAGAGAGATCTCTAATTTCCGGGGTTAAAACCTCGATAGCCACGCCGAGGTTGTTTTTCATGGCCTTCACGATACAGCCTTCCAAGGAGAGCTGGATGGTTTTCTCTGCTTCTTGGGCAGGCAAAAGCGTTGTTAACACAGAAATGAATAAAATTCCGAGTGTTTTTTTCCACATTTGTGACCTCCTTACTCTAAAATACGGTAATTAATACGGAAAAGATTAGCAAAGCGTTTCAATATCTAATCTTTCTATCCTCTTGTCAAACTTATTTTTATGTATTATTCGTATCTTAGTGCTTCGATAGGATCCAGCTTTGAGGCCTTCCGCGCTGGATAGAATCCGAAGAAGACACCGACCGATCCTGAAAACAGAAAAGCCAGAGCGATAGCACCTATCGAGACGAGCGTCTTCATATTGGCAAAATGAGAGATCAACCGTGAACTGCCAATACCAAGGACGATCCCCAGAATGCCTCCCAGGACACTCAGAACAATAGCTTCAGTCAGGAACTGAAGCAGGATATCCTTTTCCCGGGCGCCGACTGACATACGTATACCGATCTCTCTTATGCGTTCGGTCACCGAGACCAGCATGATGTTCATGATGCCGATTCCACCCACAAGGAGTGATATGGAAGCTATCCCTCCGAGAAGTATGGTCAGGATCTGGGTAGCCTCCGAGGCACTTTCAGCGATGTCAGACATGTCTCGGACGTTAAAGTCGTCTTCGGCTCCTGGTGCAATTTTGTGCCGGATTCTCAGCGCCTCTTCGATCTGTCGCATGGCTTCACCGGTACGGGAGGCTGATGCGGCTGAGACATCGATGGATTGGATGTGGTCGACTCCAAGAAGTCTTTTTTGGGCTGTGGTGTAAGGGATGGCGATCATGTCGTCTCTGTTGAAAAATCCGCCGCTCTCTCCCTTGGATTCAAGGACACCGAGCACGCGAAAGGGTATTTTATTGACCCTGATGATCTGTCCTATGGGATTTGCGCCTTCGAACAGGTTTTGGCTGACTTCGCTTCCCAACACAGCGACTTTCTGGGCGGATCTGACCTGGCTTTCGCTGAAAAAGGACCCTGTTTCAACACCCCAATTCCGGATCTCAGGATATTTTTCTCCTACACCATAGATGGATGTGTTCCAGTTCTTGTTCTGATAAATAACCTGAGCGCGGCCGTTGACGTTCGGAGAAATGGACTTGACGGCATCACAGTTTTCCAGGATGGCTTTGGCATCGGCTTCGGTCAAGTTTGTGTATGTTCCTCCTCCTCCGTGTCTTCCCATGTATGAGCGACTGCCGGGCCGGACAAAGAGCAGGTTGGTGCCCATGGATTCAAACCGGGCTTCGACTTCCAGTCTAGCACCCTGTCCGATACTGACCATAGCTATGACGGCACCGACACCTATGATGATCCCTAAGGCGGTCAGGAAAGAGCGCATTTTGTTTCGGCTGAGGGCTCTCAATGAAACTTTAACAGTTCGGGCTATATTCATCGGCTCACTCTCCATTGACTTGGACTTTCTCGATCAAACCATCCCGGAGGAAGATCGTTTTACGGGCTATTTCAACTACCTCTGGGTCATGAGTCACCAAGATCACGGTGATGTTGTTCTCTTTGTTGAGCTTTTCTACAACGGACATGATTTCGTTTCCAGTCTTGGTGTCCAGGTTACCTGTTGGTTCATCTGCCAGAAGGAGTGAAGGACTGTTGACAAGAGCCCTGGCTATGGCAACCCGCTGCATTTCTCCACCTGATAGCTGGTTGGTCTTATGGAGCTCGCGGCCTGCGAGTCCCACCTGGGCTAGGGCCTTAAGCGCTAACTCGCGTGTTTTCTTGGCGGGAATATCCGAATACAAAAGGGGAAGTTCTGTATTTTCCAGAGCCGTTGTTCGGGCAAGGAGATTAAAATTCTGGAAGACAAACCCGATTTTTTTGTTTCGGATGCGGGCCAATTGGTTTTTATTCAGTTTGGAAACCTCCAGACCTTCGAGAAAATATCTTCCCGATGTGGGCTTGTCCAGACAGCCTATGATGTTCATCAGTGTGGATTTTCCCGAACCCGAAGGTCCCATGACGGCTAAAAGCTCTCCTTTTTGGATACTGAGAGAAAATTCTCTCAAGGCTCGAACCTGCGTCTCGCCCACATTATAGGTTCTGTTGACATCTTCCATTTGGATGAGCACGTTGTTTTCCATTGTTCAAATCCTTTGTGGCTTATGATGTTGATGCAGGGTTAACGCCTCATGAACATCATGCTGCGCCCCAGATCGCTCGATCTACGGCTGGATGATGCAGCCTGATTCTCTCCGGTGATGACTTCCTGACCCTCTTTCAGGTCTCCTCCGGTGATTTCTGTGTAGGCGTTGTCTGTGACACCTGTTCTGATGAAGAGCATTTTTAGCTTTCCGCTTTCATCCTCGATCCAGACACGAGCCATGTCCCGCATTCTGGATCTCATCGCTCCAGAGCCCATCTGAAAATTAGCCTGTCGGTCGGCTTGTGGCTTCTGTTGAAGCTTTTTCTCCGCAGATTGCCCATCTGCTTGGGAGCTGCTACCTCTTGTCCCCTGTCTTTCTCTTCTCATCTCTTCGAAAAGCACTCTCATTTCTTCTGGGGAAAGGTTAGGATTGAAACGCAAAGCAGAATTGGATACACGGAGGGCATTTTTCGCCTCTCCCACCACGATGGATACCGTGGCTGTCATTCCTGGTCTGAGCTTCATCTCCGGATTTTCCACATTCACGATGGTTGTGTAAGTGACCACATTCTGGATGACTTCGGGGGAATACCGGACTTGCCGGACCACTCCTGTGAAATTATCATTGGGGAAGGCGTCCACCGTGAACCTGACCTTTTGACTTTCTTTTACTGTTCCGATATCGGCCTCATCCACACTGCATTCCACCTGCATTTTACTGAGATCATTGGCGATCTGAAAAAGAACCGGTGCCTGGAAACTGGCGGCAACTGTCTGTCCAGCGTTTATATTCCTGTTTATCACCACACCGTCAATCGGGGATTTGATGATGGTGTACTCAAGGTCCACCTTGCTCGAGTCCAGTTGTGCTTTTGCCTGTTCCAGTCGGGCTTCAGCAGACAGCAGATCAGATTTGGCGCCGAAATACTGCGTTTCCGTGGTTTCGAATTGTTCGAAGGATATCAGCTCCTTTTCAAACAGACTTTTTGCACGATTATATTGTTTTTCTGTGTTGTCCAGGGTGACTTTGGCCTTTTCAACTGAGGCCTCGGAGCTGAGATAATTGGCTTCATTCTGCTGGACCTTGATCAAGAATGGAGACTGGTCAAGCTCGGCTAGGAGTTGTCCTTTTTTGACCTGGGAGTTGAAATCCACGTAGATATTGGCAATCTTAGCCGAGACCTGGCTTCCAACATCCACTATGGTTACCGGATTCAAAGTGCCCGTGGTGTCAACCAATGCGGTGATGTCTCCTCTATCGATCGCAGCTTTTTCGTATCGAAGGGCTTTGTTGTTGTTGCGTTTAAACAAGGTGAATCCGAACACGATCCCTGCGATCACGACAAGGACGATAACACCGATGACGACCTTTTTTTTCATCTTCGTTCTCCTCTATTTCTTTGACTCCCTTCAGAGCGTTTGTTTCTTTCTTCCATCTGTCTTTTTCTTTCAGAGAGATATTTATCGATCATGGCCTGGAATTTGGTTTTTTGCTCTTCGGTGAGGACGTCTTCGATCTCTTTTTTAAGCTGTGTCCGTAAGGAAGAATACTGTTGATGGATCTGGCTTCTGTATTGTTTCAGCCTTTCCTCGTTGTTCCTGAAAACATCCCTGATTTTCTCCTGTTGATCCGTAGTGAGACCAAGCTCATCCGCCATCATTTCCATCGTCGGAAATCGGACAGGGCTTCTTCTCTCTTCTCTCTTTTTTGGCCTCTTATCGAGGAAGTAATTTTCAAAGAGAATTCCTCCGGCAACTCCCGCAGAGAAAACCACGATCAGGGAGAGAACGATCCAAAATTTATAGTTGTTTTTCATGGGATATATCTCCTCGTATCCTGTTTTTCCTCCATGGCTGTGAAGATGATCTGCATGCCTTTATTTTCAGTGCCTTCTTCCTCCAGGAAGGTCAGCGTTTCTGGATACGGGAGGCTGTTCCGGAGAAGAAGTGCTTCTGTCTGGCTGAGCTCTTCCTTTGGTTGAGGAAGGAAGAGGACAAGGCCCAGAGCAAGAATAATCACGGCTACGATGGAAAGAGGAACGGCCCGGAGGCTCCAGCGCTTCCACAGAGACCACACGTCATATATTCTCTGCTCTTTGAGCCGAGACTGAAGACGTTCCCAGAAGTAGGCTTTAACTTCAGGGAAGTCTTGATCTCTCAATGTTTCGATCATGAAAGAGTAGTCTTCCATCCTCTCCTGACAGGCAGAGCACTCCTTGAGATGCCTTTCGAGTGCCTCTTTTTCCTTGTCTGCTAGAAGGCCGTCGAAGTCCCTGGAGATAAAGGTTTCTGCTCTTTTACATTTCATGGTTGTCTCCTTTCTGAGATAAGAAAGGTGCGATCTTCGCTCTTAGCATTTTTCTGGCCCTGTGCAAACGGGAATCCACCGTTCCAGGGGAAAGTCTCAACATGCTGGCGATTTCTTCATAGGAATGTCCCTGGACATCCCTCAATGTCAGTATGATCTGGTGCTTTTCGGGAAGGGCCTGAAGGGCTTGGTGCAGAAGCTTGATCCGTTGTTCCTTTTCTCGAGCATTTTCTCTCTTGTGGATTTCCTCTTCTGAAAGCCTGGATTCCTTATGTAGATCCTCGAAAGAAATGTATCTTGCCTTTTTTGTTTTCCGCAGATGATCCCTGATGTGGTTGACTGCTATCCGGTAGAGCCATGTTCCAAATCCGGATTTGAATTTAAACTTTCCGAGGGCATAATAAGCCTTTATAAAGACTTCTTGAGCTAAGTCGTCAGCGGTTTCTCGATCTCGTGTCAAGCTGAATGCCAAGTTAAACACCTTTGTTTTATATTTTTTTACCAGGACACCAAAGGCCTCTTCGTCGCCTTGTATGCTCTTCTGGACCAGGTTGCTCTCTTCCATGGAACTTCAATTCTTCATGTCCTCCGTACATCCTTTAGACGGAGGAGACGGTGAAATCTTCCTTTATTCTTAAAACCCGAAAACAGGTTGACTCGTTTCTTATTTTACGCGATAGGCGCTTTTTTTGGAATGAATCGTGTCCATCAGAAATGTTTGAGTAAGTTCTGGAAGATAGACGAATTCCTTTTAAGAGACTCCTTGGATGAGAATTTAAATGGACTGTGGAATTATTTTCTTTTGGCTGTCCACTCCATCGACCCGCGATCTCCCATCTGGGCTTCACCTGACATGGTGTCGCCTTCTACGGTCCCCTTATAGGTTATCGTAAATTCGCCCCTCTGGGTGCTCATGGTAATGGTCCACTCGATTTCATTGCCCTTGATGGTTCCCTCACCAGTGACTTCATCGCCCCTCATAGTTTGGGTGGTCACGGACAGTTTCTCGCCATCCTGCTCAAAATGAACGGTCGAAGTTCTCTCTCCGCGGGGAGACTGCGTGGTCATTTCCCAGTCGCCGGTTACGTTGACGTCTTGGGCATTCAACAGGAAAGGAATGAGTACAAGACAAAGCATCGCAATCAAAGAAAAAATCTTTTTCATCTCTTTCTCCTTTTTTGATTGTGGCATTTCACTTTTATTGTTTAGACGCAAGCACCTCCTTTTTCTTCCATGGAGTCAGCCCTTGACTTTGTACATTTTTCGATCCGCTGGCTACGGAGTCAATAATACTCAGTCTAGAAGTATTAAAAAGCATTTTACATGAGGTAAGTATGTCCATATGTCCAAAGTCAAGGGCTGACCCCTTATTGACTTCCTTTTTGATTATTATTAGACAATCGATAATGGCCATTCATTCCATATTTTCCGGTATTTCTTGACATTGCTTGTGGACTTTAATTAAATATATCCTCCAGAAAAGGAGCTTCTTCCATGTTTGTTTGGGTTTTTCATCGCATCTCTGGTCTGTTGCTCATAATCTTATTAGGTGTGAAATTTTTTACCTCATTTTTTCTGATGACCAAGGAGCAGAAGCCTGATTGGGCTCTTGTCCTCCACACCAATCCTTTTATCGACACGTTCCTCATCGTGTCGATCGTCTTCCATGCGTTTTACGGGTTGAGGACGGTCATTATCGATCTAGGCATAAGAAAAGAAAAACAGCTTTTCTGGATTTTCACCCTTCTCAGCGTTGCTGTGAGTGCTGCGCTGCTCCTTGTCTACTTTACCAGGAATTATTGAATGATAAGTCATGACATCCTTGTTGTCGGGGGTGGACTGGCCGGGCTGGCTGCCGCCTTAAACAGTGATCCCAAGCTTTCTGTGGCTGTGGTGTCCAAAGTCCATCCTTTGCGTTCCCACTCTGTGGCTGCACAAGGGGGAATCAATGCAGCCCTGGGGAACAATCCTGATGGCAAGGATGATACGTGGGAAAGGCATGCCTTCGATACCATCAAAGGAAGCGATTATCTATCTGACCAGAATTCGGCCGAACAGATGTGTCAGAAGGCCATTCCTGCAATTTATGAACTCGATACTCTGGGAGTTCCTTTTAGCCGGTTCCCTGGGGGAGTCATCGCCCAGAGGCCCTTTGGGGGCGCAGGATTTCCTCGCACCTGCTATGCGGCGGATCGGACCGGGCTCGTCATTTTGCACACCCTGTACGAACATTCGATAAGAAAAAAGGTCAGGTTTTACAACGAATGGCTGGTCACAAGGCTTGTGGTTCAAAACGGGAAATGTTTGGGTGTTATCGTCTTTGACCTGGCTTCTGGAGAGGTCATCCCTGTCCAGGCCCGTACCGTTGTCTTTGCCACAGGAGGTTACGGGAGGGTTTACCTGAAGACAACCAATGCCTTCATCAATCACGGAAGCGGCATCGGAATGGCTTACCATGCAGGTGTTCCGCTCAAGGATCTGGAATTTGTCCAGTTTCATCCGACCTCTCTCTTCGGTAAAAACATATTGATCACCGAAGGAGCCAGAGGAGAGGGAGGCTATCTGGTTAACAACCAGGGGAAAAGATTCCTGGAGGACTATGCCCCGACAGCCATGGAGCTTGCACCGCGGGACATCGTGGCCAGAGCCATCCAGACAGAGGTCGATAAGGGAAAAGGATTCGAAGGGGAATACGTGCATTTGGACCTGAGGCATCTTGGTGCTGAAAAGATCAAGAAGAGGTTGCCTGGTATCCGGGAAATCTGTATCAATTTTGCAGCCCTCGACCCTATAGATACACCCATTCCCGTCCAGCCGGCTCAACATTATTCTATGGGTGGAATCGATGTTGATGAGAACTGTGCTTCTCGAGTGGAAGGATTTTTTGCGGCTGGAGAGTGTGCCTGTGTGAGCGTGCATGGGGCGAACCGCCTGGGTGGAAACTCGCTCCTGGAGACAGTCGTGTTCGGTAAAGTCGCAGGTGAGGTGACGTCGAAACGTGTCCCCCAGATAGGAATAAGACCAAATGCGCAGCAGATTTTGCTGGAGGAGGCTTTAGACCAGAAAAGCAGGTTTGAGGCTTGGCGCAAGAGAGATTCTGGAGAGAAGGTTCATCGCCTGTTGAACCGATTAAAGGTCGTCATGAGCGACAAAGTTGGGATTTTCCGGAATAAGAAAGATCTATCTGAGGCACTTGAAGACATATCACAGTTAAGAGAAGATTATAAGAATATCTATATCTCAGGAAAATGTCTCCGCTACAGTCAAGAGTTGGTGAACATCATCGAGTTCGAGTCCATGCTGGATTTGGCTGAGGTGATCACCTCGGGGGCTCTGACCAGGGAGGAGACTCGGGGATCCCATTTCCGCACAGATTTTCCCAAACGGGATGACAAAGATTGGCTAAAGCACACTTTGGTGACCTTGGAAGACGGAA
>Ga0224501_10001967_pt1 | contig 16028 bp, 20 predicted proteins | sample SF_Oct11_sed_USG_4_FD_169105 | JGI IMG/M metagenome (GOLD analysis project Ga0224501, IMG submission 169105) | Sediment microbial communities from San Francisco Bay, California, United States - SF_Oct11_sed_USGS_8_1 | ecosystem: Environmental > Aquatic > Marine > Sediment | place: USA... | reverse complement strand
GACCCAACGCGCTGAGGCCACCGCCCACGAAGTGAGAATGCAACTGGAACAAGAGCGGACTGCGGTCTTGTCCCTTCGTCAGGAACTGTCGCAGACTCAACAAGCCCGCGTGATGGCAGAAACTCGGATAGAAGATACGACACGGCAACTCATCGAACAGAAGGCCTTGCTCGAGCAGACACGTCAAGAACTCGTGGGGTCATTCCAAGCCCTCTCCGGGGAAGCGTTGAAGCAAAACAACGAAGCATTTTTGAAACTGGCCGCTGTGACATTCGAAACCCTTCATGTCAAAGCAGATGGAGACCTGGTGCAGCGCCAGCAGGCTATTGATGCGTTGGTGCGTCCACTCCACGACACACTGCAACGGTATGACGAGCAACTGCGTCTCCTGGAGCAGTCACGCCAGTCGGCTTACGGTGGGCTGGATCAACATCTGAAATCACTGGCGGAGTCCCAGCAGAGGTTACAGCAAGAAACCGGAAACCTGGTCAAAGCCCTGCGAGCTCCGACCGTACGAGGCCAATGGGGTGAGTTGACCTTACGACGAGTCGCCGAGCTCGCCGGGATGGTCCAACACTGTGATTTCATCGAGCAACATTCTGTGGCCAGCGAAGATGCACGATTTCGACCTGACATGGTGGTCCAGCTCCCAGGCGGTCGCCAGATTATCGTTGATGCGAAAACTGTCCTCTCAGCTTATCTGGATGCCCACGAAGCACAGAACGATGTCCAACAAGCGGAAGCGTTACGGCGCCATGCGGCTCAGGTTAAGAGCCGTATGGATGAATTATCCTTGAAGGCCTACTGGACACAGTTCGAACATTCCCCGGAGTTCGTCGTCCTGTTTCTTCCCGGCGAGCAATACCTCGGCGCCGCTTTGGACCAGAATCCGCAGCTCATTGAAGAGGGGTTCGCCAACGGAATCGTGCTGGCGACCCCAGCGACATTGATCGCATTACTACGTGCAGTTGCCTACGGGTGGCGACAGGAGCGAATGACGGCTCACGCGGAAGAAGCAGGCCGGCTGGGCAAAGAACTCTACGAACGGATGGCTGTGTTGGCGGGACATATGAACGATGTGGGTCAGTCCCTGGGCAAAAGCGTGTCGGCATATAACCGTGCCGTGGGCTCCCTTGAGACGCGCATTCTCCCGGCAGCACGGCGTTTCAAAGAATTGGGAGTGTCCTCTGACCGCGAGATCCTCGCGCTTGAGCCGACGGAGGTCGTTCCCCGCAAAACCTTATCGTTTGATACCGAATGAAGGAGCGCGCATGACTCACGAACAGACCATGGTAGAAGCATTTCATAGCAGGTTTGATATTCTGGTCCACACAGTTCCGACAGAACTCAACGAAGAGACGAAGCGGCTTCGTGTCCGTCTCATTCAGGAAGAGTTCGATGAGCTGAAAGAAGCCATGGCTGCCGGAAATCTTGCTGCGGTGGCAAAGGAAATGGCGGATCTCCTCTACGTCACCTATGGGACAGCCGTGTCCTATGGAATTGACATGGGCCCAGTGTTTCAGGAGGTTCACCGTTCGAATCTGAGCAAGGTGGGTGGCTACAAACGGGCAGATGGAAAATGGGTGAAACCCCCAACGTATTCGCCTGCTCATATCGACCCAATCTTGGAGGCGCAACGAGATACCCTAATGACATCGTCACTATCAACCCATGATACGGTTGTAGGTACGTCCGAGAGCTCATGAGAGACCCACACTGTCCAAGTTGCGGCACACCTTTCGTTCGAATACTCCATGATGAAGGAATTGTGGAGCGGATTCTCAATCGCTTCAGGGTCTTTCCATTCCGCTGTCAGCTCTGTACTACACGATTCCGGGTCTTTCGGAGCCAGGCTCCAGCCCCCCCATCAGCAACTGACCGCCGGGAATATAAGCGACTACCAGTGTCGTTCCGAGCCAACATCCTCGCAGATAACGCCGTACAATCGACCAATCGAGTGACCGACATATCCATGGGTGGCTGTACGCTTGAGACAGCGGCAACCTTGCCTCAAGGGACATTTGTCGAACTGGTCATCAAACCGGCTTCCGATGAAGAGCCGATTAAGATTGAAACAGCGATGGTGTGCTCGTCGAGGCCAGGATCAATGGGTATCCGATTCCTTGAAATGGTCACGACCGATAAGAACCGCCTCAGTCAGGTCATTCTGAGCTTGCTGGTGGGGCAAAGCTTCCATCAGAATCTCTTTTCCTAGTACCGGTTCGTGCACTATGAACGCTGCCGTGGAACAGTCACCAGAAGATTGTCGATCAGCCGGACAGGCCCAAGACGTACCGCTCCGAGCAGGACTACTCTCGGAGTCACGGTAGAAAGTGGCTCGAGCGTGTATGGATTGCAGACTGCCAGATAGTCAATCGTCAGGGCTGGTTCGGCCTTGATGACCTGACGCATCATCGCCTGCACCGACTTTCCATCGCTCACACCATTTCGGATTGCCTCAGCTCCTGCCCGAAGGCTTCTGTACAACGTAACCGCCCGAATGCGATCATCGGGCGTCAGATAGACGTTACGCGAACTCATCGCCAGGCCGTCACGTTCCCGGACCGTAGATCTCACGATAACTGTGACACCGAGGTTGAGATCCTTGACCAGCTGGTGGACAAGGACCGATTGTTGGAAATCTTTCTGTCCAAAGAGTGCGATCTGAGGACGCACCATTCCGAAGAGTTTGCTTACCACGGTCGCAACACCTGAAAAATGATGAGAGCGCACTTCCCCTTCCCACCGGCGTGCAATCGCAGGAAGATTCACGGTTGTTTGAAATCCTTTTGGATACATGGCCTGTACGCTTGGTTCAAAACAGACATCAACGCCTTCCCTTTTGCACAAGGCTCGATCGCGAGAAATGGAACGTGGATATTTGGTGAGGTCTTCACGAGGGCCGAATTGCGTAGGATTGACAAATATGCTGACTACGAGCGCATCACACCGTAACCGGGCTGCTCGAATCAGCGCCCGATGCCCCTCGTGCAACGCTCCCATCGTCGGTACCAGCCCGATCCGCACACGCTCCCGTCGGAGCCCCTCACTCCAGGCTGTCATGGCACCCGGTGAACGAATGATCTTCATGAGCCAGGTGGCGAACTGCAAGACGGACGCGAGCCGTATCTCGTCGAAGGTTGAGGAAAGAGCAGCTGCACGTGTGCTTGGTCCTTCACCTGCGCCAACAATCGTGCGACCGATTGCTTGAGCACCGGATGGCCCCAAAGTGGATCCAATTCGTTCAGTGGCATGAGAACGAACCGGCGGCCATGGAGGCGAGGGTGCGGGATGGTCAGCCCAGGTTCCTTGATGACGCGCTCACCATAGAAGAGAATGTCTAGGTCGATCGTTCGAGGACCAGAGCGGTTGTCCTCATCTCGTCCGAGTGATCGCTCAATCTCTTGAAGTGTCGTGAGGAGGCTCCGTGGGGTGATATTGGTTTCAATCTGTACCACCCCGTTGAGAAACCACCCTTCTCCTGGATCAGTCTCCTCGCGAATCGGTTCCGTTTCATATAAGAGGGAAACTCCCATAAGCCGTGAATGGGGAAGCAGGCTGAGCAATGTCACCGCTCGATCGCAAAAATCGACTCGATCACCGACATTCGACCCGAACCCAATGAAAACGGTTTCCATAATAAGTCACGTTAGGCGTGAACCATGAGACGTACAATGAGTTCAACGCTGTCTCGCTCTTCTTTTTGCTTCACGTTATTAGAATCCTGCCTTCTTGATTCGCTCGACAGCCTCCGCAAGCCGCTCTTTGGTTGTGCACACCGTCATGCGAACATAGCCTTCGCCTGGTGCGCCGAAGCCGTTACCGGGCGTTGTCACGATGCCAGCCTTTTCCAACAGATGGGCGGTGAAGGACGCGGAGGCATACCCCTTCGGCACCGTCACCCAGATGTAGAATGCCGCAGGTGGCGCATCCACTTCTAACCCCAGCTTCTTGAGCCCCGGGACGATCGTGTCGCGACGCTCCTGATAAATTTTTCGGATGCCGTCAGTCACGGAATCGTCCAGCCCCAAGGCAGTGATGCCGGCGGCTTGCACGGCTTCGAACGCACCGGAGTCCAACTGGCTTTTCACCTTGCCTAGCGCGGCCAAGACCGTCTGGTTCCCGACCACAAACCCGATTCGCCAGCCGGTCATGTTGTAGGTCTTCGAGAGCGAATGAAATTCCACCCCGACGTCCTTGGCACCCTCCACTTCCATAAAACTCACCGGGCGCTTGCCGTCGTAATAGATTTCCGAGTAGGCCGCGTCGTGGCAGATAATGACCTGATTGTCCTGCGCAAACTCGATAGCCCGCTTGAAGTAGTCCTTTGTCATGAGTACCGACGTGGGGTTGTTCGGCGAATTGAGCCACATCAGCTTGGCCTTTTTGGCTACATCTTTTGGAATCGCACTCAAATCTGGGAGAAAGCCGTTGGCTTTGGTCAAGGGCATGAAGTGGGACGTGCCGCCACAAAAACTGGTTCCGACGGGATAGACCGGATAGCCCGGACTTGGAACCAAGACCACATCGCCCGGATCAACGAACGCCAGGTGGATATGGCCGATGCCTTCCTTCGACCCAATCAAGGTCATCACCTCATTGACCGGATTCAGCGTCACGTTGAAGCGCCGCTGATACCAGTCGGCGACCGCCTTCCTGAACGACAACATGCCTTCATAGGACGGGTATTGGTGATGCTTGGGGTCCTGGGCAGCCTTGGCCAAGCTTTCGATGATCGGAGCAGGCGTCGGCAAATCGGGATCGCCTATCCCAAGATTGATAATGTCGACCCCTCGAGCGATAGCCTCCTGCTTCATCTTGTCAATCGCCGCAAAGAGGTACGGTGGCAATGTCTTGATACGTGTGGCAACTTCAATCGGGAAACCGGCCATGGTCGATCAAACTCCTTTCTTGAAATACGTATGTCCAACAGTCTGAGAGTCTTCCTCCCCTCAGATCGGGAACCTCCCGCAGACCTTCAACATGATGACGTTCGGACGTGTGGACGAGGGAACCAAGACTACTTCAGGATGGAGTTGGTAATCAACGTGCTGATGTCAGGAGGTAATCGATCAATCGATCGGCCATCGCATGTAACTGGGGAAGGTGAGGCATTGCCATCGACTCCACATGGGAAGCCGTTAGGCCAGCCTTTCCCAAATCAGGTGCACATTCCCGACATAGCGAGTCGATTCCGTCTTGTTCCATCTCAAGGTGGAACAGTAGGCCATACGCACGATTGCCATAGCGAAAAGCCTGCAGCGGCGCAATCTCGGAGCTCGCCAACGAAACACACTCGTTGGGCAGGTCGAAGATTTCTCCGTGCCATTCAAAGACGTCGAACCCCTCTGGCCCAGGGCCAAACACAGGATCTCTTTTCCCATCGTCAGTGAGACAAACCGGTGTCATACCGATCTCCAATGCCTTGCCCGATCGTACGGTGGCCCCCAGGGCCTTCGCCATAAACTGACTCCCCAAACACACCCCGATCACCGGCTTACCGGCCCGCAACGCTGATCTGATGAACGCGGTCTCCTCGGCAATCCACTTATCTGAGTCATTCACTGACATCGGCCCACCCATCACGATCAAGAGATCACCGGCATCTTTCGGCAATCCATCTTTCGGGACAAGATAGCGATCGAGACTCACCGTACGGGTCGAGAGGGATGAGGCAAAAGCACCGGGACCCTCAAAAGGAACGTGTTGGAGACAGATGGCTCTCTGCATGCTTACCCGTCCGATTGAGTGGGGATCAGTGAAGGGCATGACCTGAATGTTTCCCGGAAGGATACATACACTGTCTCCAGGAGGCCCCGCAAGCGGGGTCTTTTATCAGAAATGGGCGAATAGGATTGAGACCATCGTGCAGCCAAGATCTTCTGCCTCGCCTCCATGTCTCCCGTTGTTCTCGCAGTCACATTTGGCTTCTGATCCCGGAAGAACGCGAAGTGGTCGTGCGCGCCCTATCCACCTGATCCCACACCTTTCCCCTCCTTCCCCTTCAGCCCCTTCAGCCCTTCGGCTAATCTTCCGAAGAAGAAGCATCATGCCTACCTCTGTGGTCGAGCACGAGACAGCCATTCGAGACGGTCTTCCATGTTTTCCGATGAATTCTTTCGACATCACGCCGTCTTATTCAATCCGGCAGTTACTCGTCTCCCGATATCATGCGTTCTGGTACGGCCTAGGTGAACGGCTGGCCTGGTCGCGGGGAACCTATCGAGAACGTTCCTCCGGACAATTGGATCAACTTAGCGGAATCGTTCGTGAACGGATAGAGCGGCTTCAACAGCATTATGATGTACGATTCGAAGAGCAGGCTCGACAGCAGACCGCGCTGAAGCAATACGACTACCTCGACATTCTGGAACAGGCCTGGTCGGCGCTGAGACTCCCGCGTTCGAGAGGTGGGGTCGTCCAGGATATCGGTTCCAGCAATTTTTGGTACGCCCCAGTCTTGCATGCTTTCTTCCGACCGACTGAGCTGCTGGGCATCGAGGTCGAGGGCCGCCGAATCTACATCAATGGGTATAGCCGACTCGACTATGCGCGAGGATATATCCAACGTCTGCCGAACACGCAGTTCATCGTCGAAGACTACGTTCGCTACGAGCGCCCGGCTGACATCGTGACCGCTTGGTATCCATTCGTCACACCTGATCCTGTGTTGGCCTGGCGGATGCCGCTCTCCATGTTGGCACCCCATGCCTTGTTCGCACGGGTCGCTCGCAACCTACAACCCCATGGCCGGTTCGTCATAATCAACCAGGGTCGCGACGAAGCGACAATCGCAGCCTCCGTGTGCAAGGAGATCGGTCTCATTCGGCAAGGTTCCTGTGAGATCAAGACTCCACTTCGCCCCCGCCTTCCTCCAGTGTTCTCAGTTTGGGGAAATTCACTGAGGTAGCAGTGCGTCCAGCCCTACGCTACAATCGCCCTTATGACCCATTTCATCCAGAACGCTGACGATCTGCGATGGTTGATCGGCCATACAGGCGGTTTCCGCTCGGGCTATATCACCGACATACAGATTTCCAAGCGCCGCCTGTTTGACGAGGGGTCTGGCCGGGATATCCCTGCAGGGACAACGATTTCTGTGACCATTCGTTACGAGGTTCGTGGATTAGTCCGAGTCGCCAGACTCACCATGACAGGCGTGACGGATTTTTCGGTTTTTGAGCAAGATGGGGCCGATTGTTCTTCTCTCGGCATCATCCAAACGGAATTAAGCGCGGGGAAACTCCGGTTTTGGTTCGATCCGCAGGGCGAGCTTTACGTCGTGTGCGATGAGGCTCATCTGGAGGAAGTCGCTGCTCCATTCGTGCCCACACGAAAGGCGGTAGAACTCGCTCGGTGGATTTTCCAAGGTCGGACGGGCCAGGGACCCACCATTCACTCGCTGTTACACGAGTTGGATCAGGCCGGCCTGCGCTGCACCTGGCATGAGACGAATCGAAGCGCAGCGACGCATCCGGCGGTGCAGTGGGAAGGTGATTTAATTCCAGTCGATGATTCCAGAACTAGCGCAGACGGCCTGATGCATGTCCTGGCCTACGGCCCATTAGAAAGGCAGGGCTTTGGGTTAATGCTGCGGGTGTTTGGTGATCAAGACCAGCGCATGAGCCGCATGCTCGAAGTCCTTGCAGATCATATTACTCGACAATTCCCGGGTGACTGTCTGGTCGGCACGACAATCATTCCAGGCCGCGAATGGGAGAACTGGCTCGCACGGGAACAGGACTCGCGACGAAATCGGTGAAGAGTCAGGATCTGTCAGTCAGCACACGTGTTCCGGGGAATACTGGTCCTTACCATTCCCCGCTGAAAAACCGGCGGTGCCATTGCCGTTGCTATAGCCTGGGATATTGTGCGAGGTGACGTTGCCGTTCGTCTGCTTAGCTTTCCCATTCACACATTCAACCAACGCCCAAAACCGTAACGGATTCACACTCTGCTTCCGCGCAATACGCAGCGACGTCCCTTCCAATACCGTATTGAGCGAGAGATCGGTGCGCCAACCGAGGTGTTTGGTCAACGGAGAAATCACCTTCTCCACGGCCGCAATGACCTTGTTTCCGTTGCTAAAGTGATTCAACATAACAATCCGGCCACCTGGGCGACAAACTCGAATCATCTCATTGACCACTTTTCGATAGTCCGGAACTGCTGTCACGACATAGGCAGCCACCACCGTATCGAAGCTGTCATCACCAAATTCCATCGCGCCTGCATCCATGCGATGCAATTCGACATGATCGAGGCAGAGGGTTTCCGCCTTTTCTTTCGCTTTGGCCAACATGCCTTCGGACAAGTCGATCCCGACAATGCGGCAATGGTGAGGATACATCGGAAGGGCCAATCCAGTACCCACGCCCACTTCCAGGATATGTTCATTCGGCTGCACGTTAAGATTCCGGATAGCGGACTCACGCCCTTCATGGAACACTTTTCCAAAAACTTTGTCGTAAAACCCCGCGTAGGTGGTGTAGACACGCTCAATTTTGTCGGGATCCATACTTTCCTCCAAACCTCTAGACGCCCCACTCCCTGCAGGCTCTAGACTGCGAAGTGTAGGCAACAACAGCGATATGGCGACGCGGGATAAAATTCTGGCGGGGAAGCGACATGATCAAGACCCGCCCGGAACGTAGCCCGCCGTACTGTAGCCAAACTTATCTTGATGAGTCAACAGATTCCTTGGAGGATCTCCAAGTCGCGTTAGACTTACGATTCTTCAGTATGGGACACGAACGATTGAGGACTTCCGTTGCCTTGATTCGCCCTCCGGTCCTATGGGATAGCTACATCCATGATCTTAGCCGGCCTCTTCGCAACCGTGTTGTTTCTCGGATTAATCGTCGGCGATTGGTTGTATTTTATCCGACTGGCTCCTGATGCCGTCCGGTATGGCTGTCGGGTTGCAGCTCGTCCGGATCAATGGTCCGGTGCCGCGATCAGCACAGTGCGTGAGCAGTTCACGCCCAATGGCGTGTTGATGCTCCCTCATGGAGTCGCCTGGTTCTACCCGGAGTTATCTCAAATCGCGATTCGCCCGCAGTATCGATTCTTTTCCAAAGGGTTCCGCACCGCCTGGCCGATGAAAGGTCTGATTCAGCTTTCTTCCCACGACCAAGCGCTCAGTGCGCTGTGCGTAAAGCGTATCCCCTGGTCATCGGCACTGATCACGTTCATGTGGTTTGCGCTCGTGTCGATCGGGTCCTTGACCTTCGTCATTCAATACGCCATGGGAGGAGGATTTGCGTCGTTGGGGGGCGTGCTGGTTGGGGTCGGTATTATCGCGCTTGCGGGCCTCGTCGTGGCCTTCGGGCTGGTCACGCTCGCGCTTTCGTATCGGCTCGAAGACGCTCGACTGATGAAGGTCTATGACGAGCTACGCGACGTGCTCGCGAAGCCGATCTCTTCGTAACAATTGACCTGGTCAAACTGCTAGACTCGAAATAGATTCAGGAAGTGGTCGTATTCAGCGGGGAGAGCCAGCGCAGACCGATTGCGCAACAGACCGGCAATGATCCCTCGGTGCTTCTTCGCAAGACCTGAGACAGCGAACGCGCGTGTGAATTGCTGCCAGCGCAAGATAGGATCGGCCATAATTCGGCTCCGTTCTTCGATCGGAAGTTCATGGACCAGGGTCGTTAATGTGCGAACAGCTTTTTCCACGCTTTCATAGGGTGGGGCCAGTTTGAGCCCCGCATAGAACGTTTCAAGGTGACCGCGAAACTCCTCCTTGAGCGCTCGGAATGCATCAGGTGTGGTCGGCAATGCGTCTGGCATAGTCCTCCGGACGATGATACGGTAAGAACTAACCAAGTCACAACTTTATTCATGGAGGAATGTATGAATCGGATGGTTAATGGGCTGCTCGTGGCGATGGGAATGGTCGTACTGGTCGGTTGCTCCTCACACCACCATCACCACAGCATGGCAGGGGGCAAGAGCGACGCGTACTGGCAGAAGGGCCAGCAGGATATGGAAGGGTTGGTCAATCGCACCGTACAGGATCCCAACAAGGCAAAAGAGGTCAATGCACTCGTCGGTGACATCATCAACGAACTCAGGGCAGGACGCGAGCAGGACCGCGCCTATCATCGGCAGCTCTATACGTTGAACACCAGCTATACGGCTGCGCCGGACGAATTTTCAAAAATCCTCAACGAAGCGACCATTCAACGGACGCAGCGTTCGGCGAAAGTTCTGAGCCTCCGGTTCAGGATGAAGGACCTGATGACGGCTGATGAATGGAAAGCCATGACCGATAAAATGCTGTCCTACAGCAGCCGGTACCAGCACGGAAGTGCGGGAGCCACAACCGGTTATTGATGCCCAACCGGCGCGGCTTTGAGCGGCACAGCCGTCCACGTCGCGCCGGCATCAGTCGAACGATAGAGCCCGCTGCCATTAGTTCCGGCATAGAGTATCTGCGGATTCTTGGAATTCATGGCCAGGGCACGAATGTTCGACGTGGCAATGCCCTGGTTCACCGCCTTCCAATTTTTCCCACTGTCCAGACTTTTCCACACCCCAGCCAGGCCACCAACATAGAGCACCGAGGATTCCGTAGGATGGAGAAGCACGCTGCTGATAAAGGGATCCGACAGAGATTGCCCGATCCGATCCCAGACCTCACCCTTATTCTCTGTCCGAAAGAGCCCTTTCGTGGTCCCCGCATACACGATATCGGGATTGGTCCGATCGATTTCAATGGCATTGACACCCAGCGCCATGGACGCCATCAGCTCGCTCTCGGGGATCAGCCCATGGTTGATCCGCTTCCACGACATCGCTGCGTCGTCTGATCGATACACCCCTCCCGTCGTCCCTCCGTACAAGATGGTGGGATCCTTTGGATTGATGGCGATCGAGGTCACGATATGGACTTCCTTCATCCCGTTCATCCGTTCTTCCCATTCACGGCCCGCATTCTTCGAGTAGTAGGCACCAACGGTTGTCGCGATATAGATCTTCTCGTTCAGAGCCGGGTGGAATACAAACTGATTCACGAATGACACATGCTCTTTTAGGCCGACATTGTACGGAAGCCACCGTTGCCCCCCATCCGGGCTCTTGTAGACCGCATCTCCCATCGTACCGGCATAAATGGTCGCTGGCAGCACAGGATCGATCGCAAGCGTCGTCACCCGACGGGCGCTGATACTCGGAAATCGCTCCCAGGTCCCGCCGCCGTCCCGGGACTTGTAGACCGCGTCGTTCGTCGCCACGTAGAGGATATTCGCATTGGTCGGATGCAGCGCAATCGAGACGATCGATTCGCTCTCCTTCTGACAGCCGAGCCCAATGAGGAGAAGACAAAAGAGGAGTAGCACGAAGTGAATGGAGCGCAACATAGTGGCCGCAAACCTAACCATAGCGGTCGGATAGCAGTCAAGATAAGAAGTAGTCGAGATGTTACGCCAGTCTGAAATCCCTATATTGACTGTTAGCCATAACCTTGAACAGTACAGGCCCCACGATGAAAACTGGAATCTTGACCCCGGCATACGGTCGTGCACGTCGCCACTCCTTCACAACCCACCTCCTGACGGATGCAGGTGAGACTTGGATAGTCTATTAGCTGCTCTCGGCATGACAGCCCCGCACGAGAGTTGGTTGCCTTGACAACTGATTGGAGCTTACGGAAACTCGACTCAGGTACCAAACGTTGAGTCACATGGAAAGAGTGCTCGCTGATCATTGTTGGTGAGCACCCGTGGCAATTCTTTCGTGGTGGCGTAGACTCCGAGTCGCACGTAGCGGCCTGCCCCAAAAGCTCCGCAAGGCCGTGCATACGTTCCGCGTACTAACCAGAGGGAGGAACGAGAATGACATTACAACAGATTCTGGTGAGCGTTGCCTGTGCACTTGCATTGACTGCCTGCACCGTCCAGGCCCAGACCACGCAGATCTCGACCGAGTACCTCATGACGCTCTATGCACCCCTTGAGGCGCCTCATCAGATCGACGATACATTGTTCATCTATACGATTCCTCCCGGTCGTGAGGGATGGGTCAAGGGTCCCAAGATCAAGGGCCGCATCATCCCTCCTGCAGCCGACTGGCTTCGGGTCATGCCCGCAGGTAATGCTCGAATCGATGTGCGGCAAACCGTCAAGACGGACGATGGCGCGCTTATCTATATCAGTTCTAATGGCATCGTCAGCTATACCAAAGAGAGCTGGGATCGCCTGATGAAAGGGGAAGTGATCACTGGGGAAGACCATTACTTCATACTCGCTCCGACGATGCAGACCTCAGCGGAGAAGTATGCGTGGCTGAACCACGTGCAGTGTATAGGCAAAGTGGTCGAGGTGAAGCTGGGGGAAAACGCCTTCGTGAAATACGACATTTACATAGTCCGGTAAGTCTTCATCGTCGTACGCGCGCTACAGGGGGAGTCGTGCGTAGGTGGGGATCATCTATTTCGTGCTGTCACGGGAATCTGAACAGCGTCGTTCGCGGCCACTTGGAGAGGTAAAACGTTACTAAGCTGCGGCGCCGATAAGGCTTTCCAGAGGGATGTGCAACTCGCGGTGGAGTCGACGAATCATCTCGAGAGAGAGATTCCGCTTCCTTGTCAGGATTTCAGACACACGTCCGCGCCCACCCAATAGAGTCTCCAAATCCTTCCGCGTCATGCCGAGTTGATCCATCCGAAACTTGATGGCTTCGACCGGGTCGGGAGGGCAAATCACGTGATGCTTCGCTTCGTATGCCTCGACGAGGGTTGTGAGTACATCCAGCTCATCACCGGCCTTGGTGCCTGGCTTCGCCTCCATCAGTTGCTCAATCCGACCTAGTGCATGGTCATAGTCTCGGGCCGTTTTGATTGGAGCAATGGTCATGGTGCCTCCCAACCTGCTAGATGCTCGTCACATCGATCGCATCGTACTCGGCGTGTGTGCCGATGAATCGGATATACACCACTCCGTACGGATAATTGATCTTCACAACCAACCGGTCCTGATTCCCCGCCACGTTAAGTTGTACCCGAGAAGAAGGGGACTGTACCGCCGATTGAAGCACGAAGGAGAATTCCCGAATATTGTGGTGAGACAGTGTGACTCGATCTTGGCTTTTGCATGCCAAAGGGGTACAGTTCTGCCCTATTCAGCTTCATCGAATCGTCCAGCTTCGCATGGATACCCCCTGATACCTGGATGGTGTACGGGAGATCAAAGCGGGAGGGGAAAGCGGACTGTTGAAGGCGCAGTTTGCCGCAACGCTGGGTGTTTCGAATGACCCATTTCACCCAGGACGACTTCTATCGTCTGGCTAAGAGTGTCACCACTCGCATAGGCATGACACCCAGCTGGACGACGACGCGCCAGCGGACCTTCGAGAAGAGCCGGACCCCATTCAAAAATCGAGTTGATGCGCCACCGCGGCAGCCGGACAACGGTGCGCACACCAGCGCGGGTTCATCCAGGCTGTGGCCGGCGGGAAGCGGAGAGTTTTATGGACGTGTGCATAAACGCGGCCGACGACGATCAAGCTGATCGCACTCCAGAACGGCACTCCCGGAAGAGTCGCGATCATGGCCGACACGTACAAGACCCTGCAGGCACAGCGGGCACTTGCTGATAAGAAACTGGAGGGCTGGCTGCAGCCCACTCAACCAAAGACAAAGACGGGGACGGGTTCCTCTGAGATCGACACCACCCCGCAGAGGCGCCGCCAATGAAAACCGTGTTCACGCTCGCCAGTGGCCGCTCGGGAACGAGCTTTCTTTGCGGTCTCCTGCAAAAGAACGCTCAGGGGTGCGTCGTTGTCCACGAGCCGTACGCCGATTGGGGGAACCCAACGATGTTCGGCCTGCCCATCTACGACCACTCGATGGGCAATACGGCGCCCGTCCGAGACCTGCTAGAGAAGAAGGCCAGCCGCATCGGACAATACGAGCCACGGGTCTACATCGAGACAAGCCACGCCTTTCTCAAGTCGTACTGGGACTTCGCACCCGAGTTCTTTCCCGACTTGTCCCTGGTACACCTCGTGCGCGATCCGCTCCAAGTCGCCAGGAGCGAGGCAAATCGGGAGCTCCTGATCGAGCGCTGGCGCCTGCCGTTCCGCCACTATCGCGGCCCGGACGGCCGGAAATACTTCCGCTGGTCTCTCACCGGCCTTGAGCCGATCTTCGACTTCTTCGAACCGGAGAGCCTGACACGCTTTCAGTGGTACCTCATTCAGTGGATCGAGATTGAGAACCGGGCGATCGAGTTTCTCGAGCGCTTCGACAAGAGGTCCATGTGCTTCACTTTGCACTCGCCGACGGCTCTGAACGACCGGACGCAGATCGCGGCGCTTCTCCGGTTCCTGAAACTCGAACCGCAAACGAGCACGCCGGTCATCGCCGGATACCACAACCGCACACCGGCACGCAGGACGGTGGTCGGCACGGTGGAGGAGAACGAGTGCCGCGAGGTGATCGAGCGGATCCCGGAGCGGTTTCTACGCATCTTCCGGGACGCTCCATACTCGAACTTCGAGTGGACAAGATGGCTGCAGAAGTAGAAAGAGAAAGAAGAAGGGTGAGTGAAATAATTGGGAGCTTACGTGTACTGACCTCCTACTAGAAGTCGGGTTCGGTAACAAGTTCCTTCAAGAAGAACTTGGCGCCATTTCAGGAGGCGGCTGTATGCAGCCCTCACCCATTGGGATCACCATGTTAAACCAGCCGTTAAGGAATGGGATCGAGTAATGGAACGGATGGCTGAAAACCAAACGATTCTTCCCTTACATCTTGAGCCGTTCAGCGTAGCCGGTCAGCTCGACGTAGCCTTGGCCTTTCACTGGTTTGCCTTGTTTGGTTCCGGTCACCGCCACCGCCCCTTCCCAGTAACTCACGAGGGTGCTACGTGAGGTGCGAAGCTCTTGATCTGCGAGTAACGGAGTCACCTCCAACACAAGATCGAGTGATGGGAATTTCAAACGCCACTTCGCCGGATAGGTAGCCTTGCTCCCGGAACTGGTCCACGTTGCCGTTGACTCGATCTGAAAGTCTGTCACCTCCAGATGTCTGGTACGTCCATCCGCCGACACAGCCGTCCCACTGGACGCAAGATCGTAGGATCCGTCTTTCAGACGCATCCGATACAGCATAAGCTCGGTATTGTCTTCCAACTGGATGCTGAACCAGTCCCAACCGACTTGATCGGCCCCGAGTGGGCCGGACCCGAATTCATGATCCATCCAGCTGGTGCCGGTCACCTCGAACTGTTCACCGTCGATCGTCAGGCTCCCCGTGGTCGAGAGTCTCGTAAACGAATAGTAGTGAGAGGTTTGACCAACATCCCTGCCTTTTTGGCTGATACCCGCAGCGCCATGCGCGACCGGAGGCTTGGCCGGTTCTAGCCTGAGAATGAGGGCGTGCGTCTCATCGCGGGCAACGAGGGTATGGACTCCCGCAGAATCTGGCTCTGGCTCAGCCTCAGCGCTCCACTTGTCGATCCATACGCGAAGTCGCGATTCGTCGGCTCCCGCCTTCCCCAATGCCTCCCGACTGAGTTTTTCAGAAAAGTGGAATCGCTTTCCGGTGATGTCGGTCACGGCGAAGTGAGCGAGATAGATCTGGTTGATCGACCATTTCGACGGCAGGGTTTTAATGTCCTCCGGTGAAACGCCTCGACGAAAAAAGGTCAGCTCGAAGCCGAACGACCGGCCGGTTTTCGACTGTAGATGGCCTGTGTAGTACCACCACTCAGTTCGATAGCTCGGATGCGACCCGTGGTCTTTGGGAAAGCTGTACCGATACCCAGCGGTTGCCGATTGAAATGGTGCCGGAGATGGATCGGCTCCTACTGCGACGGCGAAGCCGAACGTGAGTAAGGTCGTGGCTGCCATGGCCAAACGCACCCCCTGGATCATTCGATTGGTCTCACGTATTCACCTCAAGAGTTCCAGACTAGCAGGCTGCGGAAAAAGGCGACGTGAAGGAGGTAGAAGCGCCCCAAGTTCGGTCGGGCGTCGCCTCGAAGTCCGTCCGTGCGGGGCGCCCTCCCACCGTGGACACC
>Ga0224501_10001966_pt1 | contig 16028 bp, 17 predicted proteins | sample SF_Oct11_sed_USG_4_FD_169105 | JGI IMG/M metagenome (GOLD analysis project Ga0224501, IMG submission 169105) | Sediment microbial communities from San Francisco Bay, California, United States - SF_Oct11_sed_USGS_8_1 | ecosystem: Environmental > Aquatic > Marine > Sediment | place: USA... | reverse complement strand
CCAATTTTTAGATCTTCAAAATATTTTCCTTTCATTAACATCAACCGGACATATCTATTTTGTCGAGGAATTCTTTTAAAACATTGTTGAATCCACTCGTATTTTCTTGGTTCGGAAGGTGTCCAACGCGCGCGCTTCAAGAGCGATTCTTGCCTGTTTCTGGTAACTCTTAGAAATAATGTTCAATCCCCTTTTAGCTGACATCTATCTCACCTAATTCTTCAACCTTACAAAACAATTTAACCAACAAGAATTTAAATTGCAACCTAAAGCTGAGAGATGTGAGATTTACATGGAACTTCAATTAAGCAATTTATGCCCATTCAATCTGGATTTCACACTTAGTTGTGGGCAGGCTTTTAGATGGGATAAGCGTGGCGAGTGGTGGTATGGTGTTGTTAGAGAAAAAGTTTTCAAGATACGTCAAAGTGGCAACAAGCTAGAGTTCGAGAATGCAGATATAAGTTTCGCCAAAGATTATTTTGGACTGCGCGACGACTTACCAGAAATTTTCTCGCATATCACCAAGGACAAACACATTAAAGCCACTGTCAAAAAATTTAAGGGTTTACGCATCCTCCGCCAAGACCCATGGGAGTGTCTAATCTCCTACATCTGTGCAACATACAAGAACATTCCAGCAATAAGGCAAATGCTGTTTAATCTCTCCAAAAAATTCGGAGACAAAACAGTCTTCGATGGCCTTGATTTCTACACCTTTCCAACACCAGCAAAGCTAGCAGAAGTCAACATGAAAGAACTTGCTGAATGCGGCCTCGGCTACAGAGCCAGATACATCTCAGAAACAGCCAAAATGGTTCACGAAAACGGCTTCAGACTCGAGGATTTGAGGAAAACCAGCTACGAGAAGGCTAGAAAAGAAATGCTTGATTTTCTTGGCGTGGGCTTGAAAGCTGCAGATTGTGTTTTGCTCTTCTCATCTGGAAAATTAGAAGCCTTTCCTGTGGATGTTTGGATAAAACGCATCATCATAAAGCATTATACAAGCCATTTTCCGACAGAGTTCATCATGAAAATCTCCTCTAAGAGCTCACTCACGAATTCGGAGTATGAGAGGCTAAACTTGTTTGGGCGAAGATATTTCGGAAATTATGCGGGTTACGCCCAAGAATACCTGTATCATTTTGAGAGAACACAGTGCTAGATGAGGGCTTTCTCCCTTAAGGTTTGAGCTGCCTGATGCCCGTTGGTTGTTGTGATGGATATGGCTCCTGAAACAAGCTTCGTAGCGTTAACATAGTTGTGCTGTTTAATTTGCTGGACGGCGTCCTCAAGTTTTACGTTGACTTCCTTAAAGCCCTCAACCCCAGACGCGTTCGCAGCAATGTTGACCTCCCTGATCAGAGCGTTGAAGTACGCAACCATAAGCTTCTCAGCACCGACAATGTCCTCGTCCCCCATGCTGTTCAAAGTCTCCAAGAGACTTGTGGCCAAAATCAGGTCTGACTTCATCTTCTCCGTGTAAAGAAAACAAATTACGGCTTTCTGAATTTCTGACAAGGGTTTTCTCTCATCAAGGATAAACATGCAAAAAGGAATAAGCTTTACGCGTTCTAGCTATTCGGAAGAGGCTCGCGTCTTCCATTTCACCAGTCTTTTCTTCACCTCTTCCTCAAGCTTTTCCTTTGATACGAGATGACCTCTGACTACGACATCCTTGTCTATGGCGATGCTCGGGGCACTCATTACCTGATAAGCCAACCCTTCATCCAACCCCTCCTTTGTCGCCATATCAACCACTCTGCAAGCAACACCGTACTTCTGTGCAACCTCAAAGGCGATCATCTTAGCCACCGGGCAGCCCGAACAAGTGGGCAAGGTGAAAACCTTCAACTCCATACAGCGGATTCCCTCTAAAACCATATTTTAGCTGGGAATAGGCTTTTTAAGTTTTCCACGGATAGCTTAAAATGCAGAAAACGTTTAAATTAATTTGAAAGAAGCATATTAGATGTGTAGCTCACAATGCAGGGCCCGTAGCTCAGCCTGGTTGGAGCGACAGGCTCATAACCTGTTGGTCGAGGGTTCAAGTCCCTCCGGGCCCACTACTCAATAATTTTCATCATCAATTGGACCTTTGCAAGGAGTTAAGTTACTTTAGAAGCCATAACTTATGCAAGAAATAGACCTAAGAGAAGTGTTGACTGAATCTATCAGAAACGTTTATAGCTGTTAGAAGAGAAAGTTAAACGGCTAAGCCAACACTGAATGTGTTGGAGGCGCGTCACCGCCTAGCCCCAATTGAAGAGCAGAAAGAGAACGAAGAGGTAAGGTAATGACAGAAGAAGAGCCCAATCTGAGAGGGATCTTAAAGAAAATACTTCGGGCACTCAGAGCGGTGTTACTATCCGAGATGGACTATCAAGTAGAACTCCAAGAAATGAAGGCGTATAGGTTTAAGTTGATTTTCATAGTTCTTATAACAGCAACGATAACCTGGGCCGCTGCGTTCTACACTTCTTGGGGATACATCCGTATAGGCATAGCTTTACTTGCTGGGTGGACGGTTTTTATTTTGCTCTGGTTGACTCGAAAAGGGTAGAAAGAGAACAAAAGAATAGGGGGAAGTAGGAAAAATGCTGATTGAATGGTCAGAACTTGTCGAATGGCCAGGTATATTACTTATTTTGTCAATTACGTTTGCAGTGCACCTTTTTGGTTTTGTAACCATACCTTTAGCTGAGAATTATCGTCTTGTCATCACACTCGAATACAACCCAAACCGCTACTGGGGTTACATGCGGGACGCGTTCGTTTTTTTGATTTTGCCCCCGGCTGTGGGCTTAGCGTTCACTGTCGTCGCGTTCGTAAGAGAGAGGAGGAGATATCCAAACGGACTTCGCGGTGTATTATGTCTTCCCCTAATGGTTGTCGGCGGCTTTCTCTTTTGGTGGGGACTCCGCGGGGCTCGGTGGATGTGCAGCTGTTATCATAATGCTTTTCATCTTTGTAGCTTTTGGTTGGATCTGCCTCTGGCACATGAGAACATTGCGAGTCTCATTCAAAAAATCTGTGCAACGGCAGGGGTAGGGTTTATTCTCTGGCTGATTGTAGGTCTTCTCTGGCTAGTTGCAGGCCTTTTCGTTATGCTTTCCGGTTTTAAGGTGATACTGAGGAAGAAAGACACCCGCACAACAAGTTAAGCTTCGCTTTTTGTGTGGAAAGAGCGTTACAACGTGCCTCTTCGGCTCAAAAGAGCGAAAACGTTGTAGAAAGCCAGAAAGGAGAAAACAAATTGAAGATAAAAAATGGTCACCAAAAAGGAACATTGATGTTGCTTCTGTGCTTATTCGCGCTGCTCTTTACTGCCCCGGTGAAAGGACAAACTGTTGTCATTCAACAATCTCAGCCCAAATGCACTGTCTATCCGGCGAGCGCGCGCGTGGTTATTCTACTTTTTATTTTGGGCTTTCTCTTGATAATCCTCGGCGCAACAACAACAGGAACGTATATCGAGGATGTGAGAAATCACAGCCAAAACTGGAAAGCGCAACCCAAGCAATGTAGAAGATTCTTCCACAAGCTATATGTGGGTGAACGACGCTCTAGAATTTTATGAGGAGAATGGCAGAGAACTTTACGAGGGGAGAAAGGAGAGAAGGGAGAAAAACTTTTCTCTCTACCATTCTTCTCATACATTCTTCATAATTGATGCATATGTTACATTTAAAACTTTTTGTTTTCATTCCGAATTTAACCTAAAACTTCCTCCAAAAACAAGATTTTTTAGGGGTTTTGGACTACCGCCTGCGCTATTTCTTCTTGAGTTTTTCTGTTTCCATGAAGAATGTCTGTATTGGTTCAGCATTTGCTACCAGCCACCAGTTTTTGCGTTTTATAGCTTCTCCTGGTTTTTCCAATTCGTTTGTCATCTTGTTTTTTATGTTAGGCATGAGATCTTCGATGATTTCTTCTATCCTTTTTTGGAAATTGATGAGTGAATTGGCGGATTGGATTTCAAAATGTTATGGCTTTGTCCTCATCTTCAGGTAAGGGCTCATAACCAGTTAATTAGTGCCTGAACCATTGCGTCAACGTTTCCAGTGCTACGGGAAAATATCGAAGGATAGAAGTATGGGTGACCATCCGGCGTACTTGCTTGCTCTAACTTGAAGCCGACAAGTGGCGGGTTGAAGTAGACGGGATTTCTAACGGTTCCGGCTTCGTCTCGACCGAGTTCGTTAACTCCGGCTCCGTCTAAGGCTTCGAAAAACTTTGATGTCAGTCCGCCGATCGCTGTCAACTTTGCTCTCTTATATGAGGCTTCTCTGAGGAATCTATGGATTTCAGGGTTGTCCACTCGCTCGGAAATCTGATCGCCGTCAAAAATGACCAGCGACAATTCGTTGACGTTCATGGACATTGATGTGTCGTTCGAGAATAACTCTTGCATTTCTGAATGCTTTACCTGAAGGACTCCTAGCAGTTGCATTCTTTCAAGAACTTTATCAAGTATGAAATTACTACTGCCAATATGCCACACTGTCAAGTTTTTCAGGTTAATTTGGGTAGGAGTACCAGCAGATTTGTTGAAGGGCGGGGTAGAAGTTAATGCGAAAAAGCCGACCACCAGCAATAGCAAGATTGTTGAAAGTATCAGCAGACCGACCTTTCTCAATTTTTTCATTCTTTGCGCTTCGCACCTTACATCTAAGAGTTGCATCTCGTCTCACATAAAGTTTTATGTAAGGTTTCATATGAAGTTTTTTTCTAAAAAACTGCTAAAATGAACAAATAGGGGATAAATTTTGTATTGTTTTGTGCAACAATCCAGTCTGTTCCTAACCAGATATGACGATCGGCAGATGAAAAGAAAAATCTTTGCGGCGGCCGTGTTACTATCACTTACAGGGGTATATTGAACGTTCTTATCTCGGTGATTAAGCTACTGGGGTTTCCATGGTTTTTAACGAATATCAGTGAGTTAGTAACTCTTTTTGCAGCCATACTCTTATTCTTTCTTGCATATTAAACCCAGCCAACTGCTGAAGATTTAACCGAATTCTTTTATGATTTCGTCCACCGTCTTTATCTTGGCGTTATAGACAGATTCTAGATACTTCAGTCCTTGCTCATGGTCTTCTTTTGTGAAGGCTTCTACGCCGTCTTTTGCTATCAATATTTTGTAGCCTCTGAAAAACGCGCCTGCGGCTGTATGTCTTACGCATATGTTTGTGTGTAAACCGCCCAGAATGACCGTTTTTACGCCCTCTCCTTTGTACAGGCTCCTTAATAACGGGTCTAGGCCCGTTTCGTAGAAGCAGCTGTAGGTTCTCTTTTCAACAATGTAGTCCTTCTCTGATGGCTTCAGTTCTGGAATTACCTCTGCTCCCTTTGTGCCCTTAACCGCATGTTTTCCCCATTTTTCAACAACTTCAAAGTCTTCCGGATAGTGGGCATCATTACAGTAAACTGCTGAGATGTTGTGTTTGCGGGCGGCTTCAATAAGCTTTTTCAGGTTTGGAATTATGTGTTTGGCTCTTTCGCACTTCAAATCTCCGGTGACAAAATCGTTAAGCATGTCAATTATCAAAACAGCTTTATTGTTCAAGGCGTCCTCCTCTTCTGTAGAAGCTAACTTATGTTTAAGCCGTGTATTTTTGAATTGTGTTTATGGCTTGGTTTCTAAGGTGTATGGCCCTTTTGTAAACTTTTCAGCCTTGCGTTCTCGCACCAGAACAGTGTCTTCTATGCGGATGCCTCCAAAACCCATGATGTATATGCCTGGCTCGATCGTCACCACGTTTCCAACAGCGAGTCTATCCTTGCTTCTTTGGCCTAGTGCTGGCGGCTCTTGAACCTCTAGGCCTACCCCATGTCCCAAGCCATGGACGAAGTATCCGCCGTATCCCGCGTCCTCTATTGCCTTTCTTGCAATTGCATCTACGTCTCTTGCCTTCGTCTTGGGCTTTACAGCCTGGAAGGCTTTCTCTTGAGCCAGCCTAACAATCTCATAGATCTTCTTTTGCTTCGCCGAAGGCTTTCCAGGCACAATTGTTCTTGTCATGTCCGACCGATAATACTTGTACGTAGCTCCTATGTCAACCACAACCAAGTCGCCTTTCTTTGTTTTTCGGTCAGTACAACCTCCATGCGGAAACGCTGAACGGACGCCTGATGCTACAATGGTTTCGAAAGCTGTTCCCCAAGAACCTTTTTTACGCATGGCGTATTCAATTTCCGCGGCAACTTCATATTCTCTCACGCCGGGCTTAACCGCTTCATAAGCGGCTTTCATGCCTTCGCTTGTCAATTCTCCAGCTCTTCGCATAAGTTCAAGCTCTTCTTCATCTTTTACTCTGCGAAGCGCTCTTACAGGTTCATTCTCAATCTGGATTTTAGCTACTCCTCTCAAAACTTTGACAAGTTTCAGGTAATCTGCAACCTTTGGAACACCTACGATTGAGTCCAAACCAAGTTTTTTAATTTTTGAAGCCTTGACTTCTTCTGCGATTTTGATTCCCAAGTCTTCGCCTCGTTTGACTAAATCAACTCTAAATCCTTTGGCTTCGGCTTTGGCTTGTTCATAGTTGGTGCCGTAGACATGGATTATACCTCTACCTTTCTTGGGGATCAAAATACAGCTTGCTCCTTGAAAGCCCGTGAAATACAGAAGATTTGCTTCGTTAGTGATTAGAAATCCGTCGAAACCTTTTTTCTCGAAGGCTGCCTGTCTTAGATTTTCTACCCTTATCAAGTTTTTCACCTTAGAGAAGAAACTTCTGCTGGCTCTTAGCCTAAATCTCTTTTGCTTTTCGGCTATGGGATTAAGCCTAACATTCCCAGAACTATCAAAGCGTAGGTTAGCACTAGCACGCGCAAGACGTTTGGTGCTCAAGCCATTCTGAAGACTGTTTACCTTTTGTTCTGCTGACATTTTGACCTTCACCGCATATTTGCTGAGCTCAAGAATAACTTAAAAGTTGGGAAAAACCCAAAAGAAAAACTGAAAGAACTTTGTCACATCATTACTTTAGTCCTTGCGGTTTAAAAGGCTTCAAAGAGATATGTTAATATATTATCTTATAATAGATTATGATTCCGCTAAACTTAATGGAGGAAAATGTTTGCACGGATATGCTGGTCGAATTCTTCACATAGACTTAACAACCGGCAAAACTCACGTTGAACCTTTGAATGAGGAATACGCCAAAAAGTATATCGGTGGAATAGGTCTCGGCATCCGACTGTTACTGGACCATTCTAAACCGGGAATAGAACCCTTCAGCCCAGAAAACCCGTTGATTCTAACAACAGGACCAATATCAGGCACCATGTGGCCTACTGGCGGAAACGGACATGCCTTTGTTTCAAAATCACCCCAAAGCTTCGGAGTTGGTGAATCCAAAGCTCACGGCTCCTTTGGTACGGAACTAAAAAGAGCTGGGTACGATGCTGTTATCTTTAAAGGCAAAGCTGAAAAACTAGTCTACGTGTGGATTGATGACGATTCGGTACAGCTTCTAGACGCATCAAATCTAATGGGCAAATCGCCGGCAGAAACAGAAGATGCCATTAGGGAAGAGCTAGGCGACTACTACATTCGCGTTGCAGCCATTGGACCAGCTGGAGAAAAACTCGCTCGAATGGCATGTGTCATCAACGATAAAACTCGGGCTGCTGGAAGAACCGGAATGGGCGCAGTTATGGGTTCGAAAAATCTTAAGGCAATTGCAGTGCGTGGAACACTTGACATTACGGCGGCGAAACCAGACGAGTTCATGGAGTTTGTCAAAGAATTTCACGAAAGAATGAAAGGCCCAGCCACACAGAAATACAGAACCCTCGGCACTCCGTTAAACGTGTTGGTGCATAATTCTGTGGCTTGTATGCCCACAAGGAACTACAATAACGCGTCTTTTGAGGGAGCAGAGAAGGTAAGCGGGGAAACCATGAACGAAAGATTCGTTGCGAAAATTATAGGATGTAGCTCTTGTGCAATGAGATGCGAACACATGTGCGTCGTTCAAGAAGGCCCTTACAAAGGAACCATGACTAGAATGGAATACGAGACCCTATGGGCTATGGGACCGTACTGCGGAGTAGACCGCCTAGACGCCATCATGAAGGGAATGGACCTCTGCAACTATTACGGAATAGACGCAATTAGCGCGGGGGTCATAGCTGGTTTCGCCATGGACTGTTATGAAAACGGAATATTAACAGAGAAAGAGCTGGCAGGAATAGATGCACGATTTGGTAATCACGAGGCTATGGTTCAGCTTATCGAAAAAATTGGCAAACGTGAAGACTTAGGCGACATATTAGCCGAAGGTGTGAAAATCGCTGGAGAAAAGATAGGCAAAGGCGCAGAAAAACTGGCACAGCACATTAAGGGAGTTGAGGTTACTGGTTACGACCTTAGATGTCTCAAAACAGCCGCGTTAGGTTTTGCTGTTTCCTTCCGTGGAGCAGACCACAACAGACATGGAGCCTACGGTTTCGATATTAAAGGAAAAGTCAACCGCTTAATCGTTGAGAAAGGCAGAGGAAAACTGGTTAAAGACATGGAAGACCAATACAATGTAATTGATTCATTAATCGTCTGCAAGTTCTCAAGGGGCACATACTACAAGGGATTCGAAGACATGGCTAAGCTTTACAGTCTAGTCACGGGATTTGATGTGACGGCAGAGGACATGAGGCGTGCTGGTGAGAGAATAAACAATGTTGCCAGATTATTCAACATTAGGGAAGGCTTGGGCAGAAAGGATGACACGTTACCATACAAGGTTATGCATCTTCCAGTTCCAGATGAAGGCCCATCAAAAGGAGCCTACGTTACTCAAAAAGAATTGGACTTCCTTCTAGATGACTATTATCAATCTCGTGGATGGAATAAAGACGGCATACCTTCGATAGAGAAGCTCAAGGAACTAGGCATGGACGACCTAATTCACGTAGTTGAAAGCAAGACTGGAAAAGTCAAGAAAGCAGAGGAGAATTAACAATGGTAAAAATTCATGAAAGAAAATTCGTTTCAGCGGATCCAGAGAAATGTGCAGGCTGTCAAGTCTGCGAATACATATGTTCACTAACAAAGGAAGAAGCTTTCAATCCTCTAAAATCCCGAATACGAGTTGTTCGAATGAACCAACTCATAAACTTGGCAGTTACATGCAGACTCTGCGAAAACCCGCCCTGTGTTGCTGCGTGTCCAAGAGACGCATTAACACAATCTGAAGAAACTGGTCTAATAATGGTGGACGAAGATAAGTGCAACGGATGCGGATGGTGCATTGAAGCATGTGACTACGGTGCAATAATGTTGCACCCCGAAAACAAAGTGGTATTCGTCTGTGATTTATGTCAAGAGCAAGGCGAGCCCCAATGTGTTAAGTGGTGTCCAGAGGAAGCCCTAGACCTAATAACAAGTGATGTTTTGGCACAGAAGGCAAGAATTACAGCAGTGAAGAAGCTCTTTCAAGAAGCCATGAAAGTTGCTCCAACAACTTAATCTTCTTTTTTCTAAATCTTCAGTCTTACGGAAGAACTCTAAGCAAAATCTCTACGATTTTCTGTGCTGAAGCTTCAACTTTGGATGTTAACCCTTCTCCAAAATCAGCCTTTTCAGGTTCTATTAATAATAGGGCAATCTTTGCCCTTGTCGTTTTAGCAAGATACTCGCAAAAAATTCTTAGGGGAAGTGCATGTGTTGAATATGCTGGGAACGCTGCTAACAGTTCTGGTTTAATAAGCCTTGAATCTCCGGGTTTTAAGCCTAAGACTGCAGCGTCTATCAGAAGAATGTGCGTTGGATTAAAGTCTATGATTTTCTGGATGAAGTTTTCCGGGACAGTTTCGCACTCGATTAGGTAAACTTTTTCAGAAACTTTTCCTTGCAAATCTTGAACTATTTTAGTTCCGACAAAATCATCCATGCGGATGGGGTTTCCAACGCCAGCTGCAACCGCTTTTCCAGCATTTGAAAACCATGCTTTCAACTCCTTTTCAACATTACAGTTTCCGCTAATCATTAGAAAGTCGCCATAAAACTAACCAGAAACGAAAGGAAATAAAAGGTTATCTTTGAACCGTCTTAAGCAACTTCTTTTCGTGGTTATAGATTTCTACGGTAAAGGGCATTTGCCCAATGGCGAAGTGCGAGGCGCATGCAAAACACGGGTCGTAGGCTCTGAAAGCCATTTCTACTTTGTTGAGTAAGCCTTGGTTTACGTTGCCGCCATGAATTAAGCCTTTAGCTGCATCACGGATTGACATGCAAATTGCCGGGTAATTGTTAATTGTTGCAACAATCAAGTTCACATTTTTGACGAGGGCATTTTCGTCAAGTACATAATGATGAATTAACGTGCCTCTAGCTGCCTCCACTATTCCCACACCCTCTCCCGGTTTGTTAGGCAAGTTGCGAACCTTTGTGCTTGTTATCTCCGGGTCTTTGCATAATTCTACGGCTCTTTCTGTAGCGTAAAGTAACTCAATAAGCCTTGCCCAGTGAAAAACTAATGTGGAATGGACAGGTTTTCCTCCTAAAGTTCTGTACATGAGTTCATATTCCTCTTGTGCAAGCGGAGTAGCCATGCCATCTGCGGCGTTAAGTCTTCCAAGAGGACCAACACGGTATATCCCACTATCTGCGCCACCAACGAAGCCTTTCCATCCAACTTTCTTCAAGTAGGGGGCTTTCACGTAAGTCCATTCTTCCACACGTTCAGCGATATGATCGAGATAGTCTTTGGGTTCAAACTTTAGGAACTCGTTACCGTGTGGGTCGACGACTCTTACCTTACCGTCGTAAAAGTTAACTTTGTTGTTTTCGTCAACCAGACCCATATAATAGGTTTTTAGTGTGTAAGCCTCGCTTTTGATCATTTCAACATACTTCTCATTTCCGAGAACAATGTCATGAAATAGTTTCAACGAGAGCTTTGCGAACTCTACACATGAAGTAGCCATTTTTTCGATTTCTTGTCTGTCTTCTTCGCTTAATGGCTTAGATATTCCGCCGGGTAATCCGCAAACTGGATGGGTGGCTTTTCCACCGATGATTTCTGTGATCTTCTGTCCGTAAGCCCTATGCTTGATAACTTCTTTGCCAATTTCCAACCCTGCTTTTTCAATTACGCCTAAAATGTTCCTTTTTTCTGGTGGAGCTTCTGGACCAACTATGAAATCTGGTCCGCCTAGATAGTAGAAATGTAATGTGTGATCATAGATTATGTAGCCGCAATACATTAGTTCTCTAAGCTTCTTTGCGGCGGACGGCGGTTCAATGTTGAATGCAGCGTCTAAAGCTTTTGTGCCAGCATAATGATGGGCAACTGGACAGACTCCGCATATTCTGCTCGTTATTTGAGGCATGTCTTCAGCTTTTCTTCCAACACAGAATCTTTCGAAACCCCTAAGCTCTGGAACTTGAAGGTAAGCATTTTCCACGTTTCCCAGCTCATTTAGGAAGATCGAGATTTTTCCATGACCTTCAAGTCTTGTAATCGGGTTTATAGTTACTTCTCTCATTTTTTCATGACCCTCCTTCTGAGAACCGAAGATGGTAGCGAGTACATGTAAAACGTGCCTAATGGGTCTTTTATTTGAGCAACAAGCTTTTCGATATCGGCTTCTGTATACTTTTCCTTCTCTTCTCCTAATCCAAGCAACGATGCTAAAGCACCTATCATTGCAGCTCCTTGCTCAGGCGAGTTCGGGCATGGACCTCCACATCCAGTGCATGGCATGTCTGCATTTATGCATCTTGCATTACATCCTCCACGGGTTGCTGGGCCCATACAGATTACTCCTTGTGGTAGAAAGCATTTGCTTGGGTCTGGAATTATTTCGTAGATGCGATGTATTTCAGAGATTTGTATTTTGTCCGTTTTTGTTGGGTTCAATGGGCATTCATCGCATACTGACTTTAACGGAGCGAGCACTGAACCTTTGGGTGGAAGTTCACCTTTGGCTATAGTTTCTATGGCATTTATTGTAAGTTCAACCTGTGGTGGACAACCGGGAACATAATAGTCAACATCCACCGTTTGATCCAAAGCTTTAACCGTGTCGTAAAATTCGGGAATTTCCAATTCTCCTTCTTTGACTTTAGCTCGAGTTTTAGGAGTAACACCGTCAGGATTCACAGTAGACACGTTCTTGAGGTAAGCCTTTTCGAACACTTCCTCTCTGTTTGCCACATTCGCTAAGCCAGGTATTCCTCCCAGGTGTGAACATGCCCCGTATGCGATCAGAATTTTTGATTTCTGTCTTAGCAATTTCGCCATTTCCTCATTTTCTTCTGTTCTTATTGCTCCGTTGAAGAAGCAGACATCGATGTACTTGTCTGGCATATTTTCAACATCTTTGTATTTTATGTCCATGGCTACTGGCCAGAACACTATGTCTGCCATTTGCACGACGTCTAAGATTTTCTCGTTTATGTCTAAGACTGCTATTTCGCATCCGCCGCAGCTTGCCGCCCAGTAAAAGGCGAATTTCAGTTTTTCTTTCGTCACTTTAACTACCCTCCTATGAAATTTGGCTTAAAAGCTCAGCTGGTTTCACTCTTAGTTCGTTCAATACAAGTTCTTCCGGTGGGAAGCCCATGGCTAGGCCTAATAATTGCGTGTAATGCAGCACGGGTATGCCGAATTTTTCGTTAAAGTTCCTCTCTATTCTAGGCTGGTTAAGGTCGTACATCATGTGGCAGAATGGACAAACAGTTATCAATGCTTGCGCTTTCACAGCCTTAACATGCCCAAGTTTTTCTCTAGCCATTTGAAACGGGACATCCTCGTTTACACCTATTATCGGGTTGCCGCAACATTCTGTTTCATCCATATAGTTCAAGCATTCAGCACCAGTCAACCTAACTAGGTTTTTGAGCATCGTGGGGTTTTCAGGATCATCGCCATGGCCCAGATATTTTGCTGGACGAACTATGTGGCATCCACCGTGTTGGGCCACATGGAGGTTGGTTAACGGGTTCTTAACGGCATCCTTTATTTTTTCAAAACCCACATCTTCTGCGAGAACGTGGACAAGATGTTTAACCTTTATTGTCCCCTTAAACTCCATACCGATTTCTTTCAAGTAGCCGTTAGTTTTCTCTCTGAGTTCTTTGTCCCCTTCTAGCATCTTGTTTGTCTCGTTTAAAATGCTGAAACATCCGTTGCACAGAGTTAGAATGTTCAAGTTTTGTTTTTCTGCCAAACAGAGGTTTCGTGTCGCCAATGTTAGCATCAGATCATGGTTTATCGGGTCCATGGGAAAACCGCAGCAGTTGAACTCTGGCATTTCAACTAGCTCCACTCCGAGTTTTTCAAGAACTTTTCTAGCTGAGATTTCGTAACTCGAAAGTCTATATGGAATAACGCAGCCAAGAAAGAGCAAATACCTGAGTCCCGGCATTTAGCTTTTCACCTTGTCAAAAGTTTGAACTGTTTCAAGTATTCCTGAAGACCCTGTAATTCTGAACATTTTTTTAACATCTTCCAAGTTTGGTTTCGGCAGTGTCGGCAGTCCTTGCATCTCTCTTCTTTTATGTCTTGATTCCGGGATTTGATATACGTAACCTGTTCTTAGAATGTTCGAAGCTAGTTCCTTAAAGACAATCGGCATTACGCCTTTTTCCCTTACGGTTAGGTTTCGGAGAACTCGAACGATGCCGGCGATTTCCACGCCTTGGGGGCAATGGTCAACACACGTGAAACAGGTGGAGCAAAGCCAAAGAGCGTCGTCTGAAAGGAGCCGGTCTTTCAGTCCAAGCTGTACCATCCGCGCTATTTTTCTTGGCCTGTAGAAGTCGCTGAACCTTGAAATTGGACAGTCTGCTGTACACGTTCCGCATTGGAAGCATAGCATGAGTTTTTCTGCGCCAGGCATCTTGCTCAGTTTATACTTGAATTTCGGGTCCAGTTCCTCGGCTTTTATGATGGTTGGAGTATATTCTTGAGTTTCACTCATTTACCTTTCCTCCATTCTTCAACGGATTCGGCCCAAGCTTCTTTATCTCTCCAACCATGTTTTTCACGACAGATGCAAACTTGTCCCCTTCACTTGCTGAAACCCATTCTAGCCGCACACGTTCAGGCTCGATTCCAAACTGCTCTAAGACCTTTTTTAGGAGCTTTATTCTTCTTAAGGCTTTAAAATTTCCGCTAATGTAGTGGCAGTCAGAGGGCAAGTGGCATCCAGCAACTAAGACTCCATCCGCCCCATCCTTTAGTGCTTCTAAGATGAAGGCTGGGTCGATTCTGCCGCTGCACATGACGCGGATTATTCGTATGTTTGGTGGGTATTGAATTCTGCTCACGCCTGCTAGGTCTGCACCTGCGTAGGCACACCAGTTGCAGAGGAACCCTATTATTTTAGGTTCGAAATCTTCTTTCTCGCTCATGTTGTTATTTCCTCCACCAAAGCGGCTTCAACTTGAGCCATGATTTCTTCAGTAGTGAAATGTCCCAATTTTAATGCTTTTGTTGGGCATGCTGTTCCGCATACACCACATCCTTTGCACAGAGCCTCGATTACGTGTGCAACTCGTTTTTCTTCAGCTTGTTCTTTCATTTCAATTGCACTGTAGGGACATAGAGATTCACAAATCCTACAACCACTACATAAATCTTCGTCTACATTTGCTATAATTCCTTCCATTTCAAGCGTCTCTTTGGAGAGAATGGTCGCAGCTCTTGCTGCTGCTGCGCAAGCCTGAGAAATGGTTTCGTCGATGAATTTCGGTGAATGTGCCATTCCGCATAGGAAAACTCCGTCTGTCTGGAAGTCAACAGGCCTGAGCTTCATATGTGCTTCTAAGAAGAATCCGCCCTTTGCCAATGGCACTTTGAGCATTTCCGATATGCGTTTGTTGTCGGGGTTAGGGATTGTAGCTGCACTTAGAACAACAGCGTCCGGTTCAATCTCAACAGTCTCTTTTATTACAGGCTCCCAGAATCTAACTCTAAGCCTGCCATTTTCGTTTGTCACTTGCGGTTTTCTCTCATCATCATAATTTATGAACAGCACACCTTTCTCTGCCGCTTGACGGTAGTAATCTTCCTTGAAGCCATAACTCCTTACATCCTTATACAAAATGTAAACATCCGTTTCAGGGTTCACTTCTTTGATCTTTAATGCGTTCTTTATTGCTTGCCCACAACATATTCTTGCACAGTTAGGCCTCTCCTTTGTTCTTGCCCCGACACATTGGATCATGACCACTTTTTTGGCGTTGAAATTGCCGCTTGCAATTTTCTCTTCTATCTCGTGTTGTGTCAAGACGCGAGGATCCTTTCCATACACATATTCAGTAGGCTTATACTCAACTGCTCCTGTGGCAACTATAACTATTCCATGTTCAACTTCCTTTTCTTTGCCGTTGTGCATTATTTTCGATTTGAAGTTGCCGATGAACCCGTTGACTTCGGCGACCTTCGCACTCAGATAGACGTGAATTCTATCGTTTTCCATGACTTCCTTCACTAGCTTCTTCAGCTGTTTCTTCGGGTCTTCACCTTCGAGCAGATAATGAATTTCGCGTAGGTGCCCGCCAAGCTGTTTTTCGCGCTCTACAAGGTGGACTTCGAAGCCTTGTCTTGCAAGCTCTAGGGCAGCTGTCATCCCGGCTACGCCTCCGCCGATAACTAAACCCACAGGAGTTATGGTGATCAATGGTTTTTCAAGAGGACTCAAAAGTCTTGCTTTTGCAACAATCGACCGAACTAGGTCTTTGGCTTTTTCCGTTGCTTCGTCCGGTTCGTGCATGTGCACCCAGCTGCATTGATCGCGGATGTTGGCCATCTCAAACAAGTATGGATTCAAGCCAGCTTCTCGAACAGTCTCTCTGAATAATGGCTCATGAGTTCTAGGCGTGCATGAAGCTACAACCACGCGGTTTAGACTGTGCTCTTTAATCTTTTCTCTAATGTTCTCCTGCGTGTCCTGCGAACAAGTATAGAGGTTTGCTTCCGCATAAACCACGTTCGGCAGTTTCTTAACGTACTCCACAACCTCTGGGACTTTGACTATCCCGCCGATGTTTATCCCACAGTGACAGA
>Ga0224501_10001965_pt1 | contig 16033 bp, 13 predicted proteins | sample SF_Oct11_sed_USG_4_FD_169105 | JGI IMG/M metagenome (GOLD analysis project Ga0224501, IMG submission 169105) | Sediment microbial communities from San Francisco Bay, California, United States - SF_Oct11_sed_USGS_8_1 | ecosystem: Environmental > Aquatic > Marine > Sediment | place: USA... | reverse complement strand
GTCTAGCCATGGAGCTATGCTGGTATTTTAAACCAGGTAGTCTAGCCATGGAGCTATGCTGGTATTTTAAACCAGGTAGTCTAGCCATGGAGCTATGCTGGTATTTCAGTATTGTTGATGATGGCAAAGTCAAGCAAATCAAGTTGGTGGAGATATTTTCAGCTACACTTGGTATTGGGGAACTGTGTATGGGATTCCAGAAATAAACTGTTTAGATACACTAACTGTTGAAGGAGTTTGTGCTTTGTATAGTTATGATAATGTGTGGCACGGGTTCTCTGTCAATTGGTGTAGGTGATTGCTATACTAAACTTTGATTGATGGAACTTATGTGTATATGGACTTGGATTAAACCTGTCACACTTGTGATTCCTTTGCTGGTATGACGTCTTCACTGTTATGGTGAAGCTGCCATGTTAGATACTTGTTTTTTATCCGTTACGGTTTAGCATGGAACACCACGAAGTGGGTCAGTATAAATTCTCCACTTCACAGTGGGATTGTTTTGCTGCTTTTGGGGTAGGATTGAAGCGAGGAGTTGATACTCATAATGGGAGCTCACCATGACTGAGATTCAAACATAGATTCTAACAGTTCCGAGCCCAGCGCTCTACCACTGAACTAGCCTGGAATCCCTGTTACTTTTATACCCAATGAAGTAATTTCAAGAATTCTGACCATGTTCAGTAGAAGTTTTTATGTCTCTGCGTGGTACCATAAGGCTTACCTTGTCTAATGATGGCTCGTTTAGGATCATAGCATTCTAAGAATCCGTATGTAGCGATCAGTTTCTGCATGCGAACAGGATAGTTAGCTATCTGAGCATGAGATCGTAAAGCTACCATGACCTACAAGACAGATACATGTATTTTTTTACGATACATATATACTCAGAACTTAAACAAAATACCAGAAAAGCTACTCAAGAAAAATTATTAGGGTCAGGTATAAGCCAGCATGTCTCCATGCCAAACCCTCTATTCTAAAGTACGCGTTTTAGATAAAATATTAGATTTTAATAATTAATCCTGTGCACAACAAAACTATATATTTATTATACCATAGTATATATAAAGCCTATTCGCCCGGTGCTAGACGTCTCGTTACTAGGACTTTATTTATTATTTTTTAATGATTTTCTGGTCAGACGACCAGTAAAAAGTTGGTCACACTGGGGAGCTGTTTGGATTTTTTTGTGCGTCTGGGAAATATAAGTTTAGCAGGCGCCTGGCCAAGCGAACGGAGACAGCCTACTACTTTTTAGCCAATCAAAACTGACATCCGGTTAGTACCGCATTAGTTAGCTCGAAGATGAACACCGCCGGTACTAAAACATTCACCAGTGAGTGGGTACCATTTGGCCGGCTGATTATTACAATGTGAGACGTTTTTACTGTGTGCTGTTCGCCTGCTCTTTTTATACTCAGATGCCTCATTCGTGGGAATATCGAACGTCTAGCACAGGGCGAATAGGCTTATAATAGAGAATGTATTTTATGCAATGTATCTGATGAGTTATATGTTGAAGATTGATTACATATGAATTTATATACAATAAAATATATCAGATATTAAATATTATATTTAATAAATATATGTATTAAATGCAACTTATGTTGTATTTGCCAGTGGATAAACATGCCTTATGGCCCTGCGATGCCAAAAATTATAATCACCCACCCCTAACACGACACCTTGTGACGGTATTGTTTCCTCACTTACATAGTGTATTTCTTTTTCACTTCTATACTGGGGTAACAAAGTAAGGATTCGTCTCGCCTCAGTGGGCATTTTTCGTTGTCGATCTGCCTTAAACTGACTGATATCGAACAGCATATCAGTCTTTCGATCTTCCTGCAATGGTTTCTGTTTTTGCTGGGCCATAAGTTTAGTAACAAAGTCCAGCTGATCGTCACTGTAGATATAGAATTATTGCATTGGGTAATACAGGACGTTCTGTAAAGTATTTGATTATTCACAGTTTGTTTCATGATACACCACATAACTTAGGAGCTAGTGAGTGAATTAAGGTTGAATACCTTTCCTGTCTAATATTTCCTAACTATTATAACACTCTTTAGCCTGAGGTTTGTATTGAATGAGCAGGTGCTGGGAGGTGTGAAGAACTCTTTCTCCGAGCGGAAGCCCGGCATGACATGAGATTGAACCCAGGAGTTTCTCCATTTTGAGCCAGGAGCTCTAACCACTGAGTTAAGTTGCTTTTTCACTCCATCGGGCGTCTGATTGGTCTCGGACCGGATGCTCGAGGCGGATGTCCGACCCCCCAAAAATGGAGTGAAAAGATCTTGTCCAATGGGTCTCAAATGCTCTCTCAGATGCCTAAGCATCCGTCTCCCAGAGACAAAATGAGTCCGACCGGCCTCGGACATCCAGTTCATCAACCAATCAAATTGTCTTCCACGGATCACCTAGTGACGCTCACTCGTTCCCGGTCTCATACTAAGATCATTGGAGAGGAAAATTTATTTCATTTCTCAACAGTATTCATTTGACTAACAGCATGAAGTTGCACTGGGAAGAGAGGCAACACGCAGTGAAAGAATTGAATAGCAGATTGAGTTTCTTTTGAAATTATGAGCAAAAAAGGTTGCCGTTTCCGAGAACACAGGTTCAGCACCATTGATTGGGTCCAAAGTGATCCGGGATGGTGCATCCAACTGATCCGTTTTGGAGTGAAAAGGGGACTTCGGATACAAGGTTCGACGCCAAATCAGAGGCAAGCTGTTTCCGGTCCGAGGCGAACAGGGCGCCTGATGGAGTGAAAAAGCACCTTTATCCTACTTACCCTAGGTTTTATCTGTTAATTTCTATTTGTCTAAATGGATAGAGACCAAACAAATACCAGGATACCTTACGCTTATATACATTAATGAATTGGGTTACAAAGTCCAAAGCCACTAAGACAAAAAATTAAGAGCCAGATCAAATATCTTGGATGTAAATACTTGTAAAAGGTGCCACTGAAAGATCAATAAAATGTGATAAAGGGCTATTGATAATTTTGATCAGAGTTTGATATCCTAGAAAATGAATAAACATTTGCACACTAGGGCCCCGGCGGGCGGGCAGGCGGTATAGTGGGTAGGCCATTAGGATCAGAGGAATCCCTACAGGATGATGTGATGGGGGGATGACTCAAGGACAACATGTTTTAGAAAAAGTGCAAACTCCAACAAGAACCATAAGCTATTTCAAGGATGGTCTGAGCAATGCCTTTAGCGAATAAAGACTCCAAATTATTGAGGATGCAGGGTATAACGTGCAGTTTGTTGACCAGTTAGCGGCGAGCTTCATAGACCAGTGACTCAAGAAACTGTTTAATGAGTGAGGAAATTTCTCTAAAAAAAGCACTGCTGTTCCCAGGCAGGATAATGTAGTACCAGCTTCGCTTCAGTGAGTGTTTCACCAAAATTGAGCGGTTCTCGTGATTGGCAAGGAGACTATCTGGGAAAGGTTGGGGTGTCAAAAAACTGCATCAAGGCTTATATATAGGGCGGATATCTGCATGTTTCGAACAAGTTTATCGACCCCATATAGAGTTGGACAACTTTTATTGGTCGAGTGACTGTCGTGGGCTTTAGTTGACTAAAACGATTTACTTGATTTGCGATTTAATTGAACTAGTATGAAACCAGGCATCCGTGTACTCCGTGAAGCACAAACGGGTAAACATTTCTGGCCTGTTCTATTGACCCGTCTGACCAATCTATGTACAGTAGATTTTTCTTACCTGATTATCATATTCTCTACGCTCTTCAGATGCTTATGCCACCACATCCTCAGAAATAAAGATAGCTTCATAGCGATTCTTATTGTTCTCTTTACTCGCAGCTGGAAAAAGATGAAGAGGACAATGCAAGCGGTAAATAATATACTACTGAAAATTATGGTGAGGCCGCCGGGTAGCTAGAGTGACTAGATGAAAAGATTCTGGGGTCAAGTGTGGAGAACGCATGAGCTTCCACTATGAGTGGGAGCTCCTTGCACAATCTCTAGTGCCTAATGTTCCAGAACAATCCTCAGACTTAGAAAGCCATCACAATCTATCTCTACATATTCGAGGGAAATGATGATATTATAGCAATCTAAAGGTTACAAATTGTAATTAGCGCATATAATTTCAATGTAAAACATGACGGCTTTATAATTGATCTTTTGGGTGCCAAATTTCTAATACTGAACCGGAACTCTTTTTTATTATGCTTATGACCCGTGATTTTGTAGTCTCCATAATTTCTGTCATGGACCGTTTTGAACACAAGACTCCATCTTGATAATGATATCCAAGAAAAAAGCAATAATCATAAATAACCTACACAATGACATTGTAATACAAACCTGTTTCAGTTTCTTAGGAGTTTCCTCCTCTTTGAGTTTTTTCCAGAGATCTGCCTTAGTTTTTACCCTGCCCATTGGAGGTTTTATTGCGCCGATGATACTCTGCTTACGGCTTGCCTGACGAGCCAGCTGAGGCTTGCGTATGAGCTTCTCCGAGAGGCTCTGCTTCCGGGAAGATGACTCCAGTAAGGATACTACAGAGTCCATGCGGGTTCGCTCCATGATTCTATGGCGGTGTAACGCAGACCTAAACCTGAGACAGCACTATCTCATTAGGGATAGGGGGATACAGCTCAGTACTGGACTTGTAATCCATGAACTTGGGTTTACATCCTAGTCATGACAGGCTCCTGTTGTGACTTATGAGTGTGAGGTTTGAACCTAAATTCTAGCTCAGAAACACTTGGAAAGGTAATGAATGCCACACAGCTGTCCCAATTCTACTAAAAGGACATGAGGAGAATTTGAAGCAATACAGCTTTTTCTGCTCTCACAAGGTTCTAGGCCTACTAAAAATGACTATGGTAAAAAGCAATAACCAACTGCTGTTTGATATCACTGTAGTCTCGGCTGACACAGAAGACCGACATATTTACATATATTTATTTGGCAGGAATGAAAATGACAGCTGCAGACACATAAACTTGAAATAGGTTTTATTAATAGACACACTTATTTGATGGGTATTAGTTTGTATTTCATTACCCATTTAGGATAAACGGATGCGGACTAAATGAAAAAGCTGACTTTGTCACACCGGTTTCTGAAACGGCCCATTCTTCTAAGTAATGTTGAGTTCTTTACACATGTATACAGATAGAAATAATGGTTATCACGAATTTCACCCAGATACAGATTACATGTACATAACACTCAAAGTAAAGAACCTATCACATCTATGAACTATGAATACATACCATGGATTGATGGACCATCCTGTTGGTAAGAGAGTAGACTTCTTAAGTATTCCAAACCAAATGAACAGCCAAAACATAAGAAGTAAATCAATACAGAAAGACAATCAAAGTCCCATGTCTATTGTAGTGTTCATTATGTAAATGAATGCGGTTTCTATTTGTTAATGGTACATGAGCGATATTTGATGATTTGCGTAATTGAATACAATGGGATTACGTTGGCGTACACAAAACACACTGGGCATCCATATGCTATATGCCTGTAGTTGATGCTAGGGGCCTTCTGTACGCTAGACATGGCCTTGAGTGAATTATGTCTAAACAATGTTATATAAAAGATACAATCACCCCTTCTTTTTATGGGACCCGGGCACTTGCTTGCGCTCCACATTGCGCAGAACACTGAATGGAAGAATTCTCAGCGTCATACCATGTGATTGATTATACAGGGTAAAAGCCGGGATTAATGTCAAGTTTAGATTATACGCTGTACGTCTGTGATTTATGGGATGAAGAAGTGGCTTCATGGATAGCACACTGGGCCTAGAATCTGGGGTTCATGATTCATTTTCAGTTTAGGGCACCACTCTTCCATTTCACCCTCGCTGGATCTGCATTCGACATTAAGGAGGCCCGCTCATCTAGAATCCCTTTTCTATGGGGCACAGCAAGGATCATCCTGGGAACAAGCCTAGTGATGCTATCCGCGTAATAGAAGATATTCAGCCCGTATTTGTCTGAGGTTGAGCTATCACAAGAAACATTTGGGATGATTATTCCACTTTATTTCTTCTATTACGTGGTTTACCTAAACATCAAAGCAAAGAATGCTGCGCTAATTTTAATCTTATCTATGGCTGAAATGTTTGATTTTGGAACATTAAAGATGATATTCTATGGCCAAACCATCTCATGTACCCAACACAACAATAACGAGCCCAGCAGACCCAAGCGGGCTTACAATCCTGAATTCAGCGATCCTTAAGAAATAATTCGAGTGTTAGTGCTGTATAAGTTTAAGACTGCTCGCAGAGGTTGTGTTATGTTGACATCTTCATGTTGGTAGGTTTATTTTCAGAGAAAAGTTTCCTGATGACTACCACCTGGGTGATTCCGGTAAGAATCATGATCACAGACTGCGTGGCTGAAAGAATCACACGAGGCTGTGAACACACAGGATGCATAATAGCATTCAGAGAAGACAAATCCAAATTTATTAAGCGCGTAACAGCTTTCTATGCATAAGGTTATCTACTAGAGGTCTCAATAGCTCTATGGTTTCCTATCCCCTAGAAGTCTTTAGAACTTGATGTTCACTTCAATCATCCTGATATTAGGCTTATATAAGTAGCTGTTAGCGCCAACCAAAGACACCAGGAGATACGTAATGCCCGAACGAAATGCCAATGATTAAAAGCAGTTTATCGTTTGAACCACTAGCGTGACCAGTCGGGTGGCATGCTCTCGATGCAGTGCTATCCGACATAAGAATCGAAACTTACCTGAAAACCATGTCACGCGGGAAAGATTTTGCCTTTGAACAACGAAGTCTTTAACATTCGACATGCGGATTGACTGCTGAAGGAATCTCATCTTATCAATGCTCATTGTCATGTTGTCGAATGTGTCCTAAAAATGATGCATGAAGATAAATGAATATTTCACAAATAAAAGATTAAAAATTATTACTTTATAATAAAAAACACTAATACGAATAACGGTCATGCTTATGATTGCGGGTTATTCGTGGGGTACTCGAAGTAAGACAAATTACGGGTTTGATTGTGTAGTGGGGCGTGAGTGTATTATGCAAGACATTTATCCGGTGTTATAATCTTTTTAACTTTCCCGAGTAGTGATGCGAGCCATACATTTCAAAAATCACCTAGTCAAACTAAATGTTGGAGCAGAAGTCCAAGCAAAATGGTAAAGAAAACCTGTGTTTCTGGTATAACCAGCTTACAAGAGATAGTTGAATAGCTCAGTGGTTAGGCCACATGGCTCAAGATCGAAAAATCCCAAGTTTAAATCCTAGTCATGCTGATTGCCACTGTGGGAATGAGCTTCTCACATTATTCCTAGCCCCTACCGCTACAACAAGCCTCAAGATTAGGAGGTCCTTTAAATAGGATGTTTGAGGCCAAGAAAAGGCATTTAAACCAAATGAGAGAAAAGCAAATGGCCCATATCACCCCTGTGCCAGAATGAAGGAGGGTAAAAGCATAGCACTGACTTTACCTACCAGGATATTCCTTACACATTAAGGGAAGACACTAGCAACCAGAGCCAACTGTCACCACAGCTAGATACCATTACACTGTTACCATATGTACAGCCTGAAACAATTAACCCCATATACCACCACAGTGAAGGTTAGACGCATGCATGCGGTGATACACAGCAGGCTTTTAGGAAGATGTGCAGCATCCCAAGCAAGCAGAAGAGAACATAGCATTTTTTCCCATCTCCATCCTCTGTACACAGGCCAGCTCGCTATTAATACCAGAACATACATAGTAGCGACATAGGGTGCAGAGAATGTGTGGTCAGTCTTCTAACAAGGAAGTGGTCCGGAGTATTGGTGGTCCCATCACCAAAATATTTCAAGTGAATCCATTGCTATCCACTATCCCTCTATTCACAATACAAAGAGATATATAGTAGCAGCGTTTCGAGTGAGCCCCGTTATTATCTGGGGGTACATACGTGTATAACTGTGACACTAATCTCCAGCTCAATCTCAGCTTCCTGAGAGTCGCTCAACTTCTCATCAATCTGGTTGAACGGCCATGTTTTATCAGGCGAATCAGAGAAAATACCCAGGTAGACAATGCGTGCTCCGTTACTGTAGATGTTATGTATGCACAGTTCGTAAATACCGACATGATCCAATGTCAATCTAGGAATAATGATGGAAAATGTGAAACATATAACAGCTGTTTAGTTGTTTGACCTAACGACATATATGGATATTTATGTTAGGCTGGTTAGTTACCAATCCCGGTCATACCAACAATGACTTTGTGAAAGGACAGGTACTTACATGCCCCAACATTTACAGAGCTATTCTCTCAACATTAAGATAAAACAAGATAATAGCTGACCCTCTCACCGAACGGCTATTACCGAACGGCCATTACCGAATGGGCAACCAGGAAACTCACAGCAATGATCATTATCAGATGGATATCTATTTCTATGAAGCCGCCATTAACACTTCACATGAATTTACAGCTCAAAGATATTCATCCATGCCCTTCATGTAAAACAAAATGATTTTTTCTTATTGTTTCTATTTCTTTAAACAATATTACAAACTCAAAGGTGATTGGGCTGCTCTTCAGCCAGCTTAAATACACATTGGGTGGGAGAATATTATTAAGAGCCAAGACAGTTCTTTTTATTGTATGCCTTGCTTTGTCTTCAAATTCAACGATGATAGATCGTCACCGTAATTTCATAGCAATTACTGCATCCTGACAATGCTACTATCAACAATAGAAACCTGCTAGGTGGTCTGATCTCACTGGCTACAGACTGGGCCACTGCTACTGTTGATAGTAACTTGTTCCTTACTCATGAACGTTTGTTGGCATTCGGACGTCATTCACGAGCAGTTTGCCCCTTGGTCCTTTCACCAGAAAGTTTACTGGTACATTATCAATGGCCTAAAACAGAGATTGAGGAAATCAATAGCTCCAGAATCCACTGATCAATTTCAATTTTAAATTTGTCGCTACATGTTGCTTTGTATAGTTTGGAACAAAAAAGCCAAAAGACAAAAAAACAAAAACAATACTGGCTACTGAGTTCTGAGCATGTGATCATTCATTTGTAGCCAACAACTAACTACAAAGGTTTTGTAACTGGTGACAGGTCAAAAATAGGTGGAGTGAATGGTGGGGGGGGGGAAGAAACAACCCATTTACCATTTCATTCAATATCCAAAAGACCACTGCTCCTTAGTTATTTGTGCACTGCAGCCACTGAGTCACAGTCAGTCAATGAGTCATAACATGATAACTATTAAGTATTATTAACTAGTAATTTATTTAGTTTTTTTCTGATTTACTTAGTTAGTATCTATCTACTCTAGTTCTAAGTGAATGGCTAGCTACGGTCAGTTATAAATCATAAACCCAGTAACTCCGGTCTGAGTCTGACTTAGTGACTACTCTACCAACTACCTAAGTTACTGAATATTCAGTCACTCACTGTCACTGTGGGTCAGTCATTCGCTGCACAGGAGCCAGTCGCCGTCGGTGTCACTCACCTGAAATTCCACTTCCACACCCGTGTTCTGCTGCGTTATGGGCTGGTAAAAGCACTCTCGTTTACCAGCGGCTACATGGACCTGGTAATCATACGCAAAGCCATTTACATATGCTACGCATATGGCAAATAACCCAATATAATACATTATTTCTGATACTTTCATACCCTCTAGGATAGGAAAAATAATGATGACCAGAGGATTCCACCCAACAACCTTGACCTTACGATGTGGCAGAGCATTTATTTTTACTAAAAGGTGAAACGATGTAACTAATAAGTTTAACTTTATGCAAAACGTAATTGCAGAAATAAATTAATATGATATATATTATGCAAGAGCTACTGGATGCTAAACAAATAACGAAAGAAAATGCAATGCGTGCATATCCTGATCAAAGTTTCTACTGTTTGAGCCTCGCGCACGATGTGAGCACGTGTACCATTCAGCAATTCGTCTGCGAATAGCAAACGCTGGTAAGCGCCTCGATCTTGCAGTTGCACGGACCATTTTGAAGAACTGAGCTGTTCATTCAGGTAAACATGTTGTCAAAGGCTGCACAGGGAATATTACTGAATGGCTCGAGAGCCTTTTCAACATCATTTAAGGTAAGTGCCAGCCTCATCATAGAGTGTAACAGTAACAATACTCTGTCTATTGTCAATAGACAGCTACTCACCTACTAGTACTACTACTACTAGTTACTGAGTTAGTTACTAATTAGTACTTACTACTTAAGTTAGTCGGACGCGGTGTTACTGATTTAGTCTTACTCTTAGTTAGTCTTACTCTTAGTTAGTCACTTTACTTTACTCTTTACTTTACTCTTTTCTTTAGTCTTACTGTTAGTGTTAGTCTTAGTTAGTGTGTTACTGTTAGTCATAGTGTTCCTGTTACTAGTCTACTGGCTGAGTGAGTCAAACTAAAACTAAAAGTAATATCTGGTACTATTAGCCATTAGGAGTACTAGTAGTAGTAGTAATACTAATAGTACTAGTAGTAGTAATATATGAATATGAAGCTAAAAGTGATGCAAACTGAAACTGAAAGTAAGTAGTCACTTGATTTAGTAAGTAAGCCACCACTATATTGCTAGAAAACACTTGACGAATCGAGGGTCATTGATTGATGACATTATCATTTACCATTTATGTCTACTCGATGTCAATCAAGGTGAACACTAAAGTCAGTGATCTGTAGTAGCTGTCACACATTCCTATTTTAAAAATGGCAGTTTGAGCGGTTCATATTATTTGCATGAATAAGTCTACACCCCTACCAGGGCAACATGCTGTAGGTAGCTGCACTCTCATTTTCTGAATAACATGTGAGCCCAATGGTGTATAGTTTAACCGATATCTCCATCATATAACTCTCTGACCTCTTCTATAACCATGTTAGTGGGTCTGTCTTTTATAAAGTCAGTCGAATCTTGTGATAAGCACGTCCAAAACTTCTTCTAGCAGAAGTGGTATCAAGCTTAAAGAATGCTCCAGGTAATCTTGTGATGGATATGCCAATACTTTTTAGAGAGACTCTATGAAGGTAGCAGTTCTAGGTGCAGCCGGTGGCATCGGACAGCCAATTTCCCTCCTGCTGAAACAAAATCCACTCATCGGCAAGCTGTCACTGTTTGATATTGTACACGTGCCCGGAGTGGCTGCCGATCTCTCTCATATATGCAGCCCGGCTAGTGTGTCCTCGCATATGGGACCAGACCAGCTTCACAGTTGTTTGGAGGGCTCGGATGTGGTCGTAATTCCAGCCGGTGTGCCGAGAAAGCCAGGTGCGTTTTATCTTGGTCTCCCACTATAGTTTCTAATACATTTAACATCCTTAGTAGAAGTGTTCTTTGGACCATTGTAAGATGCAGTGATCGCAAATGGTTGTATCTTTCAAAGGCCTATAGCTAGATAAGAGCAGAGAGTTTGTGTAATATCAGGGCTGGCCAGTCCCAGAGAACTGATTGCCTTGTCAGAATAGTAGAAATCATACCATTTGTCCCATTGTAGGCATGACAAGAGATGATCTATTCAACACGAACGCATCTATAGTCAGGGATTTAGTTGATGGATGCGCAAAGGCGTGTCCTCAAGCCATGATATGCATCATATCTAACCCGGTAAGCAGAATTGGCGAAACACAGTTTTTCCCTGCGTAAGGATATTTAACCAGGGACATAAATGGTTGCCACTTTATGTCACTGGTTAAACAGAATACAAGCAGATGGGGTTGATGTTTTAGCACTAGTTCTAGCATCATCCCTGATGCCCCTTCAATGTAAACTACTGATCAGCTTGCTGTTTTTTTGCTGGGTGTTGTTTTCACGCTCTTCTTAGCTCACTATCACTGATACCTGTTCAATGTAAACTAGTGAGAAGTTTTCGACCCTTTGACTAGAATAGATCGAGTTGTTTATATTTTCTTGGCCGTGACCCAACAAAACAGAGTCGTGAAATCTCAATGGGCTCAGTGACAAGTGACCCCAGCGGACAGGAATAACAATCCGATTGGATTTTTGTCTCCAGGTTAACTCTACCGTCCCCATCGCAGCAGAGGTGCTAAAGATGCGCGGAGTATTTGACCCGAAGAGACTTTTCGGCGTGACAACTCTCGACGTCGTGAGGGCGAATGCTTTTATTGCTGCAGCAAAGGTACTTCGCTGTTTGCATTTATAACTCGAGTACAGACTGGACATACATACCGCGCTGTATTGCATAACCAGTCGACAATTCATCTAGATTAGGTTGTGTCAGTGGGGATCGCAGACAGTCGGTCTGACTGTGGATAAATTTGCCAGTGCCTGGAGCAAATACAAGTATCATCATTAGAATTACCCTCCGCCGATAACAACAGTGCTGTGCATCATTTGAACCAGTATGTTCCCAACAAAGTGTACATCAGGAACTGGGTAAATCTCTGATTAACACTTGTGTGGATATTGTAGGACCTGGACGTGACTCATGTGAATGTACCTGTGATAGGAGGGCACAGCGGTGAGACTATAGTACCGCTGATCTCCCAATGCGTTCCTACCGTCTCCTTTCCAAGGGTAAGTGCGTACTGATTGTCGGTACAGTGAGGCTTGCCCCAACATGACTGTTAGATAGGGATATGTCAAGTGACAACCAGTTCACAATACAGTGTTTGTTTTTCGCGATTGAGACGCACTTGGCACTTGGAGATGTTCTATTTACTGTACCATTCATGTGGTAGTCATAAAATGGTACAAAAAGGGAAGTTGTTATTGAATTTTAAAGTGAAATAGACATTACAACGACTTTTAAATGCCAGCAGCCTTTAGAATTCTAAATATTGATGTATGATGTGACGAAAACATTGGTTGGGAGTTTGCTAAGACCCTTCGTGAGCTGTTCATTGATTAGATTATTGGTGAACATTGTACGAGAATAGTACCAACGATGGACTCCTGGATCTTCTAGGGGCCCCAGAGTGCCGGTTTTGGTATGTAGATTTCTCAAGGCACGTATTCAGTGATAGTAGCGGCGCCACACATGACATAACTAAACTAATGACACGCCCGCAACAGCTCTACTATTAACAATTTTATCTCCCCATTTTCCGTTCATCAATTCGCATCGCATAATCGCATAACCAACTAAATCAACGCGGTCAGATAAGGAGTCAATAGAGGGTCGCTGTATTGCCAGATGGATTCTGTCCAACGCGTGTACTGTATGTTCTGCAGGAGGAGAGGTTGGCTCTCGCTAACAGAATACAAAATGCTGGTACAGAAGTAGTCGAAGCCAAGGCCGGAGCGGTGCGTAAAATTTCGTGCTTATTCTACCACCTTTCAGTTCGGCTGAGGCATGACATTACACAGCTATCCCTCCGGCTCAATGGCCCCATCCGGCGAGTTGTCACAGCAGGCTTTGCAGTTCAAGACTTGTATGGCCTACTACACGAGTGACAAGGAGTTTTGTATTGCAGGGTTCCGCCACACTCTCGATGGCCTACGCTGGAGCTAAGTTTGTCGATTCCGTGCTTGACGCCCTGAATGGACGCGAGGAAGTGGTAGAGTGCTCGTTTGTCGCATCGGATATTACAGAGGCTAAATATTTCTCAACACCACTTGTTCTCGGAGTGAGTATTATGTCTATGTTTCCTTCTCTCAGTACACGCCTGATGAGCCTGTCTGTTAACAGACTGTAAAAATTGCATTCAATCAATTTGTACGTGTTTCGGTTTATGTTTGGGCTATGGCTCATTTGTAGTAGTAACATGCATTCCGCTACTTGTAGGCTTCCTCTGTTCACAACATTGACATGACATGGGTCAGCAATTAGTCTGCAGTATAGGGTAGACCACAACTCGCTGTAAAATTTGTGGAGAGGGTAGCTGACTATAAATTGGATATGGAAAAGACAACTCGTAGTATAATTGTAGCTATTTATGTATAGTTTATGTTTAGTTATGACATCAGAAGCGGATCAGTTTCTTTGACCTTGTTATTAGGTGTTTTCGAATAAACTAACGTTCATTGCGCATTGCCCTGTCGCTGATCGAACGCGCCGTACTGCTACAACATACGGGTTGGAGTTTTCTGCTCAATCGGACAAGGTGTCCGAACGCGTTAGGATGAGGTGACTCGGGGCTAATTGTGCGATAGCGAGAAAAATACATTGACTCGCTGTCATGGTTGTTCGGATAGACTAACGCGTTGGTTGGCTTGTCCGAAAACGCCTATTGCCTATCCATATATTCATATTAATGGTTTACAGCTGACAGTGGTCTGGAGAAGTTGACTATTTTATTTCTAGAAACAAGGCGTGGAGATTAACCTCGGTGTCGGGCATATGAAGGATTGTGAGATTTCCCTGCTGGAGAAGGCCATCCCTGAACTAAAGAAGAACATCGCCAAGGGTGAGGAGTGGATTAAAGCGAACCCCCCTCAGTAAACTTGGCGATACTCCTGTTACTGTAGACTCGAAGAAACAACATACCCCCTCTACGCTTGTGTGCGGTGAATAATTCAGCCAGTATCAGCAATGCACCGGTTACCATGGCTATGGAAAAGTTGTTCTATATATTTCATTATATAGAACTATTGTTCTGTATTGTTATAGACCTACTGTTCTATACCTCTTTCGCATTTTTGCTGTTTGGATCAGTTTTGATACATCATAATGATACTGGTCATGGTATTATAGTTGTTTGTGCAAATACACTTCTTTCCTAAGAAACCCGTGGCAAATTTTATGTGTCTTGTTGTACCTAGAGAAGTTAATAAAGTGCATTTGATAGAGATTTGTACTACAATAACCCCAAATTTAGAAAGCTGCTTGGGTCTACGAGAGCACAACCTATTTTGTTTTCTTTTATTACACATAGACAGGAAATAGCGATGGGAAAGAACCATTTCTACCGTTGAGATTGCAAGAAACGGCGGTTTATCCATGGTTCTGAGAGTTAAGTAAAAACTTTACCTTTGTATGGTGTGAGCATGAACCATCAGAACTTGTGCTGATATAAGTTTATTCAATATTATAAGTGCTGTTAAAAGATAGGTTGAGTAATAACCGATATTGTGCGTTTAGCGACGTTAGCTTAAAAGTAGGAATAAAACTTCCATGATAAAGAGGTATATACCCAGTGCCCTGAAACGGGTCATCTGAGCTGATACTAATATAATTTAGCAGCCTGATACCAGGGCAGACCTCACGCATTTTTCATCGAGTTCACTGAATGCTTTATTGCCGCCTTTACATGTTAGTTGTGTAGCCACTCCTTCAGAACACGAATAATAATTCTGGCAGGAGCATGGGTCTGCGTACAGGCCGTCTGCCACACATGTAAACGCTGGAAAATACAATTAATGTATAAATAAGGCGCAGGCTGACTGACCCCGAACCTCCCAGAATCTTGACCCACATCCTGTCGTTGGATCAAGGCCATCCTTGGTGAGTTAGTGAGGCTAACGCTTTTGCAACTCTCCTTCACTTTAAACCAATTCACATACAAGTCAGGCTTTCTCGTGATATATCTGATCTTTGGGCTTAATTGGAGGACGAACATTATTGTTAGAAAATGCAATGAAAAATTGGTTGACTTGTTGCACTGACTACTGACACCGGGTAAGTTTAGTTGAGCAGGACACCTTTGCTTACCGCATGCATCTGGAGCATTTGTTGGCGCAGCTGTTGTTGGTGGCGCAGCGGTTGGTGGTGCGGCCGTTGGTGGTGGCGGCGTTGTTGGTGGTGGTGGTGCGGCCGTTGGTGGTGGTGGCGTTGTCGGTGGTGCGGCCGTTTGTGGTGGTGGCGTTGTCGGTGGTGCCCCCGTTGGTGGTGGTGGCGTTGTTGGCAGACCTAAAATTTCAAGTACTTTATTAGCAAATATATTTTCAGCCTTTGAGGTAAAACAGTTACTCTAAAATACATGTACTTGTAAGAAAACCTCATTAAAAATGTTCAAATAGATACGTAATGTTAAATTTCTTATTCGAGTATGTGAGTGTCTAGTTCCA
>Ga0224501_10001964_pt1 | contig 16034 bp, 12 predicted proteins | sample SF_Oct11_sed_USG_4_FD_169105 | JGI IMG/M metagenome (GOLD analysis project Ga0224501, IMG submission 169105) | Sediment microbial communities from San Francisco Bay, California, United States - SF_Oct11_sed_USGS_8_1 | ecosystem: Environmental > Aquatic > Marine > Sediment | place: USA... | reverse complement strand
ATGATCCAAAGGTTATAACCTGGGTTTTGGCTGTATTTATTGTCAGATGGTTCTTTACCATCCAAAGCTCAAGGGTCATCAGCTCAGACTGGAGCATAGTGACTGCACTTTATTGGTCGTCCAGTTGGTATGATGCCAGGATTTGGGGATCATCAACATACATCACGACCTTGCTGTTAATGTGGTGTGGCAGATCAATAAAGTCCATTAAACTGAATCGCAGACCAAAATGGGGTTGGTCCGAGAGTTTAAGATGTTCTCCTGAACAAATAACAAAATCTTTAGCTCTCACTATCCACTCTGACCTATAGCGCAATGAAACACCCTGAAACCAGTGGGTACCCTGGTAGAGTGTGAGCTGGCCTTGAGCAAGTCATTTTCCACTATAAACTCTATACGCTTCCAGGATGTTACAGGCATACTCGAAATTGAAGGGGTACCGAAATTTTAGCTTCCACAATCTGTGAGCCATGATACTATAATATGTTATCTTTTATAGCTTCTTGAAGGATATGGACAGACGGAAAGCTCTGCGGCTATGAGTATCACATTGCCAGCTGAGCCCCATGCCGGTATGTATCAACAGAGTTCTATGTTTCAATGACAACATGTACAGAACAGCCTGAGTCGGAGTTGCTTCCCTTGAAAGCATCACAAAAAGTTATTATCCGTAGTATTCATAAAGTTATATGAATTACTCAATAGTGGAGTTTACCGGTAAGAAAAAAGATCAAAATGGCTGTGAAGTAGACGTCAGCTTCTGGTGAACCAGCGGCAGAGAGTCGATCCTACACGCTCTATTTCTTCCGCGACATGCGAGCGGCAACCAATGATCATGCAGATTTGAGTTTAATGTTCTATCGATTTTGTCCTTTACCCTATATACCGGATTGATTGATGGTCTCATTCTGACAAAACTGTACTATTTATTTACCTGTAGCCTGTTATCAAAAATGGTTCCAGAATATGGTCTGTAAACAGGATACTGGTCAATAAACCTTACAGTTCTGTCGGCACTCCAAAACGGGTCTCGGTCGCATTTTCCACTTCATTGGTCAAAAGTGCAACTGAAAGTGATTCGGATCACGAAAACAGAATTTCACTATTGAAAGTGGGTGGCGGCGGGCTAGTTTAGAAAAAATCAAGGTTACTCATGTCACGGTTATCTATCTATTGCAGAGTTAATTAATACAAAGAGACTGGCATGTTGCTTTGGAACCTTATACCATAGATGACCATTCAGCTCTTAGCGTCGAGCTGGTGTTGAGAGAGGACAACGTCGATGGGATTGAAAAACCCTCACAAATCCATCGCGTTTTTTTCCGAGACTGACTGTTCGCTACTGCAATTTATTTATTGCGATTGACCGAGATCACGCTGATACGCCTAATAGATAGGACCATGTCGTGCACATGATAATGAAGTCAGCCAGGTTTTGCTTCCTCTACAGGTGAGGTGGGTCCACCTATGGAGTGTTGTATGATTCGCTTGATGGATGTACCAGAGATGGAATACTTTGCCAGTAATGGAGAGGGTGAGGTCTGCTGTAAGGGACCTAATGTATTTAGAGGCTACCTCAATGATGAGGCTAAAACTAAGGAAACCATAGATGAAGATGGGTGGCTTCATACTGGTGACATTGGCAGGTGGACAGAGGTGAGTGCAATACGGTGTCAGCTCTACTCATCCTCAATCACCCAACCTCCTATCACCCAAACTTTCACCTACCCCCACTTACCTTCACACCACCCACTATCCGGACAAAAATACCCATCCACAATCTGAACCAAAATACCAGCTCACCTTCCAAACTAGAATACCCACCCATAGAATAACTTTACTATCTTAACCCCTGGCCTTAAAGAAATTGCCTCTAGTAGTTATAGAACCAGGCTCAAACTATGTGGCAGGAACAAAATGAATTTAAGCTTTACTCCTGTTTGTGAGTTGGCTTAGTTGTCTCATAACCACAAGATTAGCATACTAATACATTTGAGTTGTACTCTTCCCGTTCTGATTTTTACTTCTTGCGCTAGGATACCATTTTTGGTGATATCAATATAGAGTTATCCTCCCCTCAATGATTGTCGGTCAGACAATTCCCAATCTAGATCAATGATCATTAAAATTGAACCCTTGAGACTTTTGCTTTATACTTTTAAACATGGATCACTGCTTGTAAGAATATTTTCTCTCGTTATTGGTCCTCCGTTTGTATCTATTTTCCGTATCCATGAAAAGATGCAAGCCAATTCTATCTAGTGATTCTCATTGTAGCGTGGAACTCTTAAGATCGTGGACAGGAAAAAGAACATTTTCAAGCTCGCTCAAGGAGAATATGTTGCCCCAGAAAAGATTGAGAATATATACGGACAGAGTCCATTGGTTGCTCAGACATTTGTCCATGGAGAAAGTCTGAAAGCCTCATTGGTATGGTAAAACTACTACAGTTTGCCATCTACAACTACACAAAATGTACAGCGAATTGTTTTACACGGATAGCATCAATAAAAATAAGGGTGTTCTTCTGGTATAGGCCTTTATGTGCATCCTTCTCTGTAGTAGTGGGAACTCTCCGGATAACTAGATCTGAGACAGACTGATGCCATTTATGTCCGATTGACATTTCCAGGTGGCGGTGGTTGTACCTGATGTTGATGTGCTGCCAGGATGGGCTGAAACGCACCTCGGTACAGAAACCGACAGCATGGAAGAACTCTGTGCCGATGAGAGAGTCAAGAAAGCGATATTCGAGGATATAGTGAAGGTTGGAAAAGCTGGTGGACTCAAAGGATTCGAGCAGGTGAGCCGATTAGTCCTGTTAGCTGGACCAGGGCTCTCCCAGGTGACCCAACAAGGCTGATGCTTCTGCGAGTCTCCCCTCAATCTAAACCAATACATGCGCACATCTTGGAACCCGAAGGACGAACATTATATGACAATAATCTACCCTCAAACTATCTTCAGACATAGACAGCTGCTAAACTCCCATAATTGTTACTTTTTCTGCTGAAAACAAAAGTATTTTCGGCTTGTCTTGACACGTCTGCGACTCTACGTGACATCCTGGCTGATTCCCTATTGGCCGATTCCCTATTGGCTGATTCCCTATTGGCTGATTCCCTATTGGCTGATTCCCTATTGGCTGATTCCCCTTTTGTAATAATTCAGAGTTGGGAAGAATGATTTCCTAGATCAAAATGGTAGCCCTTCCTAAAAACCGGCTCATTTAAAAAAAAGTTGGACACACCTGGCTTAGACTGTGGTCATTCACTATTTAAATGTATGTACATGCACTACTTTTGTGTGGTGAATGGTACACATATGTTTCTCTATTGAAGGTCCGTGACATCCATCTTTCTCCAGAACCATTCTCTGTTGAGAATAATATCCTTACTCCTACATTCAAACTGAAAAGACCAGAGGGCCGTGCTGTGTTTAAGGAAGTCTTTACCAAGATGTACGAAAACTTAGAGTAATAAGCAGCTCCCACTCTCTAAGCCGACATGTGAATATTTTGTATGCGACTTAAAAAAGCCCTTTTGGTGTAGGATTTTATAAGGATGATCATTTAGTAGCATTTCCGATGACGTTTTCTAAAAGTCCTGTACTTGTACATTGCACATGATAACTTGATCGTATACTTGTGTTACTTGACAACTAAAAACTGTGCGAACAGTAGTACTGCCCACTTTGTCTAGTACCTTACCTCCTGTTTTACCCTGTGATTCTATATGATTGCATATTATATCTTTACCGGGACTACGTATCTTTTGGTGTTTGTGGCATAGCAGACTCCCTCCACCATGCGTGCCACAGTGGATCGCTGGTTAATGGCACTAAACCGTCCTTTGGACCTTTGACTTTGGCGTTATGCAGCACAACAAAGCATCACTCAGTACAGTGTAGCATAGTGCTGTTAAGATAATCTTGTGTTTACAAGGATGGATTGGAGTTGTTTGTTTCTAAAATGGTCCCATAGAGCAGAGTGCTCTATGGATGGACTTCCTACATTTAGCCTCGCGATCTCAATGAGGGCGAAATGATGATGTGGTGCTCAAATTGTGGGTTGAACCAGGAGCTCTATCATTATAAGTACAGTGTGGTATTTACTAAGCCACTGCTTCATTCCATAGCACAACATGAACCGGGATGAAGCTGTTTGAATGAATTTGTTCATTCAAGCCATATATTTTGGACCTCTATTGGGTAACAAGACTCCCGGTATTTGGCACCCAAGTTAATAAAAATATATTATTTCCGTTGTACATTATATAGCAACTGATATATATTACAAGTTCTTTCTACTGAACATGCGAGGCATTTCATTCACTTGAAATGAATGAATCGGGCGAATACATTTTAATAGAGAAAAAGAAACCAACATTATTTACAAAGTGTAAAACTGATTACAATTTCCTATAGTTTGGAAGAAGTAACAGGTATAGATAACTCCTGTCTAACCAGCTGCAGCACCTGTGAAGCACATCCCCAATGCAGGGTAACTCCGATTCCACCGTGCCCATAGTTATGTATCACCTGAAATACACATCCCATATGGAAGAAATGAGACTTAGGAAGGCATCGTGGCTGTGTGTACAATAAGAGAACTCACCAGTGCCTGGTGCTGGAGGCTCTGGATTCAGAACAATCTGCATGGAGTTTTCAAAAGACCCTCTGTTTACCGAGGAAGAATGAGTACCCGACTTTCATGGGAGCTGGAGAATGTGGAGGCGGTCCAAAAGGAGAGCGGCACCCCACCTCATTTACACTGCTGGCTTCATCTTAGCTCGATGAAATCTTCTCCTCGCTGTCTCATCTCAGTACAGAGTCATTGGGTTGAACAGGGAAACTTGACTATAACTGAGGAGCGACTTGAGATTAGATGCCCTTTCTACCACTATCAACTTTGTTGGATTCGAACCCAAAATTTTCGATCTGCACACAAGTTGCGGATTCTAACCACTATGGCTGCTTGATGTCCTGTATCAAACTATAAAGCTGGCTTCACTAAAAGTAAAACTGTGTCCCCCAGAATGAGTGGTTGAATACCTTAGTCGGTAGGCCATTTATGAGTTGTGTTTCCGCTTCAAGTCGAACTCCATTAGTTCGACTTGGCCGGAGTCCCACTGCATCATAGACTATTTCTGCTCCCTGAGAATAAAAACTGACACAGGTTTAGCAATGTGACGTCATAGCAGTCCTCCCACATAAAATGTTACACTTAAGCCAATGAGTTTAGGCAGTGACATAAAGCTTACTGTCTCTGGTTTAGGCTGTCTCCTTCACACCCATAAATGAGAGGTTCAATTCATTTGGTCATCTTGATGATTAGTTGTGTTGAAGCGCTGAAACACAGCTTTACCTTGAGAGTTGGTTCCAGTGCTATGGCTTCTTTAAACATCTCCTGCTTCGTTTCTTCATTAACTTCAGTATTCCAATCCCCTTTCTGGAATGTTCCACCAATAGTAGCTACCTTCTGCCTGTAAAAGTCTCCAGAATTAATTGTCATCTGCCAAATAATTCCTCTGAATTGAGTCTGAGATTTTAAGATTTGTGCCAATATGAGAGTTTCCCTTCTACTAGTGACATACAGCAGCCCAGTGTTTGAACTCCATAGAGATGAGTCCTGCATAAGTGTCCTCTTGCTCAGTAGTCTAGATACCTATGCAACCATTACATAAGTTCATAGGGTTATTATTTAAAACGAATAATAAGCATGGTTTTTAAATTTGGTAAGTTCAGATTGCTTGGTATGTCTTTTGAACAGAGAAAATCCATGAGTCAGCAGGAACTGTATTCATTTTCACATTCTATGATGAACTCTCAACCTTTCGTAATACCTCAGCACGACTTACAAACAGGTGATATGCAAGTGAACTCACTATTGTACTCTTAAGAGTTTAGACCAGCATGGCAGCAGAAGTGATAAACTTACCCTGGTATCACATAGTGTTTATACGCTCCAGACTCTGCATCAATCTCACAGCTTCCTTTGAGAAGCCACGGGGTGCGCACCTGTTAACACAAAAATTGGCCATTTGGGCTCTAATCAGAAGGGGCTTTACCTCCGTGCACCGCAGAGTAAGGTAAAGGTCGTCCCTCAGCCAATGGCCATGTGAGAAAATTGCTATTAGAGAGCCAACTTGTACCAACGATGGGGTACCTGAAGTTGGGACTACTCCTCTCCCTCGCAACACTGTTTCCAAATACACAATTGGGAAAGAGTGATTGTTTGATTGATGAATCCCTAGTAAAGAATATGCCTCCATTAAAAGAAATATCCTCCCTCTAAATTGTTTATTATTTCGGAACACTTTTTGTCTTGAGAGCCTTCGAACTGGTATGTGAAGACTGTTATAATTTTACTCACCTTGCTGACCTGACCACCAATCGGAGCTACATTTTCATCTTTAACCAATTTACCAGCTCCCAGTCCAGTGCAGTTGATTATCAAATCAAATCCTTCAATCTACAAGAAAATATGGTTGATCTACCTTCACTTCTAGACTAAATGAATTTCACACCAATTATAGGAAAATCAGTGCACATGCCCCACCAATCCTAGAGACAGGCTTTTATCTAAATCACGGAGGTAAGAACAGTATGTGCATGGTCAAGAGGGCACAGCCCCATTTGTGAAATTACCTTTTTTTCCCGTGTGATGTCTGGAGGGGGCCCATGCAGGATAGCTCAATTGGTAGAAACCTTGGATCTGCATACGGATTGTAGGTTCAGTCCTCATTGCAGGCGGGGTGTTTTTCTGTTTTTTTTAGCAAGCCTCTTACTCCAAAATGCTAGCGAGGCTTCGGAGCATCACGGTAGAAATAATGGAAGTCCCAGCCAGTGGATGATCAGGGTCAAGATCACCCCACCCTTGTCACAGATCCACCTTTCCCTTCTCGTTAAGAGCAGCCGAATTTCTGACTAACCCCCAACCTCCCAGGACCATCCATTTAGTCTTGTACTCGTGCTTCACACAGAATCAGCAGTGTTCTGGTAGTATGGAGTTGACCCTGGCCATGGCTAGCTTCCACCACCAAACCTGCCCAGACAGCAACTCCATTAGTTGCGGTCTTTGTCTTTGTTGCACTGTGACCGACAGCGCATATATGGCGTCTGCACTATGATGGTGAAGTTGCCGGGTTAATTTTTTCACCAGAGAACTACAAGTGGGCCAGTATCAATGCTCCACTTACAGTTACGAGCTCAGTACTCTACCATTGCTATCCCACCATGCTTTAGAGATCAAAATATGAACGCGCAAATAATGCAAATAAAATCGGACAGAGCAATGGTCACAGAGGATAGGCAAAAAACTGGTTATATACACAAACCTCTTGTAGTGATTCGACTTTTCTCTTTTGCAGTCTTCCACCGGCTCTGAGGAATCTAAATGAATAAAAGGTGCAAGATAAATGAAATTTTGCTGTATTATCTGCTGATTATAGGTGCAGAGCGCTGTAAAGGAAAGTATGATGATGACAGAGCCTGATCGAGAGACTGATCTATGAGACCAATTACTATATGGACATTTTATTTTTGGTTCCGCATAGACCAGATTGATTCATAGGCATCTTATAATCATCACGAGATTGAAGGCGTTTATCTTAACCACTGTTTCAACTGTGGTCTTAGTTGTTGGTCCTGCCAGACCTGTGTACAGGGCAGCACATGTGACTAGCTATAGGAATAATCCCTTGAAATAGTCCGCCATGGCCTGGAATTGAAACAGCGCCATGGAGGGGTCAGACAATGAGATACTCTCATTCCCCTACTGAGCTATCATGGCTGAGGAACATTATAAAATCAAATAGTCTTAATAAACCTTTCTTTAAGGGAGAGCTTACTTTTGTGTCAGCCATGGCAGATAGATTACCGGTTCACATATGGGAGCTAGGAAGCTGTACCCATCCACACAGTTTGGTCTCTTCTTTAGTTCTCTAGATGTCATCCTTCGATAATTCAGTACCTTGTCTTTATATACAGGATCCTAGAAAGACACAATCATCTGCAACTGTCTCCCGCATTGGCTAACTCAGCTATTATAATGCTATATACGGCAGGTGATTGAATATAAAATGGTAGTGGTAGCAAAGAATGGAATAGGAAACTTCCACACCTACTCGGGCGATCAGAATCAGTCTTGTGACCTTCTACCACTACCGCCACCGCCTCCGCCTCCGCATGGCATAATTTGGTGGGATATAGCATATCTTTGATAAACACAACACCATTGTAGTAGGATTGGGAGTTATCCACCTTGATAGGTATTTGGCTATAAGTGTGCCAGTCACAGGTTGAGGTGCCAGAGCATACTGAGTCAGATGAAGATGCCAAGGATAGAATGTAAAAGTATGTCTCCATGGCCCAATCCCTGCAAAAAACCATAAACCAATATGGGTGATTGGTTGAATAAATGATTGATTGGTTGATTGATTGATTAATTTTTGTTTTATTGTCCTACTCGGGCACTTGGCCATCCTATTCAATGGACCTCCTAAACTTGAAGGCTGTTGAAATGGTAGAAGCAAGGAATAACGTGACGAGCTCATTTTTACAGTGGGCGCTCAACATGACTAGGACTTGAACCCACGATCTGCACCAAGCGCTCTGGCTAGTCGTTTATTTATCTCACTAACCCCTATTGATTGATGGATTCTTTGTTTCATTGATTGATTGATTTCTTGTTCCATTGATTGATTTCTTGTTTCATTGATTGTTTGATTTCTTGCGCACTGGCAAAAGGCAGTATAACCTTAAAAACTATATAACAAAATCGCTGATGGACGCATGACCGACTCTTGATTGGTTTATCAAACGATATATTCAACAAAACGATTGAATTGCAAACTTGGCAACTTACATGAGTTTCTTTTCATCATGTCCAAAGCTTGCGTATGGGGACCAGAGTCCACCAGAAATATCTGATGTGAGATCAGGTGAAAATTCCCTTGCTATAACCGTAACCTGCAATACCAGCAGCAGTCACCTCAATCAGACCGGAGATTCAGTCTTTAGCGTAACAGCCCCAAATTTCGGAACAGTTATAATGTACACCATGTCTGAAGCTGACTTTTACAAACCTGTATGCTGGGAATTTCTGTTTGGATTCTGTAAGCGCATGGCAATCCGATAACTCCAGCTCCGATGACAACTACCCTTCTATTCATTTAGTGAGATAACCTGCAGTAGGTATCCATATTAATTATCTCCATGATTATTTTCTATGCACTCCACAATTGGACTTGAGTAAAAAATGAAAGGCTGCCCCCATGCATAGCCAATGGCCATGTGGGGAGGTGGCTGTTGGGGAGCCAGCTTGAACTGACTACAGTGTGACTGAGATGGGCTGTCACACCTCTTTCTCACTGCCCTGTCCCGTGCAGCTCTGAAGAGAGTCGGACACTCACTTACTGCTGGGTGAAAAAAGAGAGGCTTTAAAACTCCCACGCACGAAGCTGTGTTCTGAGCCTGGAACCTTCAGCACCAGCTCCACCAGTAAAACTGGATTGATTGAGTTCCTTATAATGGCCAATGTACGAGGTATGACAAACCTACCTTTGCTGGTTTTTTAATAAAATCGCCTAGCCTTTACTGTCCTGTGAAGTCAGAAGAGATTGTGTTCGGTGACTGGAATGGTTCTTTGCATTTGTTGTGGAAATGGAATTAAAAGAATGCATCAGGGGTGGCTCCAGGAATCCCTCCCCACTCCGGTGCATGCTTCCCTGCGGATGTAGAAACATAACTCTAGCATACATATACATTTGTATTTAGAGAGATAAGATGGTTTTCTTTGGTCAGCTGGCAGGTGAGCTCCTATAAGGATAACCTTGAATGCTCAATTAAAAGAACCTCAATTCAAAAGAAATCTCAGTTTACGAGGGACATAAACCGATGAGCTCTTTGTTGCCAGTCAATAGAGAAGTTCAGCACAAGAAAATCATGAAAAGGACAAATTGTTTCGCACCCCAGATGTCGTTTGGATTGAGGGATAATTTAAATAACAAAAATCTATAATCTTTCTGTAGTTCTTACACATATGCAACATTCCGAACCTGGTAAAATTCAATGGAGTATAATCCATATAAAGACTACTATCCAGTACGAGTGACTACAATAGAACTGTAAATCAAGGTCATACAATTCGCCTTTTTTTCACGGAGTTTTACATGAAAATCCACCCCTTTTGGATCATTGAATCCTCCCCTAAAATCCAGGTACATCCCAACATCTGTTCAGCCAGAAGGTGAGATGGTTTTGCCAGGGGCGGTTTAATCCAGTTTATTAGGAGCAGTAGGTAGGGCTCAGTAGCATAGGGGTTTCATTATAAAAAAAGTATAGGCATCCTAGCTGGTTACAACCGGTTAAGCCGTAGGTATGCAGGTAGATATATCCGTATCCCATAGAACCTGTTCTTTCTGGTACTGCTAGATTCTTTGGTGAGGTCAATGATATAGAGGAATGTGCTTTATAGATTGTGTGCCAAATAAAATGAATATCATAAAAATACATTTGGCAATGGCAAAGATTATACCAAGATAGGACACGTCTCTAGTTTATATAAGAACTCAGCTCAATGAATTGTCCTGGTTTACACATTGCGACACTAGGTGGTCTGTGGTTGTTTGTAGGGGCATGCTGAAAGTTGATTTTAGGTGGACTGTATAGACCTTTCAGCCCAACTTCGCAACCCGGCATAGCTCAATTTGATACATCAGAATCATATCGGGAAATTCTCAGTTTCCTGTGTTGATGACACAAAGACACTGATATTTTGTACGAACTAGCTCAAATGTTAACCGGGATAGATTCGCGTGAACCACGGGACCAAGGGATACCAGGAAACCCAGGGCGCCTATATTTGAAAATTTAAGTCACACTTGCTGAGCTCCGTGTTTTTCCTGAATTCCGGAGCAGGACTATATGAAATCGTCCCATTTCAGGACCAGTTTATAGGCACTGGCGTAATCTATAGGCTATGAAAATCAGAGACCTATCCACCCACTAGAAGAAGAGATATTTTGGATTTTCTGCATGAAAATCTCGGACAATTTCCTCAGCCAACTTTTGAATATTGGACCAATTAGAGAAAAGCCACTGGGCTGCCAGAACTGGGCTCAGACCACGAAGCAAACAGCACCTGGTTAACCACGCTAGTTTAATTGCAGTAATCAAAAAATGAAAATCTTGTGGAGTTGAGAAATCCTAAATAAAACCTTCATATTAGAACTCAGCAAAGTATAACAAATCTATTGATACCATGACCGTAACGTCTAGCTTAATTTTCAGAGGTTATCTGCGTATGAAATAGTCGTCTGGTGTCATTGAGCTACCCTCACAGTAACATTTATGCAAAGGTCACTTATCTTTGTGGCCTATAAATGAGACTTCAGGGGGTCTAGCTTAGCTCTAGCTTTTGTAACTTTAGTAAGGCATTACCAAGGAGACCATCAGTAGGTATATTTATTAGACTTAATTTAAGCAGACAATGGTGCTGCTCAAGTTTCAATTCACACATGACAAACGATTTTTCTTTCTCAGAACCTCATCCTCCGAAAGACAGTCTATTCCAAAGCGGTGGATTCATAGCCCCGCCAGAAACCAACTAACTAGATTCCCTTAGGGCTCTATTATAGTATGAAGGGCTTTTATTCCGTGGGAAAGTCCGCATGGATATCGCTCACCATCAACAGGTTGTCAACACTTATCTCACACCAGCATTGCTTCTGAATCTGAAGTGAATGCATACTCCCAAAAGACTGAATAGATGCGTGAGTTCTCGGGTCACACTGAAACTGACGGGGTCAGAACGTAACAGGCAGTCACACATCAGAATTATTCTTATACAATACAAATAGACTAGTCCTACTTCTTATTAAATAAGAACAGAAGTAGGACTAGTCTATTTAGTATTTATTAGATAAGATTAACTTAAGATTAAGTCATTAACTCATTAAGAACAAATAAGTTATTTATTCTTAATGAGTTAATCTTATTCTTAATGAGTTAATCTTATTCTTACTTATCACACGTTATGTAACTAATTGTAAATTGTAATGTAAGTACTAACTACCTAGTAAAGTAACTTATATATTATATATATGTTATTGTTATTATCTATCGTACTACTACTTGTAGTGTTTAGACTTAAGACTTAGTTTAGTAATATTAATAGTACTATTAACTATAAATATTAGTTAGTATTACTAATTACTATTACTAGTATATCGTAGAGTTATACGTCGTTATCTAATATGAGTTAAAACGACGTATAATTCTACGATTCTGACTGAGTGTGAGTGACCTGACTGAGTCAATGAGTGACCATCAGTGGCATGTGTTGTGTAGCACTACTACTAGTAGCCAAGTAGGCCAATGTTACTGTTAGTCATGAATCGAGATATGACTATAGTATATATATGTTTGGTTGGAATCCGTATCACGATTATCAATTCATGGTACATCAATCAAGACTGAGTCACCAGATCAGTCAGTTGAGTCACTGAATCAATCGATGACCAGGCCCCTGACTATTGACACTGACATAGTGGGAGTTACTCAAGACTCAAGTCAAAGTCACGCTCACGCTGAGTGAGTTATGCTTACACTTACAGTTACAGTTACGCATAATGGCTACACACCTACACTGCCCGCCCACGGTAATTCAGTTCACCTTGCAACTGACTCGACCTCGAATGGTGACCAACTTAATCAAGTGTATGCGTTGGAGTTGCGCACACACCCTGGCGGTATGTCTCATTCACGCCAGACAAACCGAGGGCTACCCACCACTCACCGTTATAATCTTCATTTATAGAATATAGATATAATATAGATATAAACTAATATAAACATAGTTTATTCAACCACATACTTGGGTGAACCATGTCCAATTATGCTCACAACACTATTAGCCTGCTTTCTCAAAAACAAAGACCAGATATACCATGATCCGATCCTCTGTCTGTGATGGATATTCTATCCTCACAACCTATGAACACACTCATACAGGCTGCGCAGCACAAACAAATGGTTTACATGTTACAGGAAGCTTCTTTTTTTCGTTGAGAAAAGCTAGCAATATATGATTTGACTATGAGTAATAAGATTGCAGTCATTGGAGCAGGAGTTATTGGATTTGCGTGCGCTTACAGAATCCAGAGAGAGATTCCTGACGTACAGGTTTGTCTTTAGTTACACTGACACACATTCGAGTCTCCTTGTAAGCATTGATCTGTGTTGATACCATATACACCAGAGACCATATTATTTTCTTATCTTTCATTCAACGTAAGGTTTCTAAGCTGGTTACGATGATGATTTGACCTTGTGTCCATTAACAGGAGTCCATCGCTTGTGCAAATTATTAAACGTCCCTGCGACCACTCGGGTCAATCCTCATGCCAATCCCCCCCACCCGTTACCTATTTATAACTGTCTCAGCAACCAATAGACAATAGTTAAAATCAACACACAATCAAATACCTGAAACCAAATTAATCCAATGTTAATCTGCCCTTAGCACGGGCTATAAAATTAAAATACAACAGCGTAATGCCTATACTACTCACAGCGAAATGTCCCGACTTACAACACTAACCTCAAAGGTGTCTCAGTCAATGGGTGACAACACTGCCCATGAAATTACCTTATATACCACCGATTACAGGATACAAAATACGTCATCTGTTTTCCTGTTATTCGTTTCGATCAATCCCACGCTCCACCCGTCCATTTAAATTCTTGCCTCGCCAGTGCGCTCCTTAGCACCGCAACCTCCAAGCGCAGCTCCTCATTGCCTGGTGCAGACCGGTGCTGACTCGCCAACTCCTTTAGACGTGCATTCTCTGTCCCCAGCCTCCCGATCTCCTGGGCCTCCTCCAGCGCCCTTGTTTGCTCCACATGCCGTGCTTTCCGCAGCTCCCTTTGTTTTCTCCTCACGTCTGATTCCGTCGTAGACATCCTAACAGCGTGAAAGGAGGTGAGTTTCTGACAAACCGCTTGTGACAACCAAGCAAGTATGCATGAAATCGGGTTCTGTTTTGTTTGGTTCCTTTTTATGTTTTCGCTTTCTTTCTTTTTTACGATGATCATACCCACTACCTGAGGCCATGATACGGGTCTATTGGGCTACACCCTACTTCCACTATCGCCAGCGCCAGGAGCCCGTTGATCGTGCAGGCTCTCAATAGCCTTCAGTGGACCTCCAATGCGCGCATCAATCAGTGGTGGCATTTCTGGATCTATTGGGGTGTCACCGTTCTCCTCCAGCACCGGCACTTCGTCCACACCATTTGCAGACTCCCCAGAGATTGGCTTGGTCTCCCCTGGGAAGGGTGCCGCCATCCCGACCCCCTAAGCAACTGTTGATGCTGCAAGTCGCCAACTGCGGAGTCTTCTCTCATCCGAGACCCCTGATCATACTCATAGTCTCTCCGGAGTGCATACCTCACTGGACCTTGGGGCACAGGGCATCGGTGTTGGTGCTCTTCCGGGTGGCATCACCTCTGCGGGGAAATGATGCCTACGATTCGGCCAATCAGGTTCTTCTTCCTCAAAGTGGACTCTTCTTCCTTTGCTTTCTCTCGGGTCGGGCTGATTTCCCTCTAGCTGGGTGTTCAGGTTGTTCACTCCTACCGCCAGCTTTTTCAGAGTAGATTGCAGTTCTCTTGTTGACTGATCCATTTCTTGTCTCACGGCCGCAGCCGCAAATCGTGGCTGGTCCTCCTCCATGTAAGCCATATTTGACTACGCCATCACCGCTGCTTTCAGAGTGTCAGTAGCCGTCCTCACATCCTTTGCCAAGATCTTTGCCTTCAACCCCGGCCTCAGCCCTCGAATGAACCGCTCCAGGAACTGGGCGCTGGGCATCTCCTCCTCTCCTGGATAGGCGTGCTTCGCTAGCAACTTCAAGGCATTGAAGTACGTAAACACCGACTCTCCTTCTCGCTGGGCTCTTGAGTAGAAGTTCGTGGTGCCAGTCCTTCTTCCTCCAAACAGCTCCTGGAAGTATGCCATTAGCCATTGCTTCAGTTCTGCGTAGTTCTCACCCCGAGTAGGAGTCGTTTTCACTTCCTCCTTGTACACCTTCAGCGCATGTCCTCTCAATCTGCTGGACAGGTACTTCGCTCGCTCGTCCTCTTCAATACTATAGGTTGCGCACGCCAATTCATAATCGGCCAGAAATGTTTCCACAGGGACATCAGAGTGAGGGTCTCCTCCAAACGTAGGGAAGTGATCGCCTACGAAAGCTCGTGCCAGTACTGCCTGCATCTTGGCTCCTTGATTCGCCTCCAACTGCTCTTGTAGTTGTCTGACACGGTTCCTAAGCTGGTCCTGTTCCTGATCTGTTCGTCGTTCTGCTTCACTCCGGGAACTCCTCTCCTCCGCCAACGTCAGCTGCTGCTGCAGTGTCACAACCTCTCGAGCCAATCGCTGTCGATCTCTTAGCGCTGTCCTTTCCTCGCGCGCTGTCTTTGACATTCAACGACTGCTATAGCACCCCGGAACGTCACGTATCTCGTTCTACACGAATGTTGTACAACTTTGTACCTGAATTGTTCGGGAGCGGCAGTCTACAACTAAAAATTTTACTTTTGCATCAGCTCAAAAGTTCACATCAGATAAAAATAAGAAAACTCACACATCAGAGCTGCTACATAATAAATCAGTCTCACGCTACCATCAGTGTGTCTTCCCTACAGCCTACGATAGTTAGACTAAAATTCCGAATATCTGGGTTCAAATTTTATTTGAACCCAGGACACATGACGTAAATTTTTGCTCGGAGTGATCCTAAGCGGGGAAGGACGGTAAGGCGGAGCACCCTTCATCCAGACTCTCACGGTACCGATATTTATGCTATTTGGATCGACTTCGGCATGCTCAACTTAAATCAGCGTCAATAACCACATGCAACTAGTTACCACAGCCTCAGTCTGTACAAATTTCATAATAGAAATTAGGGTGCACCGCACAGACCAGACTAATCAACACATAAAACCATTGTGCCACTTCGTTGTTATAAGCTC
>Ga0224501_10001963_pt1 | contig 16034 bp, 10 predicted proteins | sample SF_Oct11_sed_USG_4_FD_169105 | JGI IMG/M metagenome (GOLD analysis project Ga0224501, IMG submission 169105) | Sediment microbial communities from San Francisco Bay, California, United States - SF_Oct11_sed_USGS_8_1 | ecosystem: Environmental > Aquatic > Marine > Sediment | place: USA... | reverse complement strand
CCATTGTAGTAGACACTCCATGAACAGCCAAATGAGAATGAGGCGCCTTTCCTGTTTGTGTCCCATCCTTGACAAGCGCAGTCTCGTCTGTAATATGTACAGAAATGGTTGCGGCTCGGTGTGCGGGACAGGCAGGCGCGGAGTAGAGTCAATGGTTATAAATTGAGAAGGTCAGGTGATACATTGGCCCGAGTCCAAACCACGGACAATTAGTTTTACAGTTATGATTTTTTATTGGATAATTCTCCTACACTGGATTCCAGGAATTCAACAGCGCGAGCCCGAGTAGGCTTGATCGCCACAGAAAGCCATTGTATGGTGAATTTATTTTCCCATGTAGTGGGGTGTGGAGAGCATAAACCGGGATGTAGTACACACGAATGGAATGTCCAATCACCACAGGTTCGCTAATAGTAATGTACTGAATCAGCTGATCACTATGAATGGTATAACCGCGCCGAGGGAAACCCTTCGGACTGACTCGCTGCTAAAGTGCAACGTTGTTTCGTAATGCAGTTGAATGAAAAAAGATGTAATCCTAATCCTTTGAGGTTTATAAATCCGCACAAGGATGAGTCCGATTAGGCGAATAAGCTCAAGGACTCCATTAACCGGAACACTAGCGCGGGCGTGCCGGAAAAACAATACCATCGCGGGAAAAACGCGCGCGTCTTTCTCACATTAAACTAACTTACGGTTGATTTGTGCCGCATCTACGCTCAGTCTCATAGCCATACACAGGCATAGTACGGGTCAGATAATCATACATGTGATCGGCTCCTTCCTTAGGAACGCCTTCCCACAGACAGATAGCTATGATAATCCAGGCAGTGGAGCATTCGTGACCAGCCCGATGTCGAGTCACCACGAGTACCTTTTCCTGCTCACTCACTCGCCGTATAATCTGTAGAAGGAGACACAGTCAATCAGCTCCAGAATCATTGAAGCTTTTCTTTTTCCTGTTCTACTGGGGCACTTGGTCATCGCATTTTGATGGACCTCCTAAGCTCGAGGATCATTGTACCAGTAGGAGCTAGGATTTATGTGAAGAGTTCACCCTCACAGTGGGTGCTCAGCATGACAGCGATTCACACCCAGACAAAATCTTTAGGTCTTGAGCCAAGGGTTAACCATTGGTACATTTTCATTAGTAGTTGTGTCGAAGTGATAGCTGAGTGGCTAGTGGTACAATGGGTCTAGGACCAAAGTCATTCCCCAGTTTAAGAGACATTCTGTTTTTCATTCTCATTGGATTTGTATCGTGAAGTTTGTCCACCACTTAACCAGGTTCAACTATCACCGAATTTGGATCAACGCTTTAGACAAATGAGGCCCACTCATAGAGAGTGGTGTTGATACAGTATATCGTGGACCACACTGGAAACAATCCGCTGGCTAAGTCATGCTCTCCATGCAAAATGAAATGATCTTATTTCTCTAAGCATCCATTTCACAAAATGATTTTGGCTTAAGGGGTAAACCCTTTTCAATTTCATATAATTTTACAGTGGCCATTTGCTGTCAGTTGAAACTCACCCATTTAGCAGCAGGACATCCCAGAGATGTTCTTCCTTCTTTACCAGTAAATCTTACTTTCTCTATTCTCACTGCAGATCCTTCCTGATCATATCTGTAAATGGACAAACCATTGAAATGTCTACTACTGACATACTACCTGAATTACTTACTGTCCACATGCATTGCCAATGTAAACAAAACCTAGGCCACTGTATTAAAACTAGTTTATAGGGTGCCAATTCTGAAAGGAAAACAACATGGTCTCAGTCTTGCTGGTTTTTGACTTGTGTCCGAGGTAATGCCTTTGGTTTCTAGTTGCTATGGTTATGGTAATTAGAAGACCCAACGTTGACATCAAGTGGGAGATTTTGACAAATCATTGTCTACCTTAATCAATACAGGGTTATTAGAGATGTAATTTGAATTTCACGGGCAGGTGTAACGCATCAACAAGGTCCGGGAAGAGAGTAGTGCTACAAATCGGGGGAGACGCAAAGGGAGGAGCGGAGTTCCAAAGTATATTTTCGTCAAGAATATGCTGGGAAATAATCATTCACCACAACAGCATCTCCCCAATAGGCTCCAATGTCCAATTTTTGTACTTCCACACCATACTGACCATCTAGCCTGTAACCCGCCCCACCTCAAAATTGACAACTGCATCACTGGAAGAGTGTCTGAAAAGCTCAGTACCTGTTCTCGATGACTTTACGGATGCCGGCTACAGACGCAGCACATCCCAGATGAGTATAAAATGGTCCGTCTATGTTCTCATCATCTGCAAAAAGGGAAACATTCATTCACACTGAACAGGAAAGAAAGGCGTGACGTGCAGTCGGGTCATACATTGAGTTAAGGAAAGAAAGGGTTTTGTGGTTTTACTCAAAACTAACCATTGGTCATGCTGGCAATGGCAACCAGTGAGTGATTGAAGGATTTGATTGATAGGAATATACATGGTTTTGGTTAATTGATATATTCTCTTGCCAAACCACACAAGTGTGAACCTTGTCTGGGTCCCAGTTCTGATTGATGTGAAAGATTTTTCATCAGTTGTAGTTCTTAGTCATAACAGTTGAGCTGAAAGTTCTGATAAGTTGGTAGGTAATCAACACTGCAGGTGACCGCAAACTGATAGTAACTCTACTAGGACAGCTAACAGTCTGAAGCACTAGGCTCTTTGTTTCGTTTAGAAAAAATAAGCTGGTAGTTTTTGTTTGCCCTTATAAAGCGCACACGCTAAACAAACTCAAAACAAAGACTATCTGAAAGCAGCTGACTGACCCAGTATAAATGATAGCCAGCAGAACTTTGTTACACATTTGCCTGATTCCAGTAAATATTGGGTATTAATTACTTAAGGTCAGTTGAGTAGAAATTAGTTCGGGAGAAAATGCGGCATCTTTTGTTACTACGCCTACACTATAATACTGCACAACACTGGCGGCTTGCCAACATCAGCCGACCATTGTGAACAAACTCTAGAGCATGTCCAGCCACAACCATTTAATTGATAACAGGAATTGCCTGCCACACTCTAGTAGACCGCACATTGCATACCATAGACATACTCACAGGGTCGAGCATTACAGTTACATGAAGGAGGAACGGCGATCTTATTGTGTTTCAGCAGAAACGCGGCATCAGCATTAGGAGGCGCCTCATCACCATTTGTTTCTACCGCTGTCTCTGTTTTAGTCATAGCTTGCTGGGCAAGCGCATCCAGCACATTTTTCACGTTTTTATGGTCTTGCAAATCTTTCTGATTTTCTGAAGCACCCATAACATTTAGAGGTTGTGGGTTGTATGCATGAGTGGATGTCGTTGCGGAGTATTGAGTCGTGCTGTTTTGCGATGGTATTGAGAGATCAGAACGTTGAGAATATGCATTGTCCACCATCTCCTGTTTGACAGTGACATTAGATGAGACACTATTTCCTGAGATCGCAGATTTGTCCAGTTGAGAGAGATCTTGGTGTGTGCTAGTAATAGACTTGAGATGTTCCGCTTCTGCTTCCGTGATGTTACGAACTCGGATAGCGTCATCGGCGGGAGCAGACTCGGACTGAGTTATATTCTCGTCCAGGGTGAACCTGATTTTGGGCGAAGGACTCTGTCTGTCAGCCGGGGACGACGATGAAAACCCACTATCCACGCCCGAGTTTTGGCTCTCTATTGTTTGCCCTACATCTACAAACAACACAAAATAACGCTGAGTAAACTGTCTCCAATGTGATACTGACAATTTCCCAATAAACCGGCAGTACTAGTCACTAGTCAGTGAGATTGAAAGAGTAATTGCAGGTTCGGAGTTGACCCTGCTTAACCGCACAAACAGAGTAAAGAATTACATAAGCGACTCGGGTGACTGACCTTCATCAGATGGGCCATCAATAGCAGGTGGAGTCTCCTTATCCTCGGGTTTCTACAAGGCCAAACAGATATATGCAAACTGTTTGTGGAGAAAAACATTATCTGTCGTCAAAAGATCTCTTGGACACTTAAGGCTTCCAGGATATATAATTTTGGTCGCTGTTATCGCTAGTGTTAGTTTTCATGCAATCTGTTGTTAATAGTAGTCACATTATGAGTAGTGGTGATGATCTTACCCGCTGTTGTTCAGTCTTCTGTTCCTCGGGAGGAACCACCGAATCTACAGCTTGCGATTCGATACTGTCATGACTGGTACTCGGCTTGAGACCAGTTGACTCCTCCTGTGGACCACCTTCATTCATATCATCATCAATAAGTTTCTGCCAAACGAGCGGGTCCGGCTTCGGTGGAGCACTGGCTCTCCTCTCCTCATCAGTGATTTGTAGATTCAACAGTTTCGCCATGAGCTGCAATGGCAAACCATACTCATCCACACTACATGGCTGACACCTTCAATGGTTACCCACATTCATGAACAGAAATATCCTAGCAGTTGAAACAGAACCACAAAATGCCACATTACCGAGGTCTCAGTGCACAAGACCCCAGCTACAAAGGGCCAGGTGATGATGTTAACACAGTACTCAAAAGATACAGAAAGTAGAGGTGGTTGAACTGTAGCAGGAAGGGATAGCTCAGTTGCTAGAAAGCTTGGCTCAAGATTGCAAGATTCTGGGTTCGAATCCTAGCTGAGCTGTGATTTGTATGAGCTCCGCATATACATCAATACAGAAGCCCAGTTGAAAAGGATAGCCAAGTTCCTGAGTAGAACAATGAACTGAGGCACCAATCTGCTGACCTTTGCTAGAAGACAGAGCCTGGACTATGAAAAGCTATTTTTAACAGTGTAGGGAAGTATTTACTCGACTAACCTTACAGACTTTTACTCCATTGGCCCGGCAGTATGTTCGTTCATTCATTTTCTGCATATCATCTTTAAACGTGCTGTAAATACTATTAGCCCGAGAAGGGGACTTGCTGCTCGGTTGTTTGACAATGGGTTTCTCCCATGGACGCTGATGAGTAGTGGGAGGGCTCGATGTGAGCTCGCGTTGCTCTGGCCGCCTCCATTGAAAGAGAGGTTTCTGTGTTGGTGATATCGAAGGCATCATAGCCGCCAGAGAGCTCATCGGATTGCCAGTTGACAAGGGATTCGCCGCAGTCGACATAGCATGCGGAGGTATGGATCCGTTCTTAAATGATTCATTGGAATGTTTTGTTTCCGCCGTCGCGTGCCCCTGTAATGCGCACGCATCGGGTCAACAGCGGGTCAAAGAGGTCTTAATCCCGTTAGGTAACCATGTAATCAGAGGGTTAATTATAGCGGTTTATAGCGAGTTATAACAAAGGAAAGGTAGAAATCAAAGGAGGCCCGAAGAGTGATTATAAATGACAAGAGTCCATTTTCAGAAAATTTCGTGCATGACTAAAAATTGAAGCCTGTGTAAACCCGCATTGGGACCCATGAAATCAGTCACGTATAAAGGATAACCTCAATACCATGGACATAAATCGTCAGGTCATTGAAAAACCACAAATAACCACAGTCAGTGGTTTTTATCTGAACTTCATTGTTCTGTCACCGACTGGGTAGACTCAAGAGTTCAACCAAGTCACTGAAACCTGATCTTTTCACGGTACGCTTGAAAACTGACACAAGTCAAACATCGTGATTGGTTTGCAGGGCACTAACTGCAACAGGAACTAGTCTTTTGCTGAACTGGATACCTACAGCTTTTATCTGTATTGATTTGCCTGGACGTGAAAACGTTCACACCTTTGGAGATTGTAACAATCGCGCTAGGTGCTAACATTTAGACCAACATACCTGGTGCGAGGATTGTTGTTGACTCTGTGCCTGTTGTGTAGGCTGCTTGACGACATTAGATTCAGCGACCGGCCCTTGATGACCTAAGCGTTGCGGGAATCCTTGAGGCTGTATCCCAAAGTGTGATGTTTGCATCATTCCTTGGGGATGACCCAGGGGGTTTTGATGAGGTATACCAGGACCCATGGACACTGCAGGGCGAGACACACTATGTGATGGCCCGGTAATGGGTTCTCCCAGGCTGCTCTGTCGCTGTAGACTAGGCTGCCCGGTGACCTGTTGGTGACTGGTTGGCGGGCCCATAGCAGCCTGCTGTTGTAGACTCTGCATTGGGTTAGGAGACATGGAGTCACTGCTACTTCTGCGTGAGAGAATCTCTGCCATCTGTGGAGGTACTGGCGGCGAGTCGGTGGCTCCTTGCTGCATCATGTGCGTTGATAACCGGCTTCCTCTACTATCACTGGAGCCGCTCTCAGAGTCACACTCACCTGGTGCCTGCAAATCAAATCACAACCTCTACTCCAGACATAGCCAATTGGATTCAAATGATCTGCTTTGGCATTTGCAGATGGATCATAGTAGTAGATGTACTACTAGGCGAATTGAGTTAGTGCCAACACATTTCTCACTTGGATGACAGTGAATTATCACACTGGGAGTGACTATTATTTTGAACAGGCCAGTGAAGAGCAAACAGTTTAAGATGGCTCCCACTGTTTATGATACAGTTCATGACATGCGACTCTATTCATTAGACTTTATTGTCCCAGACCCATTATGAAGCTAATCTCGTTTGGGCCAAAACCGAATCTATAGGATTTCTTTTGACCACAAAGTGTTTGAAACTACAAAGTATTGTGATTGTTCAAAGATTGACCTGCAATGAGTTCTCAGTGGCCTGGCTTCGTTAAAATTCCAAAAACTCTGTAAACGTTGCTCTAGTCCTTAAAATCGCGAATTTCTCAACAGTGAATTGTTTAACATTCTTTGGTTTGCGATTGGAATGACCCAGAAGCAGTTTGACTATACCTTTTTCCTGAGTACAAGGCATTTTCTGAGTTTGCAGATGGCGTTAACCTGGCCCTTGTTGCGGCAGACGTAACATGTACCACAGTCTTCCTTGAGCTGACAAGGTTCGCACTGGCCGCATCGCTTTCTTCGTTTCCTCTTCGGTTTGTCAGATCCTTCAGGAATGGGCCTCTCATCCTTTTCCTGGTGGGCTATAGACCCGGCTAGTTGCCCATCCGTCTTAGATATAGCCCCCATAGAAGGTAAGGGGTGGCTGTGAGCTCCTGGTGTTACGCTTCCATGCGCGGGCGCCCCAGGCGTACTTCCGGGCACTGGATGCGGTGGCATTGTGGGACCCATCGGGCCGTTCTGAGAATTAAGATTCTGATTCGGTGGCAATTGGGGCATCATGCCGGGTGGATGAAGATTACTAGGGGGTAGAGATTGGTGTGGAATACTGGGAGATGACTTATTCAACATATGATGGGAAGGCGAGGCCATTGGGAGCGACGGTGCCCCATTCGCAGATGGATGACTCTGCAGTGGTCGAGGGTTTGCGGGTGCTTCTGTCGGCGAGATTGGCACCTCTTCTTGCCTTATAGCCACTTTTTCCTCAGCTTTTATGTGACTGAACTGATGAGTTGGCTGGGGCTGAGGCATTGGTTGGTTAGAATTCATCTTCTGTTGCCATATCTGTCTCTGCATCATTGCGTATTGCTCGGGAGTGAATCTCTGCTGCTCGTGCATCATTTCAGGTCGGCGCTGACTCATCTCAAACTGCTGTCTTTCCATCATCATCTGAGGGTGGCTTTGATAGAACGGTCGAGGCTGGCCCATCATCATACCAGGCTGTTTTGGCGGAGGTGGACCCATCAGTCCCATCTTTTGCGTGTTGTATTGACCGCCATGACCCATCTCCATGTTTGATCCATTGCCATTCATCTGTGGGACTGGATTAAACTGTGAACTAAACTGATTCGGCCACATATTGCCTGCCTGTGACTGCTGGGGCCAGGCCCCATGGCCCGAGGAACTGGGTGTATAAGCCATCAGCTCATTCTACAAATGAAAGAGAAAGTTAGTCCAGCTATGCAACACCGTTACACGGTGTACCATTACGCCAATGTACTGGTATTTACGTTATGAATTCTCACTGTATCTGTGCCAAGCCAGCAGCCTGTGGGAACCTACACACCAGATTAGTAGGAGTGGTGAGTCTCATTGATTGGCTACTACGAGGGATACCCTTGTTACGTCAAGCTACAATGTGTGGTATGCGCTGTGTCTACGCAGTGACATTTCGTGGTTAGTTCACCGTCACAGGTCTCTTCCTAGGGAAGTGGGAAATGGAATACCCATTGGCCGGCCTGCGCGGGGAGGGGGGCTACGCAGGCGGAATACAATCGGGCCTGTTAGATTCATCTGACTGGAGACTTGAGGTCACCATTTTACAAAAAATGTTAATTCCGCTAAGGAAGGGCTAGTAAGCAAGAGCAGTTTGATATCAACCGCAACGGAAAAAGCTGCGTTTAACTTATGGCGATGGCCTGGCCCTAGTCCTGTATATTAACCCCACTCGTAAGAGGCATCCCAGTCATCCAAAGGTCCCACACAATGGACACAAGGCTGAGGGGTCATGACAGAGGGGTCCTTCTTGTACATACACATATGCTAATGGTATAGGTCACTCCATTGCCCATAAGAGGTAGTAATAGGCCTACTAGTAAGTAGTATTGATCTTGATCAGTAGTGGTCAGAGCTTGATAGTGCCTATTTTAAATAGGTGGAACAAAGACTTTGACTCAGCTCAGTTGATAAGAATCAATAATGCTTCGGAATGGTTGTATTCACTCAGCCAGTAAACCTTACAAACATGACCTCAGTCGTAACTAATGATGTGGGCTCGCTCATGTACGCAATTGAGGCTAATCAGTTACAGGGAACAGCCCAGAAAACCGTGCAATCCTGACTCCTGTCGGTACAATCCATGCTTGGTTTAAAAGTACCTTACATCAGATCTTAGCACTGGAGGTGAACAGAAGAGTCCTAGCAACTCAGAGTTAGAGAAAATTCTATAGCTAGCATGGATAACCAAATCAGTCAGTATTAAATCTTTCCAGGTAGTTAGTGGTACTTTTTCAGAGTTCCATGAAGGCAACCTCTCAGAACAACATGAGCAAGCCAATCAGATGAAAATTGGCAATCTTTCCCTAGACGTCCGAACACCGGGTCAATGTCCTGGTTATCTGACCGAGAGACGAGTCACCTCAGTGTGTCCTCAATCCATGGTTAGTCACAGATCTAAAATCCTAAGCAATGTTATACCAGAGACCCAGCAGCAAACAGAGCAGTTCATTTTTTATCGCGCAATCTCAACATTGAGTAATAGCATAGTTTTTATGCAATATTTAGCGCTTCGCCCAACGCTGTTCTTTGTACTACTAATACCGGCGAACAAGCCCTGCGGATCAGCTGATGGCCTGTGGCATGCGGAATTCAGCCGCTGTGAGTACAATGTCCTAAGCGCTCACACGAGGTTAGGTAAAAAGTCAATTCACAGCTAATGATAACATCAACAATTCTCATGTATAATCCCAAAAAAACGTAGGGAAATGAATTGACTGCCCTGCTAAACTTGGACGACAAACTGCTGAAGGAAAATTTGGTGAGAAGGGGGGCTGGCTGGGATTCCTAGTCCATATGTTACGGATAGAAGGCCTCGTTAGAAGCAGGCACATAAGGCTTACTGAACTAGACTACCCAGCTCTTTTGTTTTAATTAAATGATATGAAATCCTCTGCTTAACCAGAGCGCTCTGATGAGGCTTTATCTCATAACGAGCGCAGAGAGTGCTGGGGTAATTATCACCATTCGAATCCCCAGATTAAAACATAATCCCATTATTGGTCACATCAATTGGTGAATCTTTAATGAAGCCAAGTGGATTAACCCTGCAATGAGTAGTTGGGATTCCTCACTGAAATGAGATCAATCAAAGAAATTCAATCATTTATTAATCCAATAGATTAAAGAGATACCCATGCCAAAAAGGTTTCCGTGGGAGAAACTATGTTCAAATGTTCCAATTGGAGCCAATTCCAGCCACTAATTCGATTGTGGCTGGAAGTTAAAACTAACTAGCACAGTGCGTGCAGGTGCTCGTTTTTTGGGCACCCAAAATGCTTTTGTTTAGATCCGGATCTTTCATTTATTAACCTATAATGTTTACAGTGATGTTAGTTTGACTAATGCATTGATGAGAACCGAATGACCGAATCCCTTAGTTTCCAACTCAAAATGTCATAATCTTTTTAATGTCCCTGAAAGAATATGTTTGCCATTTCATTTCCATCTCTTTCTTTGGATTTGATGGAACTTTGATTTGAAGTTGAGCTGTTAGTGTTAGTGTTAAACTTATATATCATTATTAATGTGGTGAGCAGCCTAAGCTCTACATAGGTTTAACATCCCAAAAACATAAGCCTTATGCTCCATGAAATGATAATGGTTTCACTTTCACTGCCATATAAACAACATAATTTGCCATTCGTATTTGTACTTACATTCCTCACTCTCCAGCCTGCTTACTCCTTTACTATACTACTTTTAGCAATGGCTTCCATCAAACAACGTCACGTGACCATTTGAACTATGACCGATATTGACCCAGTATAAGGATGATGCCGCCAGGTGAAGGAGAAGCCAACTCCCCTATGCCTTCAGTAGCGCCTTCGCTTGCTGGCCCGAATCTGGCGATTAATCAACCGATGATGAATTTGATTCTAATAAATGCGCGAATAAATATAAGAAAGGGCACAGACCAATCAGCTTGTGGTGGAACCCATAAAAAGAGTAATTTTTATTCATCTTTAGACTGTCTAACATGTGAACACGCATGAAGTTCATCTCTGAACCTAACTTATTGCACAGCATACTTGACTAAATTTACCGGTGTGGTGAATCTTGGGTGCATGAGCCATGACATCACATGGCAGTAGAAATAGGACAGACTATGTGATCTTTTTCAAAGACCTGCACAATTAGTAAGCATGGAGTACAGTCACAACGCTCTCCTTTTTCGGGCATCACACACAATGCTTTCTTCTTGAAGCCAGCTGTTTTTGCCAAGAAATTCCTTCATCAAAAGCTTCCAACCTAGAAATTGTTTCAAGGCGTTCTAAGACAAGGTTCCAAATGCGCCTATGAATGGAATAAAATTATGATTTCTATGTTAATTCTGCTGTTGGTGATGGCAGTACCATAAGCAATATTGCAATGAGCTACCCTTCATCAGGAATCAGTGACCGTGAGCATATGCAGATTCCCGTTGTGCTCTGCGATTTGTCGCCGTTCTATCCCATGTAGATGCCCATCCGTCCGACTTTTTCCTCATATGAGACCTCTTTACTGGGATGATGGAGCTGCCGGGTTAGATACTTGTCCTTTCACCCATTCTCAAGACAGTCATTAGGACTTGAGATTTAGCATGTAGTGTTATAGCACCTCAAACTTTAGATCAGGTCAATTAGAATTGCTGTTAATTCTTTGCACTAGATAGTGTTGTGTTGTTTTTGTGCTACCTTAGATTCTGGCCCAGACCGTCTACTGGACTTTGTGTCTGCCTTCTGTTTCTGTTGCCCCCTTTAAGTATAATGCCGTCTCCAACACTACATACTAGACAGGCTAAGCGAAGCAAGTACGGAAATATTGTTTTGCTTCTGGTTATATAGGCAGGGGTCATAGGTTGCTTCCTCCTCTCTGAGTTCAGGATCACACCGAGATTAAATGCCCTTTCTGCCGCCACCATCGACTTTTCTGGGATTGGAACACATGACTCACTGTACAGGAATCGCACATTTTTACAACTAATCCTCAGGATGGGACTATGGAGTTACCCACCCCAGAAAAAGAGGGAGAATAACTCCACGAATGAGACTAAAACCACTGTCATTTCAGTTGACATGCATTTGCTATATCGACGAGACCTGTCCACATATTCACTTTTTATATCTATATTCCTGGCTCTAAGATCAGTATATTATATACATCAACCAGGATTAGTACCTATCACATGGTGTACTTCACCTGTTAGCAGACCCAACATACTAAATAAATTAAAAAAAGATAAAGCAAAACGTAAGTACCAAAAATATATCATATAATCGCCGAGGGCCACTGGAAGAGTCTACAAACTAAATTCCTTGATTTGCAATAAGTAGGTTTTTATGCATGGTACTAAAAATCGTTTTCAACTGATAAGCTGTTCAAAGAAAAGCTTACAACAAACAGAAAATATGTAAATTAAAAAGTTACCATTCGACGTCGTGCAAGAAGTACTTTCTCATACAAAGACATTGCATGATCATTAAAATGTTCTTATAATATTCACTGTCTTCGTATCGTCATACAGCATCAAATGTAAGAACTGACTGCTCATTCTGTTAGTGTGCATGGCGTCCATAGAAATGATAGGAAGAAAGTGGAGTGACTAGCGCCCCCATGCTTCTATTTACAGTCTATGTCCATTATCTACAGCCATGAATAGTCATCTAGCCAATCCCAATTTCCTACAACATACAGATTAGTGCTGAAAGACCGATGCTGCAGTGAAGTTAGGCTGAGGTGACTCTAGAATTGGGTTATTCGGGAGACAACCAGATGGCTCTCTTCCACAGAGTTATCTTCCATTCTACACTCTCGTCCAACCATTTGTGAAAGGGAGGATAACTCTACGGTAAATATAGCATAGACAAAGGATTTACTTTATGTTACTGGATTAACGGATAGATCGTTGCTCAGAAAGGTTAGCTTAAGCCCCAGAACCCACAACTCACTGAGAGCATATATTCAAACCCCTTAGGCTGCGTGTACACGTACGGATGGATTCACGTGAATAGCCATGGATTCGTGGCTATCCATGCAGATAACAGCGCAGATAAGGTTTACTACCATAATTGGAATGTTTGGCGAATGTCAAGTGCGGGTTGGTCTAAAACCGGTGTTTGAACTTGAGGTGAAGCGCTTCAGCAGAGATTGATTGCCGGTTTGAGTAGTCGAAAACACAAAACCAATTTAGAGTGCAGTTTAATGATTTTTAAATAAATTCAATCAAATTTAAATGGTAAAACACGGAACAGGCTCAGAAATAACGCATTATTTTCTATTGAATAAGGTTAAGACAGTGCAGCTGTTGAACTAAGTTGAAATCTAACAAATTTCACGTGATGCCCTACTTTCAAAGTCAGTTCTGTGTTTACCATTTTAATTCAATTGAATTTATTCAAAAATCAAGAAAAAATTGTATTCTACATTGGTTCTGTGTTTTTGACTACTCAAACCAGCAATCTTCGTTGAAACGCTTTCAAACACTTCAATGTTAAACACCTGCCACGGCCACTCCCTAGCTCACAGTATCATACCCAGACATCATTGATTCTTCACTCAACTAATGCAGAAAAAACAGTTTATACTGCTAGGCTGCGCTACTAGTAAGGGAGCATGCGGTTATGCGCTGTGAGATGATAACTCCGTGCAGTGATTAATTACCAAGTGCTCAATTTATATGTGGTTGTTCGTCAACTAATCCCCTGGACAAAAAACTATAATAATTTGCTTGTCAATTAAAATGGGGCATATGGGACAAGTCAAATGACAGTCAGGAAGACATTCGAAAAGATCTCTTGGATACCTATCGTTGTGTGTCAAACTATCGGATGTTGTGTACCGGTAGTTAGCAAACAGGCTCGTTGTGAAATTCAAATCATAAAAAGTATACAAAGAAAAAAAATGGAAATGAGTGGAAATCTGTTTCAACCCAGAATCAGCTAGTGTTGGCCCAGATAAATTTCTTGACCGGATATTCGTTGGGAGACTGCGTCGAATAACCGACCACATATAAATTGAGCACAAGCAAAATGAAAATAATACCTTGGTTGCGAGAGTGCCGTGGTGGAGACCTACCACAGTTGGGTAAAGGAAAGCCATCCGTCCCAACTGGGCAGGGTGCATCAAATCCAGGCAAACCCTAAAATAGTGGTGCATGCGTACGACATTCACCACGCATGCTTCAGTCGAGTTACTAAAGGTCAGGTGAAAGTAAATATGAAGATTGCAATCATGACGGGACAAACTGCCTTTTGTTAACATTTCGACCCAACCATGATGAGCTTTTTTGTTGTTGCATTGGCTAGGCACCTAATTAATAGAGCGGTTGCGAAGTTACGTTGTTTCAGTGCCTGTAAATTCCGATTCAATAACGGGTATACAACTCCACAACCTTTTTAATATTATATGGGATTGTCAGTTAAGCAACATAATCCGGAGTGCATCCTAGCATCTATTTACCAAGCCATCACTCACCACCTACCAAAGCGGGTTATAGTGCATAGAGAGCAAAACTGCTACATGCAAGAAATTCCAGAAATTATTTGTCAGTCTAACATGCAGAAATAAATCAGAGAAAAGAAAACTAAAGCAGCGTGTTTAATACCTGTGTCAGCAAGCGGGTAGCCCATCAGCACCTATAGGGCATGGGAGGGCATCTAGCCCAGGTATACCCTGTATATATGAATAAACATCACTATCAGTGTGATGACAACATGACAAGAGAGGTGAATATCACAGTTTATTTGAATCAGACGTGGCCGCTTAGACCTTTGCTAAACACTTCGTACCAATCAGAGTCATGGAAAACGGCCTTGTAGCGGATTAGCTCGCAGCCATCTTAGTGGGAGTCAAGCTAAATGTCAACGCCTTTAACTCACCTGGTCCCCTTTTTCACCTTTCAGACCAGGCCTTCCTCGTTTGCCTCTCTTGCCCTAAAAATACATGCGAGAAGTTGATACCGACTGTCCAATTGGAATGCGGTCTCCATATATGGGTATGACAGATTATAAACACGGAGTGCGAGTGCGACTTCCTCGCATAAGTCCCAACCCCTACCGCTCCAAACAAGCTTCAGCTATTCTGCTGAACAGAGGTCAATCGACACAATCGGGTGGGAAAAAATAAATAAAACACTAGACAGCAGCAATCACTAATCTTAATTTTTTTATAAAGCTTGTCTGTAACACAAACATATAGCGTTGTTGATTTGGTAGCCTGTATTGATGACCTATCCTACTCTTCCCTATTATTATATACAGATTATCAATTGACTCACATCTTCTCCTGGTGCCCCATCCAGGCCTGGTGGCCCAGAGAGACCTAGTTCACCCTTATCTCCTTTCTGGCCGGTCATTCCGGGCAGCCCTCTCTCACCCACTTCTCCTGGCACACCTGGGAAACCCTATAATCCAGCAAACCATTCGTAAGTCATACGCTCGATCTGGTGGTGGTTAGTAAACTAGCCACCTTGCCGATGATCGTAACGTATTATAGAACATATGAATGAAGGACAATTGACGGTCAACAAGGCATCAGATATTCGAGGAGGCCTCGCAAATATTTTAATGTGCGTTGCACAACTATTGAATGCTGATGTAGTTAACAGGCACTCACTGTGAAAAGTCAGAATAATATAATCATCTTCTTCTCATGTATGGCAGCACTGCCAGGTTAGATACTTCCCTCCCCCGCTGCCGGGTTAGATAACACCGCGTGCGGATCACTATCAACATTCTAGTTTGGGGGCCAGTCAACCCAATTCAGTTTACCCATCACCCGCAAAATCTCTGCTGCTCTTCTCGAGAAAAGGGAGGGGGAGCTTTAAAAACCATGGAGTGATCTTGACCCTCATTATCCACTTGTTGGAACCTCCAGTTTTTTACTGTATGTGGTCATCCGAACCCACGCTAGCAATTGGGAGTGAGGGGCTCCGTAAAGGCCCATACCAGAAAACCCCTCCCCCAGCAGTGAGGCTCAAACCTGTGATCTATAGATTGTATAGCTTTTTGCCAACTGTTCTGGCCTCCAATAGAATCACAGACAATGTAAACCACTGATAAGTAATAGGTATAAATATCCTAACATTGAGAATGTAATTACGACTGCAAGTCATGCACACCTCGCCCACGAACCCAAGCGTATGTATTGCATTTATATCTAGTCTGACGGTATCCAGGTGAAGTGTTCCAGTCTTACCATATCTCCATTCTTCCCTGGAATTCCCTGGTCTCCCTTCATTCCTCGCTCACCCATAGCACCTTTTTCACCCTGGAACAGTCACCAAACGCAGCATGATGAAATACATACAAAATACATAAGTTGTTTCAGTTAGTTCAATGTGAATAACTATCGAGCGATTAAT
>Ga0224501_10001962_pt1 | contig 16040 bp, 11 predicted proteins | sample SF_Oct11_sed_USG_4_FD_169105 | JGI IMG/M metagenome (GOLD analysis project Ga0224501, IMG submission 169105) | Sediment microbial communities from San Francisco Bay, California, United States - SF_Oct11_sed_USGS_8_1 | ecosystem: Environmental > Aquatic > Marine > Sediment | place: USA... | reverse complement strand
TGGGATGGGTGTGCGAGCCAATCAATCAAACAATCAATCAATCAATCAATCAATCAATCAATCAATCAACGAATCAGTTGTACTCACTCACTGACACGCACTGACTCAGTCACTCAGTGACAGTGTGAGTGTGAGTATGACTCTCTCTGGTTTGTATATTAATCCTCACCGACTTAATCAGCCCCTAGGGCTAGGGCCTATTACTATTAGTCGGTGACTATGAGTATGAGTATGAGTTATGAGTATGACTGAGTTTGGCGAGTGACACCGTCGCCGACGAGTAGTGAGAAACTATGTACCCCTTACCGATACCGCCGAAATATTTTAGTGCGTATGTAGTCCCGTAGTCTACTCTATAGTATATACTTGCGCTGAAAGTACTATTGTTCCGTGGTACTATATAAATAATATAGTACCACGGAACAAAGTACTTTCAGCGCAAAGGATTTCCCTCAACGGGTCAAGGTCGCAACACGCGCATTAACTTACAACAAGGAGGCCATTTATCTGCTATCCGCGACAAACAGCAGAATAAATCATTAAAGATTGCTTGTTTAATTAACAACGCATCATTCGATTAAAGGGATATATCACTATTGGGCTGATAATAACCCAATAAAAGAAATTGTACTAAATGTGGCGGATAGATATTTTGTTAGTTTCTGTAGCGGCGGATTACATCGACTAACCGAGGAGAAAGAAACCTAACCTGCGAATTATTGTTGATGTTTCGTAATATCGGTATTATTCGGTCGGGAAAGTGTAATGGCGATTAAAAAGACTTGAATTAGATGGAAAACATATTTAGCTGCACAATGGACTCTCTTGATGAAGGTAAGTCTCCACTTACTCCTACTTAGAAGGACACGAAGCCACGCATCTCCCGTCTGCCTGACGTCGGTAGATTTTCATCGGGTTTTGTTTTGTCTTGCAGAGATATACTTTCTTGTTTTGCGTTATCTGGAGGCTGGGCCCTGTCACGAAGCCGCAAAGGTACGTATACATAAGAGGAAACGGTATTGAAGCTCAAACAACTGTACAATTCAGATCTGGTTAACTCTCGTTTCTGTATTTTAGGCACTGAAAAGTGAAGTCTCTAAACACCGGGTAAGCGTTTTATTTTCGCTTTCGAGCACGCTGCTCGCGGCGTTGTTTTGAGAGGGGTTCCCCAATGATTGTAACTTGACTACTTCTCTTTGCCTGACAACTTTTCTGCCAAAGGCTCAACTGTGAGTTGTTTAGTCTTAATCAAATTATTTTTCAGCTTTTGCCAAAGCGGATTGACTGGGAAGGGCGAAGTTTTCCAAGAAATTATGAAGAACTGGTGAGTGATTTTCGGTTTCAGTTCTACCAGCGACTCTGTATGTAGTTTCGTAATCTCGTTCCTTGATTAGTTTCGTGATAAGTTTCCTCCACGGAATATTGTTCAAATTTCATATTTGTTTGTGGAGGTGCGTCAATCGGTACAAAATATGTTCGTGAAAGTATGTGTAAATAATAAACAGAGCTATCTATTGGGAGTTGTGCTCTCTTCGACAGAAGCAGACAACTCCATATCACAAGTCTTATCTATTTAGAAATCAACTCATCCACACATTGGGGCAGATCACATCAAGCGAATCTGTGCCAGGCTACCAGGACTTCTGGATGAGAAGTTTCCTCCCCGTGTCAGTGGAGTTCAAAGTTTGCTTGGTGCCGGCAGTCAATCACTTCTACGATCCGAAAAAAGTAAGGATTGTATCAATTGCAATTGAATTGTCTTATGGATCTATGAATTTTGAGTGCCTTCTATGTTCCTGTTATTTGTTGTAGCTGCTGGTGTGAAGCTAAGACCAACGGCATATCTTGCCTGTCGGCATTCGGCTGTACCTCCACTCCCACATAACCTCTCCCACAAACCGAATATCTGTAAGTGTAAATCTGTTCAGTAACATGTGTCATTGATCGGCCTAGATAAAAAAGCAAGGCATGCGGGCGACAAATGAAAGTTCCATAGTTGGTGTTCAGGTAGAGGGATGTATGATTTGTCTGCAGTTTATCCTGTTTATGCCGATGGGGCCCAGTCATAGCCTTAGTCACTTGGCCGAAGTGCGAAAATCATTATACCTTTATCATTGCAGTGCGTGGCATTCAGGGTACAGAGTATACAGGCTATACAAGGTCTCGTAACACTCAACCCATTGAATTATATGGAAACTACCAGTTACAGAGGAGGTTCCTGGGTCACCTATCAGCTGTGTATTGCCTGACGTATGACCGCACTGGCAACTATATCTTCACAGTAAGCATTTACATAGGCAGCCAGCCACTCACTTGCAGGTTTTCAATGGCCGAGCTTTCGGCCTACACTTTGGGCATGGCTGAAAGTTCACTTGTTTGAAACCCGCTACTTTAATGGATAAGGGCCCAATCCGACCCCTGTGAAAAGGAGGCCCTGACTGAAAGGACACTGGACTTCAGTCATTTGGTAGCTTTACTTTTAGGGTCCACTTTAGCAGTCATTTTGATTTAAAGCTTCCAGATATGTTTTGCAGCCAATACTATCTGGGTAATGACTTTTAGTGAGCCAACTTGTACCAGCAATAGATGGATGGTTACTGTACTGTAACTGACATTCAGGCTTGTTTTCTAGGGAGCAGATGATAACCTGGTTAAGGTTTGGAGTGCGCTGGATGGTCGTCTTCTGGCCACACTGAGAGGCCATAGCAGTGAGATAGTAGATCTGACGGTTAACTATGAGAATACACTGCTGGCATCAGGCAGTACAGATAAACTTGTCCGTATCTGGTGTCTGAAAACAACAGCATGCACAGCTATTTTGCACGGCCATACCGCCAGTGTCACATCATTGCAGGTAAATTACTAAATCTGCTTTGTGATTGAGGTTTATGCCAAGTGAGCCCAACCTTTCAAAAATAAGCCGAAGTTTTTGGTGCACCACCAGATCTGTATACTCATAGTAATGAATCTCCGTCCTCCTGCTTCCTCCGAGATTTTAGGCACTGCTGGTGAGAGTGAAGTTCCTAAAACAGAGTAATGCTTGTAGTTTTGCCCACTAGCTCGAGGAGAGAGAAGATATCTAGTCTCCACTGGTGATGATGGTAATGTCTGCTTTTGGCATTATGATGTCCAGGACAAGACATTTCAGTACGTATACCAGCTAGTCACCGCTTAGGATCACCCCTTTTTTATTGTCTCTGTCGTATCTTTGCCAAGTTCTGATTTCCAGCGAACATAGCCAAAAAGCATTCTGGTAGCCAAACTCCAAGTTTACGCTAGGTTGCGTTTAAATAAATTTAGTGTTTTGCTTATTGGCTTGAAATCTATTGACAAGTGGACTAGGATGTTTGAGGGATTTTAGTTACATTGTCATATTCGGCATTTCTGTATCTGAATATATAGGAGTTGCACGGGGACGGGTATTCAAAATTTGACTTAATGTTTTGAAGCCCCACCGATTCAGTAAAATACTAAAGTTTTTCATACAGTTCTCATCCACCCACAGTATCTAAATGAGTGAGAAGGTTTTACATCACCAGTGCACACAGTACCGATACTTTTGTTACGGTTAGCAGGGCGTATCATTGTTTTGCTTGTTGTTCCAGCCCTCGTCCGATCAAGTTTATAGAGAAGTCCCGGTCAGGCGCCAAAATGCAGTGCTCATCATTCAGTGGGGGCGGCTTGTTCCTGGCTACGGGTAATGCTGATTCGGTGATCCGTGTATATTGTCTTATCGGCCCTGCCCCGGAGAAGATTGGCGAGCTGGAAGCCCACACAGTGAGTATGAGTTGACCGAACTGCTCTGATAGTGAGATAACTCTCAACTGTGGGAACCTGGGGTTAAATTCTGTACATGGCGGGCTCTCATGAGTATGAGGTCCACGCATTGATCCTATCCAAAAGAACAAGCCTCACTACGAGGTGGAGTGTTGATTCTGGCCCACCTGTAGTGCTCCATGCTAAGCTTTAACTGGTGAAAACCTAGTAAAGCGTGGAATAGCTTTGGGCCCTCCGATCATCAGTTATGTTGTTACAGGAATGGATAAGAGTTTTAATTGTGATGTGTCTAGAAGGCTGCAGAGAGGTCACAGTGGGGGTACACAGCCTTGTATTAATAGGCTATATGCACTCTGCCTCTTTTTACTTGTATAGGATGTGGTGGACAGTATTCAGTATAGTCATCTGGATGATAGATTTGTTAGTGGTAGCAAGGATGGTACAGCACGGATCTGGAGACATATGAGAAATGAATGGCTGAATCTAGTTCTCAACATCAACCCTCTCAATAGGTATATTATCATCGCCACTATTAATTCAGTAGGTGGGCGGTGAGATAGCGGGATAGTGGATTAGCTCAATAGTAGAGCGTTGGGCTGGCAACCGTGAGAACCTTGGTTCAAATCCCAGTCATTGCGGCTCCCATTGCGAGTATGAGCCCCTCACTCCTAGCTCACAACCAAAAAATCAACCCTCACTACCAGGTGGGGCATTGACACTGGCGGTGGTGGTTATCCATGCTAAGCTGCAACTGAAGCAAAAGAAAAACAAGTTTCTAGCTCGGCGGCTTCACTATAACAGTAAAGACGCCGTGTAAACAAAAATAATTCTGTACTGGCCAAGGGTTTTTGGTGTGGAGGTTGGCATCTGAATTGACCTAACTATAGCGCAAGCTTGGTTGTCTATGTACATTTTATCTTTGGCGTATTTCTGCCAAAACCTGCTGTGACTTATACGCTCTAGATCCTCTGACACACCACTGATACGTGTGAATATGGTAGCATGGACACAGGATGATCACCACATTCTGACTGCTGTCTCAGATTTCACTATTAGAATATGGTGCTCTGCAACCGGTCAGCTCATCAACACGCTGAAAGTGAGTATTTATCCTGAGACATTTTTATAAGCTTTCCAGAAAGACGTTGAGCTGACAGAGGTTCAGCCTTTGCAGTCAATAAAAAAGGGTGGGGAGGATCTGTTGGGATATATTCAGTTAGACGGGTTATGTCACGGTCCGTGGTTGACGCAGTTTTGGGGATTTTATAGGGATGCATTGCTGCACTTATCATAGTAATTGTTACTTTGCGCTAAGTGGAATATCATTAGTTTTAAAAAAATGTGGCCCTAGAAAATGGGAATGGTTCACTATAAATTAGTAACCTGATGGTCTTTACTGTTTTGGAAGATGGGGTAGAACTGGGAATTTTTGGTGGGTCTTGACCCCCTTGCCATACTGTAGATATCCCCAAAATCTAAATTAAGAAGCCGGGCCAGAATTGGGAATGCGGTCATGCTCTGTCATATATTCAGGCAGCTACAGGAGAGTTTATGTTTTGTGCTGACCAGAAAATGTTAGACATAGGCAGATCACGTTGAGAAAAATCTCACTTCTGCTCAAGGCTACTAGACAGGAACCGAGGGCTCACTGGCTAATCAATCACGTATCGAGTAAGTCACTTGTGCCAGTCTATTGTTAGCTGTCAAGACCTACATGCCCACGTCCACAATCGCTTCTGGTCTAGTAACCGAACTAGCAGAAATGAGCTTTTTCTTGTTGTGGCTTGCCTACCTCTAACGTACCAGAGATAATTATTGTGTGTCGCATTGTGCCATTGCAACGAAACTTTGGATTAGCGTTGCTCATCTACATTAGATGCTGGTAGAGTCATTTTCTGGTCAGTACACGACTTAAATTCTGCTGTAGCTGCCTGAATATATGCTTGGATTATCAGTCGGATTGACTATAGTGCCTAGTGAAATACGTGCAACTGACCATCTACAATTGTCTCGCCCAATTGCAACAAATGTTAACCATGTTCTCTCCGTTGTTGTAAATTGTCCTGCAATGAGCAAATTCTAATAAACTGAGTGAGATTTCTTGACTCTATAGGGCCATGAAGATGATGCGTTTGCCTTGGAGACATGCCCGTTTGATACACGTCTGCTCATCACTGGTGGGCATGACGGGAACATCAAGCTGTGGGATATGACGACCGGCAAGCAGCTGATGCAGTACTATAATAACATCGACGGACAGGGCTATGGGGCAGTTTTTGATGTTAAATGGTCTCCGCATGGCCATTCGTTCAGCGCTACTGACTCTCATGGCCACTTGATGAGATTCGGTGTCGGCATGAATGAGAACCTCAGCGAGGATAGGGTAAGGATGTTGTCTTGGGTGATGTAATGTCATCTAAATTCTCCCTGACTGTCCTTCCGGCTAGACCTTCCCTCTCTACCCTCAAGCTTCCTTTTTTTATTCATTATCACAATTGAAATGACTTTTCCAAAACACCAGACTAAAAGACTTTATTGGTCTTCAATATTACTTCACGATTGTTTAAGTGATACCATGTAGACCTTAAACTTTTTATGCTGCAGATACCCACGGAGCTATTTTTCCACACGGATTATCGACCGTTAATTCGTGATGCAAACGATCATGTGCTGGATGAGCAGACACAACGGGCCGTCCACCTGCTGGCTCCGCCATTCCTAGTAGACGTGGAGGCCCAGCCGTACCCACTGCGCTATCAGAGACTGGTACCCGGCCGCAAGCACCTTCCAGATAGATACCTCATTCCTCTAATGGGTGATATGCCAAATGGTGAGTGCCACTGGTCAGAGATTGGAGTTGTCCTCCCCTATATTAGGATGCCAATAACTATGATTGGAATTCCTGCAGTTTAAAGTTCGTTAAACCTGTTTGCCAAGGTTGTGGAATTGCGGTTCGTTCAGTGTCGAATTGTGTAAACCGCTATTGCATACGTCAAAATTGGTGGCACTCATCTGGAAATAGGGGCTCCATAGAGAAAATTTTTGGTCTAGCTATCCTTCTCAGAGATACCGGTAGTAACACTGGTGGTAAACTTTCGCCTAGGGGAGAGAGAAATCATCGACCAGGACATTCCTGTGTCACTACTACATCCTCTTACTGCTGCTGCTCAACAAGGGAGCCAGGTAGCGGTTCCTCCACAATCCAGCAACTCAACCGGAGATGAGACAAATACTCAGTCTGACAGCCAATCACTGGATAGTGGAATCGACAGCCAATCTCAACCTGGTAAAGCACATTTTCTGTCCTGGAATAAAATGGTATGTAGAGTTGTATAATACTAGGAAAAAGGCATTGCTTTGCAGGTGAAATGGTTCAACCACCTAAGCTTGAGTTGACTGAAAATAGAGTAAAAAATTGATTGGCGCATTTCCTGATCAAAACTTAACTCTGTGATGGACTGCTGCCCGAATCTATGCTGTCTGAACACCAGGGGTATATGATGGTTTTAACGTAACTCCTCAGAATTTTCTCCATAGTATCCATACTGGTTTGCTTTGTACAGACCTAGAGGTGTGAAGTAGTCTACCCAGAACATAAGCATCGGTGATGGTTCAACCAATGGCATTTACCTATCATCGAATACGACGGTATTTTTCTGCTCAGGCATTTGACCCTCCTGAGGCTTGTTGAGGCTGTAGGAGCCAGGAATTATGTGAGGAGCTTATTCTCACAGTGGGCGCACAGCAGGACTAGAGCTTGAACCTGGGATCTCTCGGTCTTGAGCCAAGTGCTTTAGCCATTGAGCCATCCAGCTATTCCTTACACTGAACTGCTGTAATAGATTGGTATGATTCTGTCTCTTAGATAAAATTTGTGATTTCAGCAGCATCTCAAGAAGTATCTAGGCATAATCGGTGTGTCATCAGCGAGCTGGATGCCCATATGATAAAGGTACTTGAGTCGTTACGACTGGATATTACTGACCTCGAAATGAAGAACTTCATCACCGAAGTCAAAAAGAAACCATTTCAGGACGATGAGCAACTGAGTGTAAGTACTCGAGTCACAACTAAGATCATTGTTTGCAATGTAGATGAAATCCGGAAACCCAGGCCACTGATATCACATATAAATGCTTTGTGTACTCATGAATAACTAACATAAGACCATGGGTCGCTTTTTTATATTAACGCCGTTTGAAATTGGAATTTCTGTTAAGTCAAACAAAGATGGCTGCCAATAGACAGTCCAGGTTAAGACTCGGGTAACATGGAGAGTGATATAGATTGTCTTGTACACCCCTTTCATAATGACAGGCCAGCTCAACTGAGCCAGTATATCTGCGCACGCGAAAACGAAAGACGACGAACTATCGTACCCGAGGTACTCATCGTACCCAGCAGCGTCATGAAGGAGAGCAGGCAGTGAGAAATCGTCTCACCATCAGGGCGTTGTATGACACAGATTATGAAAGCGAGGCTGACGGTGAGGATTTCTCTCCGCCATCCCCTGAACGTTCGTCTGATGCGTCTACTGATGCGGAGGCAGACACCGCTGCTACTGGCATGGAGACGACACTGAACGATGCTAGGTATGATTGCACGTATATCATTCTATGAAGGGGTAAATACTAGGGGTGGATGTAGATCGCGTCAACGAGTGATTAACAACGGGATTCGGTTATTTTGAAGATTAAATAGAGTAATAAATTTACCCTAGTTAATCTTACCTTGAAGACAGGCTACCTATGGGGGGGCTGTTTTTCAGAGAAATACAGCCAAATTTGGAAAAAATGAAAATATTCTAGCAAGCAGCTGGAGGCCGCAATTTCGAATCACAATAAATCTCGTGAGACTGTAGTAGTGTGCCTACCATACCAAGAGGACACAACTTTACACCGCTTTTAACATCCCTCATACCACACATAATGGTCATCTAAGTCACCGTTTCACAGCAAGATTAACTTGAGATTTCTTTTGAAAAATCTTGAGAATAAACTTTCGAGGTCTTCGGACAGCACTAGTAAATACCAATTTCAAGGTTAAACAAGGTTTCGTGGACCATTTTGTAAACAAGGTTTTGCCTTGATAATGTCATCCACGTCAAATGAAACTAACCTGACCGATTCGTTTCTGACACCATAAAATATGTCGACTAATACTGGGATCAGGCGGGCGAATGTGTTCGGGTGAATCTGAAGCCCAAAAGTCCAGATACGCATCTGATAACAATGCGACAAGGCTTCAGACGGGCGCATTCCTAGTCGGATTGAAAATCTGGCAGCAAAATGCGAGTGGCTTCAGACGCTACGGCAACTATCCAAGAGAAGTTACAGCCCCGGCAATCATTGCTGGGGTTTTATGTCACATGCTTGCCCCGCCATATTAACCCCTCGCATAATCTCGCGAGTCATTCAGATTCAGTCAGTGAGTCACACTCGCACCAACATTGAACACGCTTGGCTATGAACTGTTCCAAGCTTTCCTGGAAAGCCAGATTCGCCAGACCACATACGATCATCTGATCCCGTATAAATTGCAAAAATTATATTACAAGTTAGAGTTTCCATAATGTTTACGGTGAGTCCAATGAAATTGCTCCTGTTTGATGACATCAGAACTCAACGAGCCTGTCCCTGGGATGAGCCTGCAGACTGATCGCCGATCTATGTATTTATATCGATGACGTTGCCTGATGGTTTAATAACTTCAGCTTGAGCTGGCATTAATTGAACTATGGCCGCTTGATGGGAAGAACAGAATATAGACCGATGTCCGACCTAATGAACGGTCAGTTCTTGCCACATGGCAAGGTTTCTCACTTTTGTTCCAGCTCAAGTGATTCGGTAAGTAGCTCGGATTACTCCGACTGGGAGGTGGAAAACCGAGCTCTACCTGCCGCTGTTCGTAAAACGACGAGGAAAGTCGTCGCTCCTCGAGCTTTCTCTCCGGATGACGAGGAGCAGAAAGCCCACGTCCGCCAAGAGAGTCTGGCTAAAGGACGTGTTGCGCGTGTCAGAAGACGAGCTAAGGTAAATGATTCAACTTTATGGCCACTGTGTCTCATACTGTGAATGGCTAGTTGTGTTTACTGTTCGTTGGCGCATCAAAGTATATTGAATCTCACCCAACCACACTACCATGGGGTTTCTAAAGCTAGCGCAGAGGTCTTTGAAATTTTGTAGACCCCATCACCAGTGACACTTGTGAAGAGTGAGCTTGCTTCACAATATCTTCTACTAATACTCTGCCACCGTAGTGTAGTTGGGGCAGGCAATTTGGCATCTGGCTTGCATCTGTTGGAGTTTAAAATGATGTCACTTTGTTAATTTATCTTGTTTGTGATTTGATAGAGATTGGCTGCGCAGTATGAGTCCAGTATCGGGGAAGTGTCTGACTCAAACCTCGAAGTGTTGAAACCTTCTGAATGGATGACTGACACAGAACCGAAGAAGACGCCGTACTTCCCACAAATGGGAGACGAGGTCATCTATTGTTTCCAAGGTCATCAGAAATACCTTGCTGCTGTGGAAATGCTTAAGTTGTATGCTCAGCCGCGGAATCTTCCATGGGAGAAAGTCCTCTCGCTAAGGGTAGGTGAATACACCTACTCAAATAAGTTTTTGACTACAGTGTCATCAGCAAAGTTTGAGCACAAATATTTTGAGAATATACATCTGATACTTTACATCCCTCATCTTCTAAAACCCATTATACAACATAGCTGTTGTGGGTGCTAAGTCAGTTGCATGCTTGGCATTTCATTCAATAACACCTACGCTCAAAAGAGTTGTATCTGATGTCTCCAATAACATCTGATTCCCAAAACTCTAGCTCTGTTATTGCAGTCACTTGGGATGGTGAAGTATACACTTGTTTTGTAGGAGCATGAGTTGGTGAAGGTGACAGGCATAAAGTTTGAGGTGAAACCATGCCTACCGAAATGTGAGACCAAATTTGTGAGATTGTGTCACCTTAAGCTGGAGAGGATCTATCCTGACTCACACAAACTAACGGGCACCAGCTTCATAGTCAAGTGAGTGTATTCCTGCCCCCTCTCTCCTCGCTGAACGCTAGTCATCATTGGATGGTCAATGGGGTACACTTCGGGCTCTATAAGGGTGTGTGTATCAGATCTGATCAGATCATTTAAATGCGTGTTGAAGATGAGATAAGATCCTCTTTGACGTGAATGGCCTTATTAAGCCAATGGGTTGTTCTCAGGATGGCCCATGGTTTGCCACATAAAATAGGGGGTTTTAGGAGTAGGCCCCCTTATTTTTCGCCGCGATCCGAATCCGAGAAGGGAGAAAGCTCAATGAAATGCACAAATTCAGAATTGAACCTGAATCACCAGGCCCGAATATGCATGTGCTACCTATTAGGCCACCATTTTCCTCTCTAAGGCTATGTGTCCCTGATCTGATCTGGTCATTCCTATACACCATAATTTCCATTCACCAGTCCACTGTTCTCTATGATTACAGGTACCACGATATGCCCGGTGTAGATGATTTTATTATTCTGCGTCAGTATTATGACGAGGCTGATATGAGAAACTGGCAATCTGGCGATCGCTTCCGGTCTTTGGTCGATGAGACCTGGTGGTCAGGAAAAGTAGTTTCTCATGTTCCACTCGATCCATCATATCCAGATAGTCTCTTCCTCTGTCTTAAAGTCGAGTAAGTGTCACTCATTTCCTGTGTTAGGTTTCTGTGTAAGAGCTCAACTGTACCCATCCGTTATAATGTTCTGTGATGTTACTCGACCGCATGTTATTGGTTGGCTTCAGCTCAGCATTGAAATATAACCACGCCCATTGTAATATGTCACTAAAATATGACTTACCGTGCTTTTATAGTCACGCTGCGTCCGATACGTCTCAAATCGGACGCTTGAAACAGACGCCCGAACCCCCCTGAAAATGTGACTATAAAAGCCTAGTCTAATCTGCCTCGGACATCTGAGCGTTTGCCTCCCAGTAACAAAGTGCGCCTGATTTGGCTCAGACGTTTGACTCATCAACCAATCAGTTTGCTTGCTCAGAAATTGCCTAGCAATGCTCATGTGTTTCCAGTTGCGTTCTAAAATCGTTGAAAGTTTTAATCTATTGAGTTCGCTTCGATATCCATTCAAACAACAACATGCAGTTGCACTGAGAATGGAGGCAACTTGCAGTGAAAGAGTTCAAGAGCGGAACAACTCTCTTTAGAATGTATGATGGAAAATAGCTTCCGGAAACACAGCTTCAGCACCATTCATTGACCGCAGGTGATCCGGGATCAGGCGTCCAAGGGATCTGTTTGAAACTATAAAAGCGTCTCGGACGCTCAGATCCATCGGGTGTCCCATCCGATGCAGACTGGGCGTAACGTGACTACAAAAGCACCTTTAGTGACATGGCTGAGCCGTTACCACTAGTACGTTGATCCATATGTTGTTATATCAAGTATACAGTTCTTCAGCCATCCATTAGTCTAGCATACAGGCTTCTCTTTCTCTTCTAGGTGGGATGAATCTGATCAGCCAGAGGATACTCTGTGTCCGTGGGACTTGGACCCGCTAGCGGATGATCACAGTGATGAGGTGTTAGGTGGTGATCCTGTGAGGGAAGAGGATAAGGTGCTAGTAAGATACCGACCGCAATCAACTGAGTGGCCAGAGGCCGGCATGGATGTAGAATGCGACCGCATCTCCCACAGCTTCAGCGAGGTATCCTCTTTTTTCTCATTATGATGTCTTCACAGTTATGATGAAACTGACAGGGTAGATACCTGCTTTTTCATCCCTTCTGTTACTGCTCATCATGAGCACCCGTAGTGCGTCGGTATCAACGCTCCACCTCATGGTGAGGCTTGTTGTTTTGAGCTAGGATGAATGTCAAGATCTCATACTCACAATGGGATTCTATCGTTACCGAGGTTCTGACCCAGGTTCTCACAGTTGCAAACCCATTTCAACCTTTCTATTCTGACCTCTGGCTGGTGTGAAGTACTGCTCAGAAAAAAGTATTTTAAAGGAATGTAGTATTCAATTGTTCTGATAACTCACAGCTATATCTGGCCATGGCTTCGCTTGGAATGGGTAGCTGATATATGTTCAGGTAGTCAAGAATGGTGTCCTCTACCCACTAGATTGCAGCCTTGCAATAGTGTGGAATTTCAGGGAGTTATCGTTCAGATGAGCGGATCTTGACTGACACTTGGACTTCAATTTAGACGAGAGCTTGAGGCAAACATTATTTCAGTGTTTGCCTGGTGACTATAGTCCGGAAAGCTGAAAACACCTGCGGCTTTTTGGCTGCTGGTGGTCAAGCCAATGGTTTCTCACAGTTCTAAGTTGATTCAATCTGTTTGCCAATGATCGCGTAGACTACTACCACATGCCAAACTCAGTGGTACTAACTTGAAGTTAGGAACATGCCGTGTAAACTTTTTGGCCGAATGGCAGACATAGAGCCCCTCCAGGGCTTTAAGGCTATGGACAAAGAAACTCATGACATGTTAAATCCATGAGAGAATTGAGTAAGCAACAGTCATTAGGCATGAATTTACATGACTGTCAGTTAGAGTCCCCGCTATTAGGGGCTCTACGAGTAGTCTGTTGATTGAAAAGTTTCCACGACAAGTGCCCATCTCTGGGTTAGTACCACTGAGTTTGGCATATGGTGGTGGTGTACACTATCTGATACTGAAAGAACCATAATGCGAAAACATTGGAAAACAGAGTTGAGCTGCAAAACCTGATTGGTTTGACCGTCAGCACCAAAAAAACTCGCAGGGTAGTTTTCAACCTTCCCGACTATAGTGAAGCTCCGAGGTTAAACTAACTTGAGAATTCTAACTTCATCAGGCAAACTGATCACTGATCTCTGTATCTCCCATGCCGCATTTTAACAATGCTACACTTATTATTACAGCTTTACAAGCACAGTGTGGCTGAGGAGTTTCTGGTTCCTGTGGACACTACTCTATTCCCTCACTACAGCTTGGAGATAGCGTATCCAATGGACCTTACCACAATCAAAGCTAGGCTGGATAATAGGTTCTATCGGTCAGTGCCGCACTGCTCTGCCATAAACAAAGTATATGGTCCATCCACTCAATGTTTAACGCTTAAATCAATGGCTGCTCTGGTGGAGTGTGACTTTGTCCTGTGTAAGTCAACTTACACTACAACAGCCCCCATGGTCACCAGATAGTCACTCATACGTCATAATGAGGGGGTTTCGTTTATTACTGATTACTTATGGCCTGCTCATGTTGTGAGGGAGGGAGCCTTTCTCTCAGGCTTCCTAATGATGTGCCATTGACTTGACACGTTTGCTGTTTAGCAGCTATTCTCTACCAAAAGGTTCTCGGAAGTCAGAACCCAGAACAGGAAAGGCATAATCATGACGATCACATTGCTGTGGACTGCTGAGTGCCATCTTCCATTTTGTAATTTTATCATTCACTAATCACCACAGGCCAGCATCTCACCCCGGACCTGTTATTGTAGGCGAGTAACTTCTCTGCAGTATGAGATTTCTCAACTCGTTGCCAATGCTGAACAGTTCAACCTGCCTGGATCACCTATTGTACGCAATGCAAGAATACTCAAGGACATGTGTATGGCTATTATTAGGTAGGAGGATCCCATCTGTTTGTTAAATGGTCCATACACAGAAGGGAGCTTGTGGTATCCAGTGATCCCTCCTTTTGATAAATATTAATCCTGCTGACACCTCCGTTTATGAAACCCCAAATCTGGTTGCCGTTGTAACTTTCACCATAATTATTTTTTAATCACCAGTTTAATGCAGCGAACTTTAATTTGTTTTGTTTGTTCCTTATTGTTTTACTGGGGCGCTCTGGCCATTGAGCTATCCCTCGATCGATCGGTATATCTGGAAATACCAATTGTAATAATTCTATGTGCTTGACAGTGGTCGAACATGTCACAACGAGCAGGATGTACAGTCTCTATATGCTGATCTCATAGAGGATGATGAAGATGTCGGTCTTTATGCCACTCAGGAATCACAGAAGGTAAGATTTGAACGAGTGAGCCAGCAATTTTTTTCACTTTGAAGGTCAAGTGCGGAGAGCCTATGAAGAGTTACCTCTCCTACACTTGCTTAAAAGTATGCTCCCAGCTAAATGGCTTTTTAACATTCATCTAATTTCACATTTCTGCTTGTAGAAAAAAGGAAAGAAGTCATCCAGTTCAACTGATTGGAAAACTGATTGCATTCAAATGATAAATAATGCACTCGCTACGGATGATGCTGATCCATTCAAGGAGCCTGTTGATCCAACACATGTTGATGTAAACGCTTTAGCATTTTTTGCACTCACTTATATTTAGGGCATTCTTATTGGGTATTGACTAGGTTCTCTGCAAACCTGATTGTTGACACCTATGTTGTAACATGGCAGCATGGTAGAAAATCACAAGCATGTACATCCAATCGGATCAGGCCTCCATTTGAGGGTGTTATTTTCGACATGATGTCAACAGCTTATTTCATCCGTAAACCCCGGATTTCAAATTTGGAATTCAAATACGGAATAATAAAAAATCCAAAATGTCTGAGCAGGTTTTACTCGGGTCTACATCAATTAGGAGATGTCAGTAATGGGAACTGGAGTCGTTCAGAAAATATTGTTTTGTGAACAGCTCGTAGTTCTTTGCGCTTACAATCATTATCATGTGAATTGGGTAATAATGAAACTGGCTTAGCGAATGGTTAGCATCTTAATCTCAATAAAATGTCAACCTATTTCAGCCCGACTACTTCAAGCAGATAGACACGCCAATGGACTTGGGAACAGTCTTGGAAACTCTGCTCTGTGATGGCTATGACTCACTGAATGAAGTGTTTGCTGATGTTCGGCGAATATTCTCAAACTCTCGGCTCTATAACACAAACAAACGGTCAAAGGTACAACCCCTCTCTCCCTCCTTGGTTAGCCATTCTGGTTTGTATCCCTGATTGGCACTCATAGATATGGGATAGTGGAACAGCTCAGTGGTACGGGGCCGGGTACCCTATCCTCAAAAACCGGGTTAAGATCTGTGTTACCGGCCAGCCTCTGTTGTGAGTGTGCACTCCTCTCATCAATCCTAGCTCAAAAACAAACAAGCCCTTCCACTATAAGGTGGAGCATTAATGCTGACCCGCATATGGTGCCCCGAGCTAAAATTAAATAACTAACCCAGAAGCTTTCATCATAATAGTATAGAGGTCATAAGAGAGGTCCTAGATTTACTGTTTAGTG
>Ga0224501_10001960_pt1 | contig 16048 bp, 7 predicted proteins | sample SF_Oct11_sed_USG_4_FD_169105 | JGI IMG/M metagenome (GOLD analysis project Ga0224501, IMG submission 169105) | Sediment microbial communities from San Francisco Bay, California, United States - SF_Oct11_sed_USGS_8_1 | ecosystem: Environmental > Aquatic > Marine > Sediment | place: USA... | reverse complement strand
TCCGGCGGTACTGTATCTGTATAAGAGCTCCGGCAGTACTGTATCTGTATAAGAGCTCCGGCAGTACTGTATCTGTATAAGAGCTCCGGCAGTACTGTATCTGTATAAGAGCTCCGGCAGTACTGTATCTGTATAAGAGCTCCGGCAGTACTGTATATGCGGCAAACATGTTTTTTGTTTCTTTTTAAATATTTGTATATTTAACTATGCTTTTTTTGTAGATAGAGAGTATGAGGGTCGCTATTGCAATAGCCATCCTGTCACTAGCTCTGGCCACTAATGGGTGAGTGAAGGTTTTGGAATTTTTTTTATTCTTACTACTTCAAACAGCAGCAAGATCTTCCTAAAATTCTGAGTCCAGGCCAAATATTGTTTTACTGCGATGCCGGGTTCACACAAGAGCAGCGCGGCAGCGGTGAGTGGCAAAGAAAGCGGCGGCACTAGGGTGTTTACACAAGCAGCTCAAATGGGCATCAACCTCCGCCAATCCAGTAGCACAGTGCCGCTGTGAGCTGATGCTGCATGCACTATTTTCTCAAGTGGTACAGGAGCGTCGAAAAATCAGAGCATTTATCGCATTTACCTCCGAAAAGTTTTCGCTTCTGGTATATAGGTGAAGGACGAAACCAATAGAGCAGTAAACTCAAATCTGTGTGATCATTGGTTGCCGGTCACCTGCGGCTGAAGAAAATAGAGTATGCAGGATCTGCTCACTGCCGCTGGTTCACCGGGTTGCCGCTCATGTAAACTCCACTTGACCGAGCTCGTGATGAGCTCCTTCCACACACCAAAGTTAACGGGATTAAGCCACGGTCGATGGTAGATGAAGTTATGTTCCCCATTCTTAAAGGGTGTCCACTCCGCGTTCATTGAAGCGATGACAAGTGGTCTTTTTTTAAAATGCGAATATCCGTCATTCGAATAGCAATGGGCCAAATACAAAAAAAGGGATTTAATTAATAAAACTTAGTAACCTTAGTAAACACAATATCAGAGAAAACTGAAGCGCATGCTTTGAAGGGTTTTCCTTTGCCCTAAATAGAGGCCGTTGCGTTTGGGCCTCTAACATTGCACAATAATGGCGCTAATGCTCGCTGACAGAGGTGAAAACTTGCCCTCTGAAACCCTATTTCTATGTTTTGTCGCACAATTTCCCTGTTGAGACTTGTGTAACTACAGTATTGTACGCACCTGCAAGAGATTTTTCCAAAGATCAGTGCGTAAGCTGAGAAATCAATGCACACACCAACTGCTCCGTGTCCTATCTCGAGGCCAATTCTGTTGCATCGACGGTCTGAAAAGTACGTCTTCAGAATCTAAAAAACAAGTGAAAACAATTTTGTCCATGGCTTAACCCCATTAGATCAGTGAGGTTCAACAAATTGGAAACAATTAGGTAACACGAATGTTGCATCTTAGACATTTGATTGATATTCATGAAGGAGAAGCAGTGGATTGGTAGGTATTGCATTCTGCCTTGGACCAGGTGGCCCGGGTGGTAGGTATTGCATTCTGCCTTGGACCAGGTGGCCCGGGTGTGATTAAATGTTTGTACATAGGTTTCCGCTTTTTGTCTTATAAAGAGGCCCAGTCGTAGATGAGCAAACCATGGACCATCCTTAAAAAGGACCCATTAGCTTAGTGATACTACCCATGTAAAACAAAATGATTTTATCTCAACTTTATAAAGTGGGTACATCACTGCTTCTAACATTGATCTATTTGTAGCTCCGCGATCATGCCGATGCATTCTATGAAGGATGTCATCAGAAATATGATGTCACACACAACTCATGGGGCTATGCAGCAACCTTTCTCGATTAACTTGCCACAGCTCGGCTCATTCTATAAGCCCCCGGAGGTGTTTCTGAGACTCGGAGCAAACGGATTTGAGCCCATAGAGTACTCTCCCTCCGTGTCCTATGGTTTTGACAACAGAGACCACCCACGGTAAGCTTTTTGCATTCACGGATTCTTTGAGACAGTTGTGACCTGATTTTATTGTGTGTATATCACTATACTGAACATCACTTTCCAATAGATACTCCGGTAGGTCAGAAGTCAGACCAAACTACCGGCCAGGCTTCTATGGTCGCGATGAGGCAAGCTATGAGAGAAACTACCACCAACGCAGGAATGACATCGACTATTCTGCCAGCTACGAAACTGACCAAAGAAATGGACCTCGCTACGGCCCAGTTTTTAGAGCTGAGCCAGACCGACGCTACTCCGATGGCTATGAGCCGAACTTCCGCCCGCCTGGTCAATCTAAGAGAAATGACGTCAAATATTCTGCCAGCTACGAGACTGACCAAAAAAACGGTCCTCGTTACGGCCTAATTTCCCGACTTCAAAGCTACTCCGCCAGCTACGAGACTGACCGGAGAGGTGGTCCAGGTTATGGCCCAACCTTCCGAGCTGAGCCAGATCGACACTACCCAGGTGGTTATGAGCCAAACTTCCGCCCACCTGGCCAATATAGCAGGAATAACGTGGAATATTCTGCCAGCTACGAGACTGACCAAAGAAGTGGTCCTCGTTACAGCCCGGTTTCTAGAGCCCAGAATGATCACTACCCTGCTGGCTATGAGCCAAACTTCCGCCCACCTGGCCAATATAGCAGGAATAACGTGGAATATTCTGCCAGCTACGAGATTGACCAAAGAAGTGGTCCTCGTTACAGCCCGGTTTCTAGAGCCCAGAATGATCACTACCCTGCTGGCTATGAGCCAAACTTCCGCCCTGCCAGTCCTCATCAAAATCCAATCTATAGAGCTGAGAAACACCATCGCTATTCTGCCGGTTATGAGACAGACTACCGCCCAGCCGGTCATCGTTCCAGGGATGATGTGAGTTTCTCCGCCAGCTTTGAGAATAACCGTGATGAATCTACGAGTTTCTCTGACAGCGATGATGTCAGCGCTCGCACAGCCGCTCGTAATCTTGCCCGAATTGAGCATGAGGTTGACAACATAAGAAACCAGTTCCCCGGTGCTCCCATCCCAAATGTGGGAAGAGGTCTGGGTAAGCAGAAGATACTGTCATTTCAGAAGCTGCAAAGGCTGACTTTTTGGCAAGACCCTTGACGGGGATGTTTGCAATGAATGGAACAAAAGGGGAGATAGAGGGATTGCTCAGTTTCTAGAACACTATGGGATGGGGAAATATGGTATAGCCAGAGTGCTTGGTCCCAGGTCAAAAGATCTTGGGTTCAAGTCTTGGTTACTCCAAGCTTCCATAGTGATTATGAGCTCCTCACATAATTTCCCGCCCCTACCACTTTAGAACAAGCCTCCAACTTCAGAGGTTCATTAGGGTGGCTAAGTACCTGCGAAAAAGTTATGTACACTACAAAGATTTATATGTAGCATACGCTAGAGATGCTATCCCTCAGTACTGAGTAGACACGAATCCATGACTATTGCCATATATGTTGCCTGTCCAAGTTGGATCCTTGATATAATGTCAATGTCAACCACAACCCTTTTACTTTCCTATGCAGGTTATGCTCTAGGGTTCACAGGCTCAAGGAAAGGCGGAAAAGGTATGTACAGACAACTCCAATCTGTTACTACTCTATTTGAAACTTATCCTTAAAGGGTAACACTTCCGCCGATTTGCCCAAGAATTGGGAAAATTAAGCTTCTGAAAACAGCACCCGTGGCTACGTGTATGGAGTTACATATATTTAATGATTGCTGGTTAGCATGGTGACTCCGTTGGTCACTGGACAATAATTATGTTTCCAAATGTGTTATTAGCTCTTGCTCGAGGACATGAGAACCGGCCAATCTACCGCGAAGAGCCAAAACTTGACTATTCTGTCAGTTATGAGACAGACTACCGCCCAGCCGGTCATCGTCCCAGGGATGATGTGAGTTTCTCCGCCAGCTTTGAGAATAACCGTGATGAATCGACGAGTTTCTCCGACAGCGATGATGTCAGCGCTCGCACAGCTGCACGTAATCTTGCCCGCGTTGAGCATGAGGTTGACAACATGAGAAATCATTTCCCAGGAGTCCCCATGCCAAACCTTGGTGTGCGAAGTGGAGCCAAATTCGGTAAGGAAAGGAAAACTGCCATCACGCTTCTGTATGTCGATAAAAGGGAACCTTACACGACATTGTCTGTTTCAAGGGAAAACACTGTTTAAAAAGGAACTACTAAGCACGTGTGCCTATTACAGAAGGCCTGCAAAAGTTGATAAGGCATGCTATAAGAGTAATTGAGTAATTGAAAGTTGATACGCATGTTCTGTGGGTCAGAGCGGCAAGCAAGTGGGCAACAGTGGGAGGTGTCGGGCTGATAGACCCTATGGCAGTAAGTGCATTTCTAGAAACTGCAACACCAACCAATATGAAAATGAGGTAAAACAGATGAGCATTAAGGAATGAATGACTAGTTTAAATAGCACATGTCTTATAATTTCTGCTTATATTGTAGAGCACTAAATACAGTTGGTAGCGATGATTGAAAAATGGCACAGATTTGAAGAAATCCTATATCGACTACATGTAGTACATGCATTATCATTCACAACGGGGAAAGGGTTACAGGATGTTTATATCACGATGATATAAATTTCAATGGCACATTTGGGATAATAAAAGCTATGAGGCATAACCAGTCTTTACTTTCACTAGGCTTTGTATTGCCAGCACGGCTGCTTCAACAAGTCAAAGGCCAATATAGCCAAAAACCGTCTATGGCGCTGTAGCTGCCTGTGCCTGATCACGTTTCAATAAAGCTGCTAGTTCTCCGGACTCTTTTAACTTTTTGAGCTGATCATATCCACCCACCGAGGCTCCATTTATGAATATACGAGGCACCTGTAAATGATTTATACTCTTGATATATTTAGGGCTACATGCACTGGAAAGTTGGCTGATTATCGCGCAAACTGTCTAACAAACGCTTTCAAGACCCTGTAGGTCTGCCCGATGAGAGGGGCGTGTTTAGTGGACATGTGAAATGAGGAGTTTTAAACAAGTGGTATCAGTTTTAATTTAGTAACATGATAAAGGGCATTTAGGGTTCCACGTATGCCCGCGATAAACCAGTACCGATGCCAATTCCGACGTCGATCACTACAGTTGGAACTGGCCTAACGACCAAAGCAGCTCTCATCCCGTAGCTCAGACAGCTAGAGACAAAACAATGATCGGGTTCCAATTTGACATTTTAGCAGAAAGGCATAGGCATAGGCATAAACCCTAGTATGTGAGTAGACACATTTTACAACAAAGACATTTGAACTTTGATTATCGTTGAGGCTGTCTTACCGATGATGCCCCGGTCAAATGTCGTAGAATCAACTGGATCTGGTTGCAATTATTCATTCCGTCAAGCTCATAAGTTTGATACGGATGTTTCATGTCATTGAGCAGTGTTTTTGCTGCTTTGCAGTAACTACAGTACGTCTTAGAAAACACAACAACTTTGTCGAGTGCGAGCTTCGACTGGACCCACTCATGCTCTGGTGACGCCTGCCACGCTATATTCTCTTCAGATTTTTGAAAGCTACATATTCCACCCATTTCTGAAAGTTAACATCGGCCTAGAATAAAAAAATGACATTTGGGGTATTTGGGTTGGGGGTTCAGTGTAATCGGGATCTAATGGGGTCGTGTTTGAATGACCAACTAACCGACCGATGAACTGCTTGATCCAGCTACACTGAATCGATGACTCATTACTTTTACTTGCTCAGTTGCTGGCGGGTAAGAACAGTCGTGTGGCGTGTTGAATAGGCGAGTCTCCGTGCCACTCTGACTTACTCTGATTCTGTCGGCGAGTTTCACTTTCAGGGCTCCTAGTTGATCATCTTACTCTTTGTACTTGGTCTAGTTTATCGTGTTCCACTAGTACGGTAGTAGTTGCAGCAGCAGTAGTAGTAGTGTTGTGCGAGCTTGTTGAATTTAGCTGGCACTGCCCACGGACTGGGCGATATCATACACTGTTGTAGCGAGCCTATACTATTACTCGCTCCGTTTACTTCCTACCAACTAGAGACATGTCTGCATAGGAACAACAGGTGATTGTGGTCATCCTCACTGAGTACTGAACTAGGATTTAATTTTAAAATTGAATTATTCATTGTATAAACTGAACAAATACAAAACTATACCTGAAATCACGTTCCTGAAACCCTGATGGTGAATACAAATGGACCAGACTCCAGACCCAATACAGAGCAAACAGTCAAGAGCTATGACTATGAGTATGAGTTATTGAGTATGAGTCAGTCACTGACTGACTGAGTCAGTCCGTTAGTGAGTTACTCAGTTACTGACTAACTGAGTTAGTCAGTTACTCAGTTAGTCACTGTCAGTAACTGAGTCAGTAGTCTGTAGTGTAGAGCAAGACTAAGACTAGTACTAGTAGTGGCTGTTGCGTTAGTGACTGACTGTCACTGTGACTCGTGATAATGATTGACTCAATGAATCAACCAGTCACTGAGTCAATCACTGGGTTACTTCACTAATCTAATGAATGATTAAAACTTTCAATTTAATTAATTGGTTACTCAATACTCACTTGATGATAAATCTTGTGCCCATACGAACTAACTAAGTTTTCAACTACCTGGAAAGTAGTAGCCACAGTTTGCTTTTGTCACCTCAACAGTCAACCGATGCAGATAAGTTATTTATTTATGTTCAATTTAATATATAGTTGGAATCAATTTGTTGTGGGTCAGTTATTATTCACTCCTTGGTGCAAACTTCCGTGCGTATTAGATTAGTAAGGGAGTGACGGCGATCATCATATGGAATTCTGTCAAATAGTATACCCAATGATTGAACCACTTCATACACAATAAATAGTACACCCAATGATTCAACCACTTCATACACAATAACACATTCACTAGTTGTCAATGGAGTTTGTTATAAGAATTAACTTTGTATCGGTCTAAATCTGAAAACCTTGCCTAATGGGACCGTGTGGCTGTTAACTGTTAAAGCATGCACCATGATGAGATGAATAAAACGTGCTATTCTCGGTGTTCTCAAAATTTGTTTTTCTAAAGCAGTGCTAAAATGAAAGGAGCTGTTCTGCAGCAATCTCACCCAGACCACCAATCTCACCCGGACCACCAATCTCACCCGGACCACCAATCTCACCCGGGTCACCTACTAAGGCTCTGCATTTTTCCCATATCTAAGTAAGTCTTTATCATAGGCATATAATCTGTGTCATATGTCTATGGTTTTTACTTCAGTCAACTCATTATTAATAGGCATCCATTAAGCCGTCCTCTGGGTTTTGACAAGATCTAATTTTGTCACCACCATATCTCACCTGCAAAGGCCTATTGGAGCAATCACTTATAGTAGCTTCGGAGGTACAGGGGATATTGCTGAAACTAACCGAAGGTCGTGTCAGCTATACGTATTATTAGGTATATTCGTGTGATTTCGATTAGAGGCAGATAAGAACTTTCAGACACCATCCCACGAACAGATAGGCGCAGTTAAAAAGTGCAAGGAGTTTCGAGCGTATCGAAGTTGTCCTCACTCAACATCTTGCCTCTCTAAGGACAGAAAAGTTATGCAGTCTGTTTCACGATCTGTTTCGTAACAAGGCGACCCGTGAAGCGACTGTAGAGTAAATAAGCGATCGATAGCTAGCCATGACATTTCGATAACCTTGACACTCTATAAACTAGCACACCTACTTTTCAGGCGTAGAATTCTGTCCACCTGATAGAATTCACTTTCAGGCGCAGCCGAGGCACATGCTTTGTATAAACGCACTTTTCAGGCACACTTTCGAACATTGGACCCGAGAATGCATCTAAAACCTAACGTGAGTGTAAGTTTGCTGCTGCGTTTATTGCACCCCTCTCCATTGGTGCGAATATATGGATCGCCAATCAGTCTGCGGTGCAGGACTGACCTTGCGAACAGTCTAATTGAGTTCTGACATCATCGGGATGAAATGGTTTTAGTTGAATCGCTGTTAATTTTATGGAAAGGTATGTCCTATTGAATACATTTTAGTGCGGAGTTATCTGCTCTTTAACAGACCAACTGTCAAATTATGGTATATTTGTAGCGATTCCTGAGTAGTTTGCGTCTGTTGTGACACCGCAACTGGCTCAGTTGTTGATTGCCTATCCATATAGTCCTATCAATGCCGCTCTCGATGGGTTTTCCCAACACCATTATTACACCAAACATCTGGGAGGTTCTTTTGCCAGGTCACAGCTGCGGTATTCACACTGAAGATGTCTCCATTACCAACAGCGAGCAGCAGCGGGCAGTTCATCAGATTGTCGGCCGTTTGTGTTGCCCCACCATAGTCACACATAGGGTTGCTCCTCCAGCCAAATTTGGTTGTTAGGTCCCTGAGCTTGCTAAAATTGAACGTGTTGTTGAATGAACGCCACTCTCTTTTGCTAGGTGTGGTAATTGCCACCTATATCCATCCAGCTGTAAATGAGTGAGGTGAGACATCTGAGCTAATAAAAAGTAAGAATGCATAAAGTCTTTTGCACAAATCTTAATTGTTTATCGAAAGTCCGAGACAACTCCTGAGAACTGAAATTTTTGTGACATTCCTGAATGGCACCTTTCTGGTCCCACTGATCTTACCAGAGGTGCTCTGATGGACTGTGCGAAATGATGGAGCTGTTAATTACACAGGCCGGTCTATATTGAAGCATACATAGCTTGTTGAGGTAAACGGCATAACTATTACTAGTAATCGTCGGCTGAAACCGTATTGATCATAGGATTGACTTGAGCAAAGCTGGACATCTGACTGATTTTTGTAGATAAGTGCATCACCTTGTTGTGGACGGAGAAGAGAGAGTTTAGAAGAAAGGTATCTGCTGACAAGTAACAGGTATGGCATTATGCAACAAAGTCTTCTCAGTGGATCTTCTGCTGTGCTATTTGGATTTGTACACCCTTGAAGATTTTCTAATAGGGATAAACAACTCCTTATAGATGGGCCATCACTATTTTTATGGCTTAAACTAGGCATGCATAAATCAGTTCCATCTCCTACCCCATTCGGTTCTACTCTCAGAAAAATATCTGCTTACGAGAAACAGGTATGGCATCGCATAACCCATTCTCTCTACTTAATAATGTATTTTGCTCTTGTGGTTTGCTATTTGGATTTGTGCACCCTTGAAGTTTTTCTGGTATGACTCTTCATGTACGGACCACATTTTTTTTCTGACCTAAGTTGCCTATGCATCAATCAATTCTATCGCCTACTCTGTTCTCTTCCACTCGCATGTTATTTCCTCAATGGTTCCCTCCTAGCGTGGTCCAGCTAAACTTAGTTGTCATACGGCAACATTTCCTTTGCTCACCACTGCCTTAACTGAGACTAATTATACATTGATAATGAGTAGTAGGAGTAATTAGTACACTAGGCTCTTCGCTATAGCCAATTCGCCATGCATTTCTTGTGAGATTCGGCATTCATTGATGAATCTTTGTTGCCTACCTAATCAATACCGTAGTAATTAGGCTTGGCTTTTGTCTCAACTCATTCATAGGTTGTTCAGTGGTAGCTGCAGCGTGTAGCAGATGTATATAGTGTGCGCCGTCCGCTAGTTTCTCATCTTATTCGCGTCGGCGATACTGTTCGGTTTTTGGATTATATTCTCTCTGACGACCATCTCTTATTCTCTCTTGTTATCTTTGGATTTATTCTCGACTCTGCAAACTAGGGACTAACTATCGTGGGTAACTTGTCAGTGTCTTAGCATTGTCTTCTGTGATTATTAAGCTAAAGTCTGTGACATTACTTATTTTTAACTCCCCATATCTTTTCTTTGCTGCCGTATACATCAAATTTTCTCCGCACGAATGGCGGTTCTTGGCACAATACAAGGTATGGCAAGTTAATATCATGTCTTTTGTATGGTGTCTTGTTTGCAGTTATAGTCAGCCATCCAATCTGATCTTATACATGCTGAAACCATTTGTCATAGACATACCACCTTCATGTTACATACAATGAAATTTAGTTTCTTCTCCCCTCATGTTGGGTCTCCTAAGCATCCCATCACGGTAGGTCACATGCACCCGAGTGTCTGTATTAGTTGTCCCACCTTGATTCTGAATTACTGCAGGCGATCATAGCTGGGGGAGGCCAACTCTACTGGCATTCCACTTTTGGCCTTTTTGTCCCGAATCTATGCGTTGGACGAGCTCATTATTACAAAGCGACGATCCTCCAGAGGCCAAGTGGTGTAGCGCTTGGTGTAGTGGTGCATAGTTCATTTCATTGAAAGGGTTGTAAATTAGCTTGGACTGTTAGCTAACTAGCTTCATTGTACTGATTATACTGCCTCGCTTTACATTCAACAGGACACTCAGGTTCGGCCATCTGCTTGAACATTGATGGCCGATTACGCTTATTCAGTTATTCATGCAGATATTTGATATCAAATGGCACTAATTGGACAGAGCAAAGGCTCTTCATAAAATATGATTAGCTGGCCAGGGATGGCAGATGTTCTCTATGGCTATGAAGAACGGGTCATAAATTATGACCCACTAATCACGGCATCTTAGCGATCGCACGCGGCTCCACGCCATGGTTAAATGTTGTAATCCGAGTATAATTTTACCTTCCATGCGAGATTTCTGAAGAAATTGCATGTTAGTGTGTGACAGGAGATGAGAGTTTGTATCGCACAGTTCATTAAACTTTTAAAAAGGACAGGTGGCACACGCCGCACACGTCCGTTGATTCCTGGTCAGATTTGGAAACTGACCTGCGGCCGTATCTACTCGTAAAATGAATTCTCTCTGTAACGATTTGATATACATATGGCACATACTCGGCCCATGCCATGTCTAAACAACTCCTGCAACAGTAAGTGTGCCGTAACTGGGCCTGGACTGTTCATTGTCAAAGTATTGAATTACTGCAAAGGGTCAACAATATCCAGAATGCAGTCAGCTTAATTAGCTTTGATCTACAAACTATATCTGCAAATCTTAGCCTAAGAGGTTATTTGGTGATTATGGGCCCAATTAGCTGGGGTCTGTCCCATGCCTCGGTTTCATGGCTTTTTGTTTCATCATTAGCCTGCCTATAATGGAAGCCAACTGGGCTTGTTATGCTCATTATAGTAGGTTTTCCTAACCTTTATGTTGAATGTCAAATAAAATGCATATGGCAAAATATCAAGGCAATGGCCCTGTCAAATGGTTCCAGTTAAAGACACTCGCACTTCCTAAATAGCACCAGATCTCCTATTACTACTTGATTCATCCTGTCTAAAAATCACGTGCCTAAACCCTCACGTCAAATTATCCTACTTCCGATAGTTATTCTAGGAACATGTGTTTCTGGATTATAACCTACCATAACTGCAGTCACCTAGGATACTGACATATAAACATTGATGACATCATCCAGTCATTTATCTATAACATTGAGGCTTGTTTGGGATAATCACCGCAGTCATATAGCCCTATGACTGGTAAACTACTGCAGTACTGTGCACCCAAAACCTTATGGACATCCGTAATGATTACCAGCCCTAATAACCATAGATTATGTGGTTGTTATTAAAGCTTCCTGATCAAATTTCAGTAGATTGAATGAGAGTGAATCACAATGTGTTTATCTTGGCCAGGGTTGTGATGCTCTTTTCTCCAGTGTAGTTTTCACTTCCTGTGCCCACTTGATTTCGCTTTTCGGAATCTGAAGTGCTCCAGCGGTTTCTTATGAGTTGTCACTCCCATCACCTTTCAATCAAAGTTAACAACCGATGGGTTATCATAATCATAGATTGGGATGGCCTCACTCCTCCTGTTCTCTCGTCGAATCAGCATTGATATGTCTTGCGTCATCAGTTTCATCGCCCGTCTTCTGAATATGATCCCCAGGATTTAGATATCACAACCTGCTTATTAGTTTGATTTCCCCTTAGAGGAGGATAACTCTATGGATCTCCTCGTCAAATTGGTGTCGACGCGCCATAAGTTGGGACACAACCCAAACAATGGTGTCTTGTCTCATCTTATAGTATCTGATAGAGTCATAGAGTTATCCTTTATGATGGGAGGATAACTCTATGGATTTATTTATTTATCAGACTCCAGATAAGCGCGAGCTTGTCAGCGAGGAGTACTGGATACACATAGAATTCTCCAGGCAGCACGGTCGCAGTATAGCTGTTGTTCTTCTACTTCCCGTGGCGAAGTTTCTCCGTTGTATCCATCCGTTTGTATTCCTCTGAGTAGTTGTAGCTTGTTGTAACTTCACCAGTGGCTTGCTGGGCCGGGTTGCAACGGCCTCTATTTAGGGCTAGGGAAAACCGGCAAAGCACTTCTTATAACTTAAGTTTTCTCCAATCTTACGTTCAAATTTAAGTTCTACTCGATGTTATAAGGGGGTGAAGACCACTAGGTTACTAAGTTTTAGTAATTAGATCCCATTTTATTTCTATTTGGGCCATTTGGGCTGTAGTTATTCAAGTGACCGATAATCGGTTTGTGGAAAAAGACCACTCGCTATCGCTTCAATGAATGTGGAGTGGCCTCCCTTTAAGAATGGGAAACACCTCCGAAAGTGCGTCTACCATCGACCGTGTCATAACTCCTTTAAAATCTATAAACTCTGGGTGAGAAGTCTGATTTTGCTATCCATAGTTCATTTCAAAATGGGAAACAGTTCTGGTACAACGGGCTCTGAACTAGGAATTTTCTGGGCTTGGCTGACAGTGCATTGAAAATATACAGATGGACTCTGGAGGTACAACAAACATCTACCTAACTGCCCTGATATTTTTTCTCGTATGACATCTCCACCGATACCGCGAGGCCCCCAGATTAGACTCAAGTTTATTCACCAGGTATGGCTTAATACGGAGCACCACAAGAGGGTTAGTAGCAGCAAAGTGAGGCTTTTTTTAGCTAGGATTAATGTGAGGAGCTCACACTCGTAACAGGAGCCCGCCATGATCAGAAGTCGAACCCCGCTTCTAATGGTTACAACCCCAGCACTTTACTCCTGAGTTATTCATTATCCCCCCTGATGGGTTACAGGAGAATCTAAAAAACACATTGAACTTCAACCAGTCAGTTAGTCGTGTGACCTTCGCTGACTAGTCGTGTGCCACCGGAACACCCTATACCAGTCTGTCAGCCTGCCAGGGATCAACAGGCCTGCACTAATCTGGTTAATTGGCTATGATAAGAGCACCTATGCCATATGTCATATAAAGTTAATATAAACATGTGCGTGGACATCCGTTAGGCCTGCGTCTGATATTACATTCTCACTGAAGTCTGTTAACCACAGGCCCGGAAATCTGTCACCGACCCAGCTAACCTGATGTGAACTGCAGCCCTGCAGGTATGATTTCCATTACGGTGAGAGAATAATGTGCCGCAGGCTCTTTATATATGTTTGTACAGCAACAATGTACCGAACATTGCTGACCACTCGAGGTGTGGCTTCGCGAATGCTAAGACACACTTGGCAACCTGTCATAACCATCAAAACATAGGATGTGCTCTTAGCTAGCCCCTTTGGAGTGATATGTCTGTTTGCAATAAGGATTATCAGATTTCTTCAAGCAGCTGCCCCTGTGCCATATGATAAACATTTACAAAGCTGCGGGAGTGTGTCAGCGAGTGTGGCTCTTGTCAAACAGCCAATCAGAGTGCGGACAATCATTAGCAGGTGCTTCAAATCTGCTCATAATAAGGCCTGTCTCTCACATAACCAAACATAATTTATCCACCCAAGATTTAATCTGGAATTTAACCACCTTGCAGTTGAATAAATTGGTCCCGGCAGATTGAGATTAGCTTTTTGTGCTGGGTAAAATGAACATTAGGCACGTGCCAATCGTCCACTGGGAGATCTAGCTCAATGCGACAAGCTCTATTTGCACTAGGAGAGTATGTTTGGATCCATCTTTATATCAAGCAGTGCAGACTGTCAGTAAAAGAATGGAAGGTTGGCAGACGACTATCAAGTTTTAGTACAAGCTATATGTAAGCTTATATAGATGAAAGAATATACCAATGGCCAAATACAAGTTCAATTACCAACAAACACTTGAATCAGCCACACAAGACCATGCTGGAGACCGTGGCCACCTCTGTAGCTTACAGTGGTATGACAATTATACTGGTGCCCTCATCACTGGATAGTATGTCATAAATGATAACCAAGCCTGTTCACACTGGCCTGACATCTGAGATTTACCAGAACTCAGCTTTAGGTTGTCCTTTACAGTACATAATACCAATAGTTAAATGGGTTTGGATAATCCTTAATGAACGTTATGCAACCAGGCAACCACAAGTGTGGCAGTTTGCTACCGATTGAGGCGCTGTTATGATTCCTGTAAACAGTGCCAGACCCGGCAGACTGGCACACTTGGGGAGACCAGCGCTCCTTAGAAGTGCCCCCACACTACCACATGAATCACTAGTTACAGGCCACTGAATAACCACTACCAACAGCCTGCTTGTCTACCCTAAAGCCCAAAGTATGGGGTAAGAGAAGAGGCAGATGTTCATATGGGTGGCCCTGGTGACTGGCGCAGTACCAGGCTCATTAAAGTTATTTATTACTCCCCAGAAGCTGATCACAGAGATACTACAAGTGCAGCTGTTGGGGTTACACACATCCTCATAGAAAGCCAGTTACATCTGGTCTCTTCTCATAGGCTGGTTGAGCCTTCATTTCTGGTGGTGTTCTAGGCCTAAGTGGATAAGGGTAAAAAGACCAAACAGTGGTTGTTTAGGATCCACTTGCTGGGAAAGAGTGGCTGAGTTCTTGGCGGTGTATATATAAGACCTGGCAGAGGTTGACAGGCCCCCACCTTCCTAGGACTATCCGCTCAGTCCTGTAGCATTATACTACTACGCCAACCCTGACCATACCTTGCCGCTTCGCTAGAAGCTGGGTTATTTTCTCAAAAAGGGCTATGAAACAATACGTGGAACCATAGGTTCACTATGGTAGGTTTCTGCGGATGTTTGCATTGAGTTTTCCTTTAGTGTTATAATCTTTGGATGTGTGAACCTAAATCTATTCTTTTTAGTCGCTACAACCTATTGTACATTCCTCACCACAGGAATTCTCAAAATGCACCTCGTGGGAATCTATATAGTAAATTGATTTGGGTTGTATAGGCAGGTCATCCAGTACTATATCTTTCTTATATACAGGCAGTCCTCTGCAGGTGTCAGCACACAAAAACTGATCTAGGTCTCCCTTGCTAATCAGAGATCATGGAATGAGTAACCCGACTTGTTCAACAAATTTCTACAAGGTGCATTACAAGCTTAGAACATAACCAAGGTGTCGTGTGGATTTGTTATTGTATAACAGGCCCCTGTGGTCCTGAATAAAAGGTTGACAGTAAATACAGCAATAATATTTAGCTGACTCCTTCAATGTGGAAAACAAAACCTGGCCATTAGTCTCAATAAATACTTTCCAATGGCCACAAATTTGCTTCAATTGAATACCAGCAACCCGAATTTTATTTGGTCATATAATCAACATCACAAACCCAAACATACCTGAAATGACTACATAAATATTCTTAGTCATAATTGAATAGTCATTATTGGATTTATGATTTGCACTATTCAGGGTGTATATTTTGAAAATAGACTTGTCTTCATAGCCTTAGGTTACATTAGATTTTTATTCGATAGAGTGTAAAATTGGCTATTGCCACAACACTAGACAACAATAGCAACTAAAGATGTTTCATTATCAGCATAGGCCTTCTCAATTGAGGTATATTTTCTATTAATCTAAAATGTTTATTTATCTGCACTGATGGAAAAGCAAATAACTGGAAAATGATATATCGCTTTGTGTTATAAGGGCTTCTGGAATATTATATGTTAGATTCACATTATAGATTGTTTGGTTTGGGCAGGTAATTGTTAACTCTCCGAGAGGAAGTTTACTTCACTTACACATCATGCTTTAGGAGGATCAGAAATGATTTGTGATATCTGTTAGCGCACAAATATGTTTGCACAGGGAGTAGATCCCACAGTCTGGTTGTTTGTGGTGAATGCTATCT
>Ga0224501_10001959_pt1 | contig 16048 bp, 16 predicted proteins | sample SF_Oct11_sed_USG_4_FD_169105 | JGI IMG/M metagenome (GOLD analysis project Ga0224501, IMG submission 169105) | Sediment microbial communities from San Francisco Bay, California, United States - SF_Oct11_sed_USGS_8_1 | ecosystem: Environmental > Aquatic > Marine > Sediment | place: USA... | reverse complement strand
CTTCTTCCCCTGCCGGGCCTTGTGGCGGGCGATTCTTTGCTCCAGTCCGGCGATGGCGGAGCCCACATACATATATGTCCCGGCGCCAAAGGGGATCTTCCCCAGGGCGCCCACTTTTATCAACGCGGGGCGGGGCAGGGAGAGGACCACCACATACAACCCGCCTGACCGTTCCATCTCCTGCCCGGGCCTAGCCCGCCAGGTATTTTATCGCCACAAATCCGCCCACCAGCAGGATGCCGAATATCCAGCTTAGCCAGGTCATGTACTTGTCGATAAAATCGCGGATCTTCTCGCCGTAGTAGTAAAGCAACACCCCTTCCAGGAAAAACCGGAATCCCCGGCCGGCGATGGACGCGAGCACGAAGGTTATGAACGACACCTGGAACGCCCCACCGGCGATGGTGAACACTTTGTATGGAATGGGGGTCACCCCAGCCACCAGCACCACGATGGCGTTGTGCTCCTCATACAGTTTCTGGATGGTGGCGTACTTGGCGCTGACGCCATAGAACTCGATGATCCGCATGCCGACGGATTCGATGAAGAAGTAGCCGATGCCGTACCCGATTACTCCACCGATCACCGAGCCGATGGTGCACAAGGCGGAGTAGTATAGCGCCCGTGCAGGCTTCCCCACCGCCAGGGCCACCAGCAGAGGGTCTGGCGGAATGGGAAAGAAGGAAGACTCCGCCATGGCCAGGATGAAAAGGGCAGGCGCTCCGTATGGGGTGTCGGCCCAGCTTAATATCCACCAGTACAGGCGGTTTAGCGCTCCCTTGCGGGGGGGGATGGGCGCAGTGGCCGTGTCGCCAGAGGCGCCTCCGCCAGCTTCCTGTGTGGACGTAGTAACGTCATCGTTCATAAAAGTCCTTTGGGTTTGTATTCTAAAGATTAAAGCGGCGGCAGGTTATGGCCGCATATGGGTGTTCAACCTCGCCCGAACAGCCTGCCAAGCCTGGTCCAGGCGCCCAGCTCCTCCTGATCCGGCACAGGATAGCCTTTCGTTCTGGCGAATTCTATCAGCATGTTGCGCTCTTTTGTGGTCAGCTGGGTGGGCGCCTCCAGCGCCAGCCGGATGAACTGGTGCCCCTCGCCGTTGACACCGCGCCCTTTTAGGCGCAACAAGGCGTTGGCCCGAAGCCCCGCAGGGATGGTGACCCGCACATCCCCATCCAGGGTGGGAACCACTATCTTCCCTCCAAACACCGCCATGGTGAAAGGGGCTTTGGCTTCGTAATATATATGCCTTCCCTTGCGGATGAAGATCTTGCTTTCACCGACCCTGACTTTGACATGCAGATCCCCCGCCTTGCCACCCATGGCCCCGGCGTGTCCTTCGCCGGGGATGGTGAGCACATTGCCATCATCCACCCCCGCCGGGATGTGGACCACGATATTCTTTTCCACATCCCGCAATCCTTCCCCGCCGCATTGCCCGCATTTCTTCAGCACCTTGCCTTCCCCCAGGCATTTGGGGCACACGGCATGGCTCAGGAAGCTGCCGTCCCCTTCCAGGATGCTCCCGGCCCCCTGGCATTTGGGGCAGTCGAAAAAACAGTCCGGCTTCTCCGATCCATGGCCAGCGCACTTTAGGCATGGCCCGTGCGCCTTGATGGTCATCTCCACGGAGACCCCGCTGATCGCCTCATCGAAGGTAAGGGACACTCCCTCTTCCACTCTCTTGCCATTGACGGCGATGGGATAAAAGCACTTGTCGGCCCTGGGCCGGAAAAGCCCTCCGAAGCTGAACCCGGTGAAGGCGTTTTTCGCCCGCTGCTGCCTGGCCTGCTCCTTCTGGATGCTTACCGCTTCCTTGTACGCGTGGACAAGCTCCTTGAACCGCTCTTCGGAAACGGGGTTGTGTTTGTTCCGGTCGGGGTGGTATTTTTTGGCCAGGGCGCGAAAGGCCCGCCGGATATCCTGGCCCGTAGCGCCCGAACCCAGCCCCAGTTTCCTGTAGGCTGCGTCTTTAGTCGGAGCTTTTTTCATCGCCAGATTTCTCTTTGTTCCCAGTAGGATTCCGCGCCACGATCACCCTGGCCGCCCTGGCCAGGGATCCATCCATCATGTAGCCCGGGGTAAACTCCCGCATGACAATGCCATCGGCATGTTCCAGGGTATCTTCCACCACCAGGGCCTCGCTGGTCACCGGATCAAACGGTTTTCCCACCACGTCAATCCGTTCCAGACCCTTTCTTGACAGGATATCATGAAATTGTTGCCTTGTAAGTTCAATTCCTTCCCGGAACTTCCCCACCTCCGGCGCATCCCCAGCAATCTGCTCCAGGGCCTTGTCCAGAGTGTCTAAAACCGGTATGAATGAAACCACCAGGCTGGCCTCGTCTCTTTGCAGCCGCTTCTGGTGTTCCCTTTCCAGGCGCTTTTTATAGTTATCCGCCTCCGCTATGGCGCTCAGGGAGTTGTGACGAGCCTCCACCAGTTCCTTTTCGCGGCTTTCCAGCTCCGCGGTCAGGTTGGCGATGCGCTCCTGCAGCCGGTCCACCTCGTCCTCCCGTCGGCGGGGAAGCTCCTTCCGGGTCAGCGGGGTCTGGCGCAATCCGGCAAAATCATCGCCGCCGGTCATCGCCTCACCATCCTCTGTGGCATCATCAATGTCTTTTTCATTTTCCAGATCCTTTATATGCTTCAACCCCACTGCATCCCCCCGCGCAGGCTGGCGGTCAGCCGCCTCGCCGCCATGGACACCAGGGCCAGAGCCAGGCCGTAATCCATCCTCTTCTTGCCGATCACTCCAATAATACCCTCCACCCCATGGGACCCGGCGAAAGAATGGGCCACCACCGAACAGCCGGAAAACCCGTCGATTTGCGACTGGGAGCCAATCACCACCATCTTCCCTTCGCTCTTGGACAACTGGTCCAGCAGAAGCATGAGTTTCTTCTTTTCACCCAGGGTGGCCACCATGGACTTTATCGTCTCCATATCCTCGCTCCCCTCCACATGACTCATCAGGTTTCCCACCCCCTCCACATACACGCTTTGCGAATCCCGCGCCGCCATCCCCTGCTCCAGGGCCAGGGCCAGCCTGTACGCATCCTTTGCCAGCGGGGCATGCTCCCCCATGGCGCCCCCGCTCTCCCTGAACAAAAGCCTTCTGGCTTGCGGAACCGTCATATAGCTGAACTTCCCGTTGAAATAGGACGCCATCTTTTCCAGCTTTTTCGCCGAGCTGTCCCAGCCGGGCTTGACGGCGTATCGCAGCAGCTCCCCGCTCATGGTGGCCATCACAGCCCCCACGGTCTTGCTCCCCAGGCTCATGAAGCTGTACTCGCGGATGGGGGCGGCCTCTGACGAAAGAAAACCGGCCAACCCCACCTGGCGCGACAGCCGGGAGATGGCGTGGGAAAGCGCGTCCAGCCGGGCCGCGGTCTCCGGCAAGGCCGGGTCCTCCACCGCCTCGTTTATCATCCGGACGCTTTCCCGCGAAAGCTTGGGCGCGGTGGCCAGGCGCCGGGCGTAATAGCCATATCCTTCGTCGGTGGGCTCTCTTCCGGCGGAGGCGTGGGGCTGGCACAGATACCCCTCCCGCTCCAGCTTTGCCATGATGTTTCTTATGGACGCCGGGCAGAGGGCGAACTCCTTTTCCCTGGCCAAAGCCTGGGCCCCCACCGGCTCCCCTTTTTTCAGTCCGATCTCCACTACCGCGGCCAGCACCGCCGCTTCCCTCTCGGTCAAGGTTTCAAGATCAGGCATTTGAGCTATTGTCCTAGATTATTGTCGTTCCTGACGTTTGAACCAATTATTGAAGAGGCTTATGTCTATGTCAAGGCGAGGTTGCATGGCAAAGGCCTGTTTCGTGCGGGCAGACGGATGAATCGGCGGCCCGGTTTGTCGATGGAAGGGACGCGTTCGGGGGCCATCTTTGGGGCTTTTTCGCTCCAGGGAAGGATCACCCTGGCCGTTTCCGCGCACAATTCATTGACCTATATACGTTTACGATAATACAAAAGCCAAATTTCATGTTATTATGATATGATGAATTTCTTTCCGATCCCTATACAATGATTATTTCAAGGCGCCGTAGCCAAGTGGTAAGGCAGAGGTCTGCAAAACCTTTATTCAGCGGTTCGAATCCGCTCGGCGCCTCCAATAGCATCTCCAACCAGGGGGAAGGGCATGTCTGACAAAAATATAACCACCCAGACCGACGGGGCAAAACCCGAATTCAAGAACCTCTACACCAGAGTGATTGAGACACTGAACACCAACCTGGAGGAGAGCTCCAATGTGGCGATCCGGTGGCTGGCGTGGCGGGTGAAGATCGGCCTGGAGATCGCCGAAAAGTTCTGGTGGGACAACTGCCCAACCTTCGCCGCGTCCCTGGCCTACACCACCCTGTTGACCCTGGCGCCCCTGCTGGCGGTCTCTTTGTCCATTCTCTCTTCTGTCAACCTCGCCGATTCCATCGCCGGAACCGAGGGACAGGAGATCAAGGTCACCAGCGAAACCGCCCTGGAATTCTTTTTCGACCAGTTTCTTCCGCCGAACCAGGAGCTGGCCGATTCCGTAAAAAAGAGCTTCGAGACTTTCAAAACCAACGCCGCCCCTGTCTCCGTGCTCGGTCTTCTGTTTCTCATCGCCCTGGTAATCTGGGTTCTTTCGATCATAGAATCGGCTTTCAACATGATCTGGAAGGTGGACAAGGCCAGGCCGCCGATAAACCAATTCGTGGTGTACTGGTTCACGGTCACATTGACCCCGTTTCTGATAGCAGGCTCCATATACCTGACGGCCAAAGTGCAGGCCCTGGCGGCCAGCCCGTCCTATGCGGAATACCGATACGACCAGGGCTTTTTGCTCAAGGGAACCCCTTTTCTGCTCACCGCCATAGCCTTTCTTCTGATCTACCGGCTTATACCGAACACCAACGTGCGTTTTCGCCCGGCCATCTGGGGCGCGGTGATCGCCAGCGTGCTGTTCGAGACCGCCAAGCTGGTGTTCAACTGGTATCTTCGGGAGTGGGCCAGCTACAAGGATGTGTATGGCGGTCTTGCCATCATCCCCATCTTCCTCTTCTGGCTGTATGTCACCTGGCTCATCGTCCTGGGGGGGTCTGTCATCGCATACGCCATCCAATACCCCAAGGAAGTGAAGTCGAAAAAGAAAGAGGGCTTTGACCGGCGCAAATACTCCCACTATTACGCCATCAGGATACTGCTGGACGCCGCCCGGGCCTATATTGCCGACAAGGGCCCGCTGGACCCGTTCGCCGTGCAGCAGAAGCTGGAGATCACCAGTGAGTTTTACGGTGAAATATTGCGCAAGCTGCACAAGCTGGACATCATAGTGTTCCTGGACGCGGGGGGCGAAAAGTTCCTTATCAAACGCCCGCTGGACCATGTGAAGGTCGCCGATGTGATGACCAACCTGAACGGGGAGATGCTGGCATGCTCTCCGGAACCCCTGGACTCGGACCGGTCGGGGGTGGAGGAGCTGTTCACGGACATTCGCAAGGCGATGGAGGATGGGCTGGGCGCCATGACTCTGCAGCAGCTGGGCGAGCGATTGACGCAGGAGGAGCCGGAGGAGCGAGAGCATATGGCGCCGGTGCTGGAGCTGCACAAGGAGAGCTGACCTCATCCCCCAAGGGATGGGCGGATTTATATGGAGAGCTAAAGTGAAAGAAGCCGCGGCTGTCAAACGCCTGGTGGACATGATTATCGACCGATACCAGAAGATCGAGTCCACCCTCCCCCTGCTGGCCAAGGAACTGAGCCACACGGAGCGAAAGGCGTTAAAGCTTGTGGCCGCTTCCCAGAAAATGACCATAGGGCATATCGGCGAGGCATTGAAGATGCCTCCTTCCTCCACCACCTGGACGGTGAACAACCTGGTGAAAAGAGGGGTTTTCCGGCGGGAGCCGGACACCACCGATAAACGCAAGACCTGGATAGCCCTGGCGGAGCGGGGCGAGGCGCTGGCCGGGCTTATGGACCGGATACCGGACCGGATAGCCTCCGACCTGCTGTATAAGCTCGACAAGGAGCAACGGGAGATTTTTGTGGAATTGGTGACAGCGGCGCTGGAGAGGATTGAACAAATCGGCGCTTTCAAGTAATCTGAATATTTTAGAGGGAAACTGTGGAAACAAAAATGATCATCCCGGTGAAGGACGCCGCCATAAATGTAATCGCCACCATGGCCATGGTGAACCCTGTGCCTGGCGAGCCCTTCCTGAAGACAACCAAAAGATCGAAAGGGGATATCTCCGGGGTCATAGGACTGGCGGGCGTCAAACGGGGAGTGATCATCATCTCCTTCACCTCCGCCGCCATATGCAAGATCGTGGGCTCCATGCTGGGGATGGAATACACCACCATCGACCAGGATGTGGCCGACGCCGTGGGGGAGCTGGCCAACATGATCAGCGGCGACGCCAGACGCAGGCTCAACGAAATGGGAATGGTTTTCGAGGCCGGATTGCCCACCGTCGTCCGGGGGCCGGGCCATGAGATCGAAAGCGTCACCAACGGGCCGGTTATGGCCGTGCCTTTCACCGTGGATGGCCACGAATTCGAGGTGGAAGCGTCTTTCGACGAATGATCGGCGGCTAATTTTCCAGCCTGCCTGGCCCCTCTTTGGGCTATCATAAAGCCATGGTCAACGCAGTTATTATTCCAGTCTACAACGAGGCGGCCACCCTGCCGGGGGTGCTGGCCAGGATCCGCGAATACCACGCGGGGCCTTTGATCGCCGTGGATGATGGCTCCACCGATGGATCGGGCGCCATTCTGGACAATTTCCCAGGAATCGATATCATCCGGCGCCCTGTCAACCTGGGTTACGGCCAGGCGATCATCGACGGATTCAAACGAGCCGTGGAAAAGGGATATAACCTGGTTATCACCATAGACTGCGATGAACAGCATGAACCGGCCCTGATCCCGGCCATGTTCGGCGGCATAGGCCAGCTGGACACCCTCTCCGGCAGCCGATACCTGGCCGACGGCCTGGGGCAGGATCAGCCTCCGGAAAACAGAAGAAAGATAAACGTCGCCGTCACCGCCGCCATCAACCGCATCACCGGCTATCAGATCACCGATTCCTTCTGCGGATTCAAATGCTACAAGGTGGAGGCGCTCAAGGGGCTTTCCCTGGATGAGCCGGGCTATGCCATGCCATTGCAGTTCTGGGTGCAGGCCCGCGCCCTGGGCCTCAAAGTGGGGGAGATACCGGTGCCCCGTATATACAAGAACCTGGACAGAACCTTTGGCGGAGGAATTGACGATCCGGCCAAACGGCTGGAATACTATATGAACGTTCTCGAAAAGGAGGTTAAGCGATGGTCGATGTCCTCGTCGTGGGAGCCCATCCGGACGATATAGAAATGGGCTTTGGCGCCTCGGTGGCCATGCTCACCCAAAAGGGGCATGAGGTGGCCTTTCTGGATCTGACCAATGGCGAACCCACCCCCTTCGGCGATCCGGAAACCAGAAAGAGCGAGGCCACCAAGGCCACGGAAATCCTGGGCGCGTGCCAGAGGATCACCCTGGATCTGCCCAACAGAGAACTGATGGACACCGTGGAGGCCAGACACAAGGTGGCCCAGGTCTACAGGATGCTCAAGCCGAAGCTGCTCTTCATCCAGAAGGGAGCGGACGCCCACCCGGACCATATGGCGGGAAGCCAGGTGGCGACCAAGGCCAGGTTTGACGCCAAGCTTACCAGGACCAACATGCACGGAGAACCGTTCTATCCCTCCCGGGTGTTCGGCTATCTCTCCTCCCATCTGAAGATCCATGTCAAACCGGCGTTCATCCTGGATGTGTCGGAGACATTCCCGAAAAAGCTGGAGGCTGTGCTCACCTATAAATCCCAGTTCGCCGCCGCCAACCGCGAAGAGATCATCCTCAAACACCTCGAAGAGGTGGGGGCGTATTACGGCAGGCTCATAGGGGCGGATTACGGAGAGCCTGTCTTCTGTGACGAGGAGATCGGCCTTTCCGATATCCGCGACCTGCGGTTCTGAAAGAAAGCCCGCCACCTGCATGAGCCAATCTTCCGATCCACGGGCCGTCCCCCTGGAGAACGGCGCCACCCTGGCCACCCCCCCCGCCCGCCAATACTCCGCCATGGTGGAGCGCAACACAGGCAAAAACGCCGACATCCTGCTGGACAATGAACCGCTTTCCACCCTGCGGCCTGTCGCCCGGCGCCAGGCCCTGGCAAAAGCGCGGGAGTATACCCGAGCCCTGGGCCTGGACCCTGGCCCGGAGCCGAACCCGGAGGCGCCGATCATCGCTTCCGGTCACCAGCCTTTGCCTTTCCACCCAGGCATAATGATCAAGCCTGTGGTTCTGGTCAAAGAGGCCGAAGCGATGGGGGCCACTCCTCTTTTCATAACGGTGGACTCCGACGAGTTCCGCGCCGAAAACACCCCGTTGCCCACCATCTCCGGGGAGAGGCTGGCCCGGCTGGATTTCCCTCTGTTCCCCATGAAAACCCATGGCCTCTATGAGGCGGCGCCCGCCGAGCCGGTGGAGGATATGCTCAGCCGGTTCGAGGCCATGGTCGGCTTTATGGCAAGCTCCAGGCTGGATCAACCCAGGAACGCCCTTCTCTCCTACACAGACAAACTGCGCAAGAGGAATCTGGATTTTCCCGATTATGTGTCGCGGGCCATAGTGATGAGGCGGCTGTGGCTGGCCCCGGCGGTGGATAAGTTCATGGAGTTGCCGGTCTCCATCCTCTGTCAGCAAAACACCTTTCTCCGGTTCGCCACCCATATCATGGCGGATATCCCCCAATTCGCCGGGGAATACAACAGGGCGCTGGACCGGTATCGCAAGGAGCATAGGCTGCGCTATCCGGCCAATCCTTTCCCGAACCTGGAGATATCCGGGGATCTTGTCCAGGCGCCATTCTGGGCCCTGGACGGGGGAAACCGTCAGAAGCTTTTCGTGAAGCAGGATGGGGAATGCGCCACAGTCGTGACGGAAAAAGGGGAGGAGCGCCCCCTGGGCCATATTGTGGAAGGGAAGCTGGCCATTCGTCCCAAGGCGATCACCCTGTCGCTATACCTGCGTCTGGTGTTGTGCGACCTGTTCATCCACGGAGTGGGGGGCGCCAAATACGATGACATCTCCGACGCCTTGATCCGGAACTACTTCGGCGCCCAGCCGCCGGAGCTGGCATGCCTTTCCGCCACATTATGGCCAGACCTGCATGCCGATGATCCCCGGCAGGAAATCGCCACCGCCGAACAGAAGCTAAGAGATATAGACCAGCATCCGGAGAAAGCTGGGGCGGGGAGGCCGGAGATCGACCGACTGGCGGCGTTGAAGGGGGAGCTTGTGCTGGCCATAAAAGAGCCAGGGGCGGACAAGAAGACCATAGGCCAGCGAATACGCGAGCTGAATCAATCCATGGCCACCCTTCTGGCGGATGACAAAAGAGCGCTGGAGATGGAACTGGAGCGCCTGGCGCCGGTGGAGCAGGAACGCCAGGTGGCCCAGGCCCGGGATTACCCCTGTTTTTTCATCCAAACCGGGGATCTGATAAAAATGTCAGCATCGAAGTAATACAAAGCAATCAGCCTAAAGTTTTAGCTCAAATCCTTGTGTCGTGATAAAATATACTGAAATATTGTTTCTTGGAGCCAAATGTACAAACGGGGCAAATGCACAGAATCCTTATAGTGGACGATGATCCCAACGTTTCCTTGCTGATGAGGCTCACCCTCTCTCGGGATGGCGATTTCGATCTGCAGGTCGCCTCCAATGGCGAGGACGCCCTCCAGATGGCCGATCAATTCCATCCGGACCTCATGTTGCTGGATCTGATGATGCCGGGAATCGATGGCATGGAAGTGTGCCGGAGAATCAAGGCGGACGACAATCTGCGCAACATCTCCGTGATAATGGTCACCGCGAAAAGAGAACCGGGAGATATCATCAAGGGGATGAATCTGGGGGCCGACGACTATATCACCAAGCCTTTCAACCCCGAGGAGCTGTTGGCAAGGGTGCGGGTGCATCTGCGTATAAGGATGCTTGAGCAGAAGACGGCGGCCCACAGGGAACTGGAGGCTGTGCTGAAAATGGCGCTGACGATGCAGCACGAGATAAACAATCCCCTCACCGGCATCATGGGGAATTCCGAGCTGCTAAGTGACTGGCCGAACCTCCCTCCGGAAGAGGTGAATAAATGCGTCGAAGTCATCAACCAATCGGCCAAAAGAATCCGTGACATCGTCCAGAGGATGAGCTCTGTCACCAAGGTGGTGAGCGCGCCATACCTGGCCGGCAAGGAAATGATCGATATCCACAAGTCATCCGAAGAAAACGTTGAAGGCTAGACGCTCTGTCTGCATATCGGAGTTTGGTCGTCGGCCAGTTCTATCTATTATTTTTCGATCCACTTGAAGTGAAGTGAACAGGAATTATCTTCTAGCGCTGCTGGCACTGGCGGCCCTGGTGGGCGCCAGCCTGCTGTTCCCGGCCAGGTTCTATTCTCCTGGCCCCCTTTCCCCGGGCCACCGGAATATAGAAGACTGCTCCACCTGTCATAAGGCCTTCTCCAAACCCAGGGGAAATACCTGCGCCATCGCCGCATGCCACGACCGCGCGTTCTGGGAGAAGAAAAAGGGGCTGTTCATGGGGCACCTGGAAACTACCGGCTGTATGCAGTGCCACACGGAACACCCGGCCCCGGACGAGCCGGTGACCTTCATCGCTCCCCACGATAAAGCCCAGGGCATAGAGTGCCAGCGATGCCATATGGTCACCGCCGCCCACTTCCCCCTGGCCGATCCGGACTGTTCCCGCTGCCATATCACCATCGGCTGGAAACCGGCCCGGTTCAACCACATGGCCCTGAAACCGGAGCAGACCTGCTCCCAGTGTCACAAGCTTCCGGAAAAACACGCCCGCACCGATCTGGCGTGCTCCAACTGCCACGATTCATTGGCCTGGAAACCGGCGAAGATTAACCACATGGCCATGGTCAAGGAGAACATCTGCGCCAAATGCCATACCCTTCCATCCACCCATGGGGCCACCGCCGAAGAATGCTCCCGCTGCCATGACATAACCAAGTGGAAGCCTGCCCGCTTCGACCACGCCACCCTGGGCAAGGGGGAAAGCTGCATGAAATGCCACAAGCTGCCGCCGGGTCATGGGGCGACGGTGGAGGAATGCTCCCTGTGCCACGACATTGGCAAATGGAAACCGGTTCGCTTCGACCATTCAAAGCTGGGCCAGGGGCAAAGCTGCATGAAATGCCACAAACTGCCGCCGGTCCATGGGGCGACGGTGGAAGAGTGCTCCCTGTGCCACGACACGGCCAAATGGAAACCGGCCCGTTTCGACCACAAAACCATGGGCAAGGGGCAAAGCTGCATCAAATGCCACAAACAGCCGGCGAAACATGTCCCCCTGCCGGAGGAGCAGGAATGTTCCCGCTGTCATCTGGCGGACAAATGGAAACCGGCCAAATTCGACCATACCGCCCTGGCCCCGGAGAATCCCTGCTACAAATGCCACCGCCTGCCGGAGAAGCATTTCCTTACGAGGGTAAAGTGCCGCTCCTGCCACCAGACCAACTCCTGGAAAGGCGCCAGGATGGACCACTCCACCCTGGACGCCAAGGCCGCCTGTATCTCCTGCCATGCCCTGCCTTCGCGCCATTTCCCCACCAGCGATGATTGCAAACGCTGCCACGGCACGGCCAACTGGCGGACCCTGACCATGGACCACCGGTTCCCCTTCCAGCACGGAGCGCGACGGGGCGGCAACAAATGCGTCGTATGCCACCCGGTTTCCCTGGAAAAATACGACTGTGTGTCCGCCTGCCATGAGCACGGCTCCATGGGGATAAGGATGGAGCACCTGGAGGAGGGGATATTCGATATATCCCACTGCGCCAGATGCCATCCCACCGGGCGGGAGCACGAAGGGGAGGGGCGAAACGGGCCATCCGGCGAGAGAAACTTCGAGGGAGGCGGACATGACGGAAAGCGGGATGATGACAGACACGATGGCAAACGGGATGATGACTAGGGAACAGGAGGAGGTATGCTGATCACCCTGAAAGCCTTTGGACGCCTTTTCATCCTTGTGACCATCGTGGGATTGGTGCTGGGGGTGACCATGGTGGCCGAGCTTGTCATCGACCAGCTCACATACCAGAGCAGGGATCTTCGCCACCTGCTCAAACACTCCCTGGGCAACGGCGGCTCATTGCTGGTGTTTGTTTCCGTGGTGGCCTATATGGCCCGAAAAAAATACAAGTGGATCCCGGGGAAGATGAAGGACTGGCTGGATGTGCACCAGTGGCTTTCGGTTCTGGGTGTGGTTATGGTGGGGATCCACACAGGGGCGCATTTCCAGGCCATCGGCCCCTCTGTCGCCTTTTTTCTCACTGTGGCGTGCCTGGTCAGCGGGTTTATCGGCCGGGTAATCTATGTGCGCGCGCAAAAGGATCTGAAAGCCCGGAAGGTGGAACTGCAACAGCAATCCTCCAGCCCCGAGGACATGGAGGATGCGCTGGCCATGGCCACCGCCGCCGCCGGGACTCTGGCCCGCTGGAAGGCCACCCATCGCCCCCTCTCCGTGGCGCTGGGTGTGGCCCTGGTATGGCATGTGGTGGTGGCCCTCTTCTTTGGTGGATAAGGGCTGTTTGCCGGATCGGGCCACGACAGGCGGTTCTGGCCTAAAGGCCGCTTATTTGCATCGCAGATCGAACATATATGACATGCCGTTGCATTTTCCACAGCAGCGCTCGCAGTCCCGGTTCCCCTCCATCCCCACACCCCAGACTTTTTCCCCCGCCTGGGCGCCTATGCAGATTCGCTGGTCCCTCTGGCATTTCAGGGTGCCGGTGGAGTATTCATTCAATCCCTTTGTTGTGTACGGGCCCCAGGTATTCTGCGGATCCCCGTCATCGAAAAAGCTGTAGGTGATGTCCTGCTGGTCATCGCAATAATCGGTGACGTACCACCCCATGCATTCCAGGTCGTTGGCGCATGAGTCGTCGAAGCTCTCTCGCGAATTCGGGCTGCAGGAGGCGGCCAGAAGGAAGGCCAGGATCACCAGTGTTTTATGGAACCTGTTGCTTATCATCACCAAATAGCCGGATAGCTGGTCAGAAAACCCGAGCCAGCTCCCATTTATGTTTTTTCGGAACCCATTCGCGCACTCCCAGGTGGGCGCTGATCCTTTTGAAAGGCTCATAGGCGGCCTGGCGGCGCCGATCCTCCGGATGGAGCAGGTAGTGCAGGATCCCCTGCTGGTGGCCCTTGCCGTGAAAAGCGATCATGGTGTTCAGTTCCTTAACGTCGCTCAAAACCTTTTCGATCCCCATGGCGATCCAGAGGTCTCGCCAGTCCTTGCTCCCCCAGGTCATTTTGTCATCCAGTCCATAGGTGTATGCGGATTCTTTATCCATGGCGGAGCGCAGATCCAGCCCCGGCAGGCTGCCGAAAAACATGGGCAGGCCCAGCGCCAGCATCCCGGCCCGGAGGATAAGCCCCCTTCGGGACAATCCTTCCGGTTTTTTGCCGAAGGAGTATTTCCCCAGATCGATGGAGGACTTGACCAGCATGGAAAGCCCCCCAAAGGCAAAGGCGGCGTCGGCGGCCAGCACACGGGCGTCGAAGGGGTCGGCTATATAGACCTTCTTGTTCATCTTCATGGCGATGGCGGCCAGTTGGCCAAAGGAGGATTGGTCGTAGGAGAAATCCACATACCACAGCGGCTGCTCGAGCATCACGGCGGAATATGGCTTGATCATCCGCTCGAATTCAGCTTCGTTCTTCTTGAATTCTTCCTTGGAGTGCAGAATCCCCACCAGGGATAGCCTTTTTCCCGCGACTTGCAGGTCGTCCGCCAAATATTCGCTTTCGGATGGATTCATGATATCGACATTCTAGCATTGTGCAAGGAATTTACAACAACCTACAGGCGAATCCTTGCGCGGAAGGAAATCATTAATACAAAACCGTTTTCACAGTAATGTAACCTGCTATAATATTTCCATGACGCTGGGAGGCGCCCGGGGGTATCACAGAGCGCCCGTCACGGAGAGATAACTCATAAATGCGAGGTCGATCATGGGCAAGGACACAGTCACAATCACTGATAACTCCACCGGAAAAACCGTAGAATTCCCCATCAAGCGCGGCGCCCACGGCCCAGCGGTTATGGACATCTCCACTCTTTACAAGGAGCTGAAGATGTTCACCTACGATCCTGGGTTTTTGTCCACCGCCTCCTGCGAAAGCAAGATCACATTCATCGATGGCGAGAAGGGGGTTTTGCTGTATCGCGGATATCCGATAGAGCAGCTGGCGGAGAAGAGCGATTTTCTGGAGGTGTGCTATCTTTTGTGGCATGGAGAGCTGCCCACCAGAAAGGAGATCGCCGACTACCGCCACCAGATCAACCACCACACGATGGTCCATGAAGGACTGCGCGATTTTTATCAGGGTTTCCGGCGCGACGCCCACCCCATGTCTGTCATGGTGGGCGTGGTGGGGGCGCTTTCCGCGTTCTACCACGACCTGCTGGACGTGCACAACGAATGCAGCCGCGAGATTTCCGCCCAGCGCCTGGTGGCCAAGATGCCCACCATCGCCGCATGGGCATACCGCTATTCCAGGGGGGAGCCTTTCGCCTATCCGAGAAACAACCTCTCCTATACGGAAAACTTTTTGCACATGATGTATTCCTACCCCGCGGAGGAGTACGAGGTGAACCCGGTGGCGGCCAAGGCGATGGATCTGATATTCCTCCTTCACGCCGACCATGAGCAGAACGCCTCCACCTCCACCGTGAGGCTGGCCGGCTCTTCCCAGGCCAATCCCTTCGCCTGCGTCTCCGCCGGCGTGGGCACCCTGTGGGGTCCTGCCCACGGCGGCGCCAACGAAGCGGTGATCAATATGCTAAAGGCCATCGGTGACGTGAAGAACATCGCCAGGTTCGTGGAAAAGGCCAAGGATCCGGACGACCCCTTCCGCCTGATGGGTTTTGGCCATCGGGTCTATAAAAACTACGATCCCCGGGCCAAGATTATCCGCAAACAGTGCTTCGAGGTGCTGGAATCGATGAAAGTGGACGATCCTCTTTTCGAGATCGCCATGAAACTGGAGGAGATCGCCCTGAAGGACGAGTATTTCATCCAGCGAAAGCTCTATCCCAACGTGGACTTCTACTCCGGGATAATCCAGCGCGCCATCGGCATCCCCACCAGCATGTTCACCGTCATATTCACCATCGGCAGGACCATCGGATGGATCAGCCAGTGGAATGAGATGATCACGGAAAAGGTGCAGAGGATCGGCCGACCGCGCCAACTGTATGTGGGCGCTCCCAACAGAGATTATTTGCCGATTGATCAACGCAAATAATGAAATCGGGCCAGACGCGCCAATGCCGTGGCCCTGCTGCGCGGCCATATCCACAAGTCGTTTTTGCCCGGATTTTTCCTCAAGCTCTCCGGGCCTGTTGAAAAAATATATTTTTTCTGTACCCAGGCGCACAAATGCAGGCCATTCCCGCCTGAAGGCTGTAACCCCAGATACATCAATGGCTTGCAAAAGATGGAGCTTTTGATTGTCAATTGAAAATGCTTATATTTCAGAGGGTTTTGGCCAGGGCCATGTTTTTATCCACCGGTTATCCACAGGCGGAAATCGAGGATTTTTCTTGATTTATAATTGCGTTTTCCATTAAGGCCACACACCGTTGACCATTTACGCATACAAATGTAGAATGCCAGCTAACCTCATTCGACCCGTGATGTCCACTGGGGGGTTCGCGCCCATGGATGGCGTCTGTTTTGGAGGAATTTTGCATAGCTGCCATTATCAACACCCGGGCCGGGTGTCTCTCTTCCTGAATAAGCCTCGCCCAGGCCGCCGTCCATATCCCCTGCGCGCCCTGTCCCATATTTTCCTGCTCATGGCGCTCTTTGCCCCGGCTTCCCCATCTTTCGCCCAGAGGGTCGCCCCCGAGCTGAGCGATACCGTGACCATTTCCGCCGGGTTTATCCACCACAACAACAAGGAAAAGAAAACCACGGCCCA
>Ga0224501_10001958_pt1 | contig 16050 bp, 7 predicted proteins | sample SF_Oct11_sed_USG_4_FD_169105 | JGI IMG/M metagenome (GOLD analysis project Ga0224501, IMG submission 169105) | Sediment microbial communities from San Francisco Bay, California, United States - SF_Oct11_sed_USGS_8_1 | ecosystem: Environmental > Aquatic > Marine > Sediment | place: USA... | reverse complement strand
GCTCTAATAGACAGTGGGTTGGTTTGGTGCTGCATCAGTGCTTCAGTGGAGGTGGGTAAACACAAAAGGTGAACACACTGGCAGGGACCTTGCAGCCAGACAGAGGCCGTTCAGCCTGTTTCGATAACAGACAGAATAGTAAGATTACCTTGTCACTGAGGCGTTGGTAAAATACCATCTGATGGTGGGGCTATAAGACACGCATGGGTGAAAATCACTCTCGCACAAGAGCTCAGCATTCACGCAGAAAGACTCCGACATGAGCGACAAACCGGGGGGAAAAAAAAGCCGTTATACTAGCATCATATATTGAGCCAGCCAACTACTGACAACTCCCACAATTTCAAAATAATTTTAAACCAATTCTATCAATCATAATAATGAAGGAAACCCAGTTTTTCCACCAAACTGCTTTGTCTTAGCGGTGATCACATCTGTTGTGATGACAGCAGTATAACTCACCTTAGTTTTTCTCATAGTAGTTGTATTAGTGGGGGTAGAGTTGAGTTGAGTGGGGAGCAGTACCTTTCTTATAGCAGGAGTTGGTCTGTACGGAGGTACGCCATTTTCACAATCCGGGTCATCGTCCTTATCCTGAACCAAATGGAGTCAGTACTATATGCCGCACTCAGTGCTCCCACCAGGGAATCAATCACGATGAAGATGGACGCTATAGGCAGCATGAAGTGACGTATGATCACAACGGACTTGATATTGAAGCAAGACCAATCAAAAAGACTGACAATAAGGTGAATTTTCAACTGTTCCCCCCCCCTTAAATTGGAGCAGCCGGTTTGGTAAGGCTAGAACTCTAATGGGCGTTCATGCGGTTGAGTTGTGGCTGAACCATGATAAGATGTGAGCTACCGAGTTAGCGTTAGCGTTTTGTCCTGCTGTTGATACACAGGGTAGATTAGCCCCTAGAGAACCTGGCATGCACACCAGGTAATATAACCAGAAGTAGGAGTTAATTAATGCCTCTGGTTAGGTAGTATTGCTGAGACGTACCTCAGTGGGCTGATGATTATGCGAGCTGGAGCGGTTACGGCGGAGCGGATAAGGTGACCCGCACAAAGTGGGTATGGTCAGAGTAGCTTCAGGATCCTGGTAGCTGTGCACTGCCGGCTGTAAAAAAGTCAACATGAGCATTGTTTTAGTCAGCAGCCAGCAAATTGCAGATAAACATCAGTACCGCCTAGCCACTGTTAGGTCTATCCAATATCCAGTCAATCAACTCACCAATGTCGTGGATAGTTTGTTACACTTGGTTATGACGGCAGATTGATCCATGTTTTCTGCTTGATCCACGCTCACATTCATGCTCTTTTGTTTACCTCTTTTACTGAACCTCCTCTGCAAAAGACAAGAAAACATACACGTAAGCTTTGATTAGCTGCATCATGGACATATTAGGCGCGTTCACGCGCTCGGCGGCCGAAGTCCATTTCGGTTGTGAAAAACTGTTTAAGAATGCGACCGAAAAGCACGTTTAAAAAAAGCATCTTTCACTTTCGGTCGCAGTCTGCGACCAAAGGCACGCGAACAGAATTCTGCGACCGAAAGTAGTCGTTAGCGTAGCAGTTTAGGCAAATGTCAAGGTTACCGCAAAGAGACTTGATTACTACGTTGGGATAACGAATCGCAAACGACAGTTCGTCTCTAACCGATGAGTCAAAGGTGAGAGAGGACAACTCTGATCCGATCAAAATCCATCCTGAACTCAACTGCACTTCCTCCGAAATCTCTGAAAAAATTTCGGTCGCGAGCACGCGAATGCACCGCACCTTTTATCAGATCCTAGGTCTACCGGCTACATTGTGCAATTGTCTTTGAAAAACCTCGCACTGCTAGCACGGTCACGCACTGCTAGCACGGTCACGCACTGCTAACACGGTCAGGCACTGTCGTACTAAACACTCGGGCTGATAGTTTGATCATTGGAATCACGCAATATTTTCGTACAACTTCCATTGGTATATAAATTGGGATAAAATTATTAAAGGTTCAGCATGGATCTCAATTGAACAGTCGGTGATGGTAATCGGTATTGTTTATGTCTTTATGGAGTTTGTGGTTTGTGATTGGTCGAATGCGCAGTTGAATTTACAAGGGGCCCACTGGGGCATTGACAACTATAGACCGTCTAATTATCTTTCTGATTTTGATGAAAATTGGCTGAAAGGTGTCTACATGTGTCAAGATGACACCTGTGGAATCATTTCTCAATCAGACCGCTCATTCAAAACTCATGATCAAAAATCCAAATGCTTCATATATGTCATCATTGAATGAGACACATAAGATTTCGTGTGAAAACTTTATCAGCCTCTGACACGGAATTCGATTGCACAATACACTCCACTTGGGTGTTGCTACTCCACCTGTACAGGTGAGAACAGTGCATGTATAACAGGTCGCCAAAAAGATATCAATATATAATGGCATGTTAAAAACTTAAGTAGCACTGTAACTCACTCTGATGCTCTGACCAAACGAGCGGCTTCGGGAATGTTTTCTCTTCACTTCAATTCTCTTGGATGCATTTTTTTCCTCCACTTGTTGCTGGTAGCCATTTGCTTCACTGAACTGACAAACAAATCAGTCGGCATGACATCACACTGAACTGAATATGAGATAACGGGATTGCTCAGAAGCTAAAGCAATTGGCTCAAAAACAAAAGCTGCTGGATGCGAGGCCTGGTTATGCTAGATTCTCACGGAATGAGCTGCTTGCCTAATTCCTAGCTCGTACTGCTGCTGCAGAATAAAAGCGTTTTTTCTCTCCATCGGGCGTCCGGTCCACCTTGGACCGGATGCTTGAGATGGACGCCCGACCCCCCCCCAAATGGAGTGAAAAGGCCTTGTCCGACTCATCAACCAATCAAATGGTCTTTCGCGGATTAACGGTCACCCGTTTCTGGTCTCACACTCGGAAAGGGAAATTTGATTTCGTAACAATATTGGCTCGACTAACAGCACAAAGCTGCACTGGAAAGAGCGGCAACCTGTAGTGAATCCAATAGCAAAATTGACTTTCTTTTGAAGCCATGAGCATGGAATGGTTGCCGTTTCTGGAAACACAGGTTTGGTATCATTGATTAGCTCCAAAGTAATCCGGGATAGCGCGCCCGGTGGATCTGTTTGGAGTGAAAAGGGATCCTCAGATCCAAGGTCCGACGCCAAATCAGATGCAAACTGTGCAAACTGTTGGAGTGATGAAGCGCCTTAAGCCTCAGACTTATAAGATTAGCTAAGTAGGATGATTCGCGTAGAACAATAAAACAAAAGTGATATGCAGTATCCACCTGCTTCATAAGTTTTCTCTTCTTGGCAGAGTCAGGCATGGAGTGAACGTGTGCGTAGAGCTTGGCTAACTCAACCTCTGTATCCTGTTGAGTCTGATCGAGGTTACGCCGTTCAGCGAATGTTAGAACCGTCTCTATAGCTTCCTCGTCATCCCCAGCCAGTGTTGTGCTGTCTCTCTACAAACACCAAAGACAATGTTTTTCCTTGAAAGAGAATACTATAACAGATGACTTCAATATCTGGAAAGCAGCCATGAGTTAGTGGAATACTCGACTCGTGTTTAACAAGTCATGGGTTTTAATCCCAGCAAAGCCAAAGGTGGTGACAGGGAGGACACCTGACAATTATTCGCTCCTGAGCTAGCTCCGTCCGCAGGAATAATCTTGTGGAGTATAAGCAAAGAAAAATTGACTGTAACATCAATGAATATTTCCTGGATATAGTCTAATTTTAAACCGAGCCAATGCATACAACGGACCCTTTTGTGAGAAGATTTTCCAACACTGTCCGTAGAATCAATGGAGATGATGGAGTCTTCGGAGCTGGTTACACTAATACTGGACTTCTTCATGTAGTTGATGGAATCAAGGGCTAGTAGCTCTGGTGCCTGCAATACCATGAAATATAATTGCACATCTTACATGCGAGTTAGGATTACCAGGTGTGGTAGATTTCTTACGTAGTCAGCCATTGCTGGTGAGACTGTACCAACCTTGAAAAGCTCTGCGCCATTCTCAATGATGAAGGAGATGCATTCCTGCATGGGAACAGCATAACTTTGAATTTCTGCGCTGGTCAACTGGAATCAACAAAGAAAAACAACCGCTAGTACATGATCAGTACTAAATGAAGCGCACATCACCAAGGCAGACACAATGATGGTATGTTTGGTGGAGAACGAGGGAGAGCTCATGACTCGAGAGCTCACCCCAGAGATCCCCAGTATTATTCTTGGATGGTCAAAGGCCTCACTGATACTGAGAACATCTAAGACAATGAAGTCATACAGCTGGGCATCAATGAGAATTACAATGATCCATCCTATTTGTATCAGTGAGTAGATTACATCGGTTGCATTAGCCCTAGTTTGGATTTGTCTGTCCCTACCGATTTATTAGCAAGGGAATGCAACTCCAAATATATTTACCGATAAGCGTCACTTCGTGTACTGTGGTTAGTACTAATCACAGTTTCTGTACCTTTTTAGGGCAGAGTAGATGAGGTGCAAACACAGCACCTAGGTTATCGGGAGTCATTTTGTTCTGTTCAGCTTGCATAGATACACTATGAAGCAGCATGATCAGTGACTTTGTGATTCTGTAATACTCTAATGGTAGCATGTGTAACAAAAGATTTGTCACTTTAACTCGCTTCTCCGCTGACTTAACATCTATAATAGAAACTCTTCAGTTAGAAAAAGTCCCATGGGCGATCTGGTTGACTGGGCTGAGTGAACACCGTTGAACGAATTGCGACAACATTTGGTCACAGTATTTGATCATTGAGCCAGACAGTAGGTGGACCGGGCCTACAGAGCGATGTATGGAGTAGGTAACCTGAAAACCGGAGGTGATTCGTCTCCTCGGCATGCGTATTTCGGAAAGCTTAGGTTTTTTTCAAGCAAGAACTGGGGTCTAAGTTTCCACAATGGTTTTCTCAACATGATTTTATGTAGGGTCTTGCCTAGAACACATTAGACAGCTGGAATTATCATGGTATTTGATTCATATACAGACAACTCCTGCCAGCCCTGAGGATCCTTTCAGTTCTTTATTCTATGCTGCCACTTCATATCAAAGCAGGTAACACAAGTTAGAAAGAACATGAGACAAACGCCTATCAATCATAAGTTAGCACCCAGAACATACCTGATGTGTAAAGCTGAGCGTGAAAGAGTCTCTCGAGGAGAAGCGGTTCGTCAAGGTCGCCAATGAGCGACTTCAACACTGATGAACAATCATGGGCCGTGTACATACATTCACTAAAATTGACCACCTCCATACGGAGAAGCCTGTCTTTGAGTTCCTTCTGACGAGAGATATTTCCAGATTTTCGGAACAAGCCTTCTTGACAAAGATCTACATGAGAATGAACACATTTTGATGGGTTTATCCGTCAATGAAATCAACTTTCAGCAACTTTCAGACAAAACCAGCTTTTACAGAGAGAGAAACATAATCATAGCGTGTTTGGTGGAGAACGAGGAAGAGCTCATGACTAGAGAGCACACCCCAGAGATCCCCAGTGTTATTCTCGGATGGTCAGAGGCCTCACTGATATTGAGAGCGTCACAGACTATAATGTAGTCATGAAGCTGGGCATCAGTGAGAATTATGATGACCATCCTATCTGTACCAACGAGTTAATCTTCAGCAATCTGGTGAATTAATGCTTAATTGGAGTTGTCCATCCATCCATCCTAATTTTATATCAAGAGAACATAACTCCGAAAATCTATACACCTATCTATAGACAATCTATATCTATATAAATTTATACAATCTATATAACATTATAATAAACCATCCGCTCTGTAGCAAAGTGGAGTTTACATGAGCGGCATCGCTTAAACCATGCTAAAAATGGGGGTGATCTTTTCTGGAAAATCACCGGCAGGGCGCAGAGACTCCACGCTCTATTTTTTCAATGACAGTGTAAACACTTAGGGTTGACAATAATACATCGCTTACCGCTCACCTCCACATTACAGCTGCTGTCTAAACTCGCTAATTAGATCCAGAATAGCAAACGTTATTTATTTTGCGGGAATGATCTAGTGGAATCGGTTACCATGAGCGATAGAAGAAGGGTATGAACACTTACTGCTTGGTGATTGTAGAAATGAGATGAGTTTTCCAATTGCCAACTCAATTTCATGTCTCACAAACAGTCTGTCGTACACAAAACTGGATTCTATTCTCGAAGCTGTAGCTGGAATGAAAATAAACGAGAGTTTAACATATGCAGGGTAGATAATGGAACAAGTTAAATGGTCGAACATTGAGTTTTTTTATCGCCACAACCACGCGAGAAGAGTGGAATAAGTCGGATGTATCAGTATATCTATATGTGTACATTTGATCCAAACTATGTACAATGATATTGAGGTCCACTGCAGGAAGAGCCAGGAGGTGCCATCCCACTAGGTCATATGTGGACCAGCTAGAGGAAGACACTGAACTGCAAGCAACCGAAATGGTTTGAATTACCGAAGACCACCAGTTATGGAGTGGCATAGTTGTGGGTCACCTCACTGATGATGAATAAGTCATGTACAATGACTTAGCTTCACAGCATAGGGATATCTGTCCATGCTGAGGTCTTAAAGAGCAAAGAAGTAAACATTACACTGATACTGATAGTTGCAAACCAATATCGTTATCAAGTGGGTCAAGAGATACAACTGAACAATTCAAGCGTTATGTCTATTTTTACACAGCATGGAGTTGGCATACTGCTTAGCACGAACACTTTGTGGCTAGTATATGTTGCTGAAAACTAGTCTTGAGAAGGAGCTACTCAGTAGGAAATATAAAAAAATTGCAACTAGTTGATAACACAACTGCGAGCTGCAAAGCATTTTCAACAAGTAACATAAGCAAATTGTAACAAATTCTGAGCCCTTCAGGACATCCATGTCATACTCATAGAGTAGACTAGCATAGCACTCAAAATTATCACTTCTGATCCACTGAAACCGAAAGTAAGTGAGTTTTGTTGAGCAAAAAAGTTACTCAGTTAGAGAGTATCCGAATCACTACACTGGTAGTACTAGTACTAGTAGCAGGAATACAACGTAAGTAAGCGCACAACATGTCATTGATTAGTAGGTGATTAGTGGTTTTTGCAGTGTTAATGTTACTCTTAAATCATAATAGTACTACTAAGTTAAGTTAAACTTAAAGTACAACTAAAACTTGTACTTGTAGTACAAGTACAAGTTTTAGTTTAGTTACACTTACAAGTTACATCGTTGGTACTAGCAGTAGTAGTAGCAGCAGTAGTAGCAGCAGTAGTAGCAGCAGTAGTAGCAGTAGTAGTAGTATGCAGCAGTAGTAGCAGCAGTAGCAGCAGCAGTAGTATTAGTAGTCAGTAGTGACTAATGACAGTGGACAGTAGACAAAGTAGTTTCCAAGAGTAAGACAAAAAACTTACTAAGAGTAGGTAGTAAGTAAGCTAGTAAGAATAAGACTAGACTCTAGACTAGAGTAGATTAACAGCTAAATAACTAACTTCTAAGACTAACTTCTAAGACGAGTAACTTGTAAGAGTAAGATTAAGACTAAAGAAGTTCAACTTCAAGTTAAGCTACACTTTGACTTACACTTACAGTTTGAGCTGCCACTCTTTTTCCGTTTAAACCTTATTGCACTCTTGTTTTTCGTTTCATCCCTTTCCATTTGGCTTTCACCAAACAGGTCTTCGAATCTCTCAGAATCCATATCCAATAAAAATGAAAGGTGCATTTTGCAGAACTTGTTCAACTTCTCGAAATCTTCCGTCCTCAATTTGTCAACGTAGCGTTCGTACATGGCTAGGCGACGTTGAGACAGCTTTCTTTCTTTCATACATTTACCCGCCATTATGATTCACTAAACTTCGAATAGAGCGGTCAAGGGGAATTTAACACTTAAAACAAGCTAAAAACTAAAAAATCGTGATAAAAAACCATCCCAAACACAGTACTCCGTCAGTTACTCAGTTCATTTAAGTATGGCGGTTGTGTTGTTAGAAATAGCCAATCAGCAGGCAGTTAACTATCGACCTTCACCTTGCCAATTCCACTTTAGTAGAGGCCTAAGATATAGCCTTTAGACAAGCAGTTGGCGCGGAACTAAGGTTTACGGGTCGCGGAGAATGAACGTCTGAACGGTGATGGGTCGTTGTGGCATGTAGGAACTTGCCAATTTTCGCTAACTGAGCTCACTAGAGAGTATAGGTTACTATAACGGCCCCCACAGCTCATTTTAGCTATAAATACGAAAATTGCGAGTGGGCACTGAGCACGCCACAACAACCACCTAAAAGATAAACAAAACATAAAGACAAGCATGTGACTGTGAGTGTGACTGTGAGTGTGATAGTGATATTCATCGACTAAATCACTTTTAAAAATCTAATGTTTTATTTACTAATCACTAGACTAACAATAACTTGAGTTTTATTCAATTATTGTTTAAATTGATGTACCATTCTGGTAATAATGACATGCCATGAGTAGCTGTGACTCGCTGACTATGAGTGAAACTGAAACACTCACAGCGAATGAATGATTCTACTGCTAGCCTATATACTCTACTCACTACTGCTACACTATTCGATTCATAGTGACATGCAATGAAGCAGTGACATGATATGTCAGTAATGGCACTGATTAAAGTAATTGCACTACATTTATTTTGTTATTTGTAGATACGAAGGGGTGGCGCTATTTTCAACAGCCTATCTGACTCTTTCGAACAATTACTGAAGTAGGTCTTTATTCTACAACTACAAGGCTGCTAGACTACACTAGGCACGTCCCCAAAAGTCCATGCGCGCAATACTGGGGGCCAACACCACCACTACCTTCAAAGTAGTGTAGATGTGTTCACCAATTCACGCCTGACACGTCCATCTGTGGCCAAGGTTTGTTAATATTTTAATCTGCATATAGCTAATTATCATGATACAGCAACAGTGCTGATTCCATTCATTGGATCTGTGTGACTGAGTGCTTGACTTGAACTTCGAGGCATGGGCACCAGCGCTTCATTGCCACTGCATTAGTGACCAGTTGCTACTCTATTCACTAGCATATAGTAACTGGGTCCGATATGCGGTAACTAAATTACTAAGTTTTTAATATACAGTATTCTATTTCTTAGTGTTAGTGTTATAGGTATTCTTAACCATTTTTCAATTCATCATCCTATCTGTAGGCAGCCAGCACCTGTTTCTGGCTGAATGAAGGTTTTTGTCTGAAATGCATTCTATTTGGTCTTTTTCTTCAGATTGTTACGTGGAAATAAACCTAGCAGAAATTCAAACTTCAGCATCATGATTCAATTCATCTCAGAATTGTTGGAACACAGTTGGTCCATATACTGTTTTGGAATTCAAAGCAACAATGGATGCATGTTCAAAATTATGTTTGCTTAAATATTTCAAGCATCTATGCCAGCATTGCCACCATTGTTAAGCTGGCTGCACCTGGGTAGCAAGCCCAGTCAGTGACGTATGATCTTCCAATCTAATACTGACACCGGTGAAGTTACTCACCATGTGGGATGATGACGATGAGAAGACACTACTACTCACCAATGATAATACAGATTCGGATGAATCGTCGCTGTCTACTGATGACTGTATGCTGAGCTCACAACGTCATATTGTCAATCTCATATGTCAGAGGCACAAACGCTTGCAATCACTCGACATGGATCCTAATAAACGCCAAGAGAAAAAGATTTGTGAACTAGAGAATAGAGTCAATGTACTTGAAAGCCAGCTTCGTATGGTAAATATGCAACTGTCAGCACAAAAGGAACATTTCCTTACTCGTGAGAAACACTGGAGGAATTTTTATGAAGAGGAGCTAGATACGATGGAAGACTATTACATGAAAACGACTCTAGCTTTAGTTCGATCTGATACGGGTCATCAGAATTATGAACAGACAACTACAACGAATAAAGGTGTTCAAACTGCAAAAATGCAACAATCTCACAAATCTAATCAGACAGTGACACTAACGCCCTCTACTAAAGAAATACTGTTAGAGCATGAGGATGAAGCAGAAAAGATCATTGGAGCCGATAACTTGATAGGATTATCTACGCAAATTGATTCACTTAAAGCTCGCTTAAAGAATATGGGAGGATTTTCTAGTAATAGACTCGAAAATCAACACGTGCAGCAGTCAAATAATGCAATGATCAGCGCATCAGATTCAACTTCAACATACCAAAAAAAGCGTAGTCGTCGCTGTAAGTCCAAGTGGAAACTACTTCAAACTAATGACCAAGGTGATAAAGTGCAGAAAGCTGTCCAAGAAAAGCAAATGAAACCAACTGCTGTAAAAAAACATATACCAAAACCGATACCCTCAGCCAACAGAGAGGTGGGTCATAGCGAGAGGAAAGAGCCAGTCAATGAAAAACCAAAGGAAGAGGGATGGCGTGTCGTCACCAAACGAAGACCCCGTGTCCAATGTGGCAGCTCAGTAGTCCTCTCTAATTGCTCATCCAGCATTAGTCAGAGTGGAGCCATTTCTCGACAGCTGAGCTGGAATGATCGGCATCATAAAAATGAGCCAGCTCGCGTGTGGTCACCTCGCAGCTACACAACTCGCAGAACTCCATCAAAATCATCACACATAAGAGGCTCTCGGATGCCATAAACTGTTCCCCTGGATTTAAGTGGATGATACCCGCGTCAAAACTTCATGTGACTGGAGCTTAATCTTGCTCCACTTATATACACCGAATGGAATGACCATAAATGTGTCAACTTGATTTAGTTTGTCTTTATTGCTGGATAACAAAAGAAAATGCTGTTGTCTAAAAAGCAACTTTGTGGCTTTGAGTAAATGAATGAATTTGAAAGTTCTAATGAACTGCATGTAGTTTCAAACTTGATATCTGATATTACATATTTTTAACACCATTTATTTGCTGGGATTTGGTACCAGCATGCTATAAGTTGAAAATTTAGTGAAGTCTCCAGAGATAAGGCTACAAGACGCATTGTATTAGATGTGGCTTCATCAATTTTCAGACAAAAGGCCAATATAAAAAAGCATGGCAAATAACTAAATAAATAATAAAGCGGTTTGCTCGCACTGGGTGTAAATGTGATGTGAAAACAGTCTTCCCTGCCCTTCGTGAGGTCTTTCAACATCCTCTCGTGCATTGATTATCTATTCAAGTGCTTGTAGTTGTATTGAGGGGTTTGCTCATCATGTAGTATTAATAGGCTGGACGGCCTATCTGTGCCATAAACCGTAAAGATATGCAAAGTCGCCTGAGAACTGAAAAAATAGGTAATAGTCTGCAACAACAGGAGTCTCACTAGAATCAATAGTGCATAGTCTGCGATCGAGAAAACACGCGTCACTAGGTAAGTCAACTTGGAGCTGCATGTACATAGTTACCTGCAAACTGTTGGTTGCGCCCCAGTTGAAACAATAAACTCACTGGCAATTTACAAGACATTTTATTTTTGTTGGTTGCCGATCGAGTTTACACTGGCACTGGCATTAGCCCCAGTTGCTCTGAAGTCACACCATGGTACAGCGATGACCGAGTTAGGTGTTGTGCGGGATTACCACTCATGCAGTGTCAAGCCCCACTATAGCGGTGCTGCTGAGTGATCATTTCCAGCGAAGGGCTGCAAGCAGAAACTGAGCTGCTAGTCTAGACTTGAGTGTCTGTGTAAAGTGCATACCGATTGGAAATGCAATGTCATTTGATAGGAAGCTTTTCAAACTCAGCATTTACAATGTTTATGAGCAAGATGGTAGTTTTGAACGAGTATTTTTGTAATTTGTGACTAGATCTAGTCAATCAACTTTGTAATAATCATTGTCTTATACTGTCACTTTAACCATCAGCCACATCCACTCAGCACGTAACTGACTGTTGACTTCTGTTGTGTTCTTGTATGCGGTTTCCTTCTCTGTAGCTATGAGTGAAGCCAAAGAAGGGCGTGAGCCGAGTCACGGTGGTGATGTAGCTAGCCCATCTTCTCTACAATTTGATGCCTTATCGCTGCTTAATCTACCTGTCATCTTCCCAGTGGAAGAAGATGGACTCGGCAGACGAAGCTCGATTGCAGCTACTAAGAAAGGTTAGTTTGGCTCAAACGTAAGTGGGAAGCGGTGGCTTAGTGGGTGGGGAATTCGGCTTTGGAGCGGGTGACCCTGGGTTGGATTGCATGTTTGTGCTTCACTTAGTGCTTTCTCCCTCACCGAATTCGGATCACAACATTAACTGAAGGAGGTCCACCCAAAGTGTACCAACTCAATGGGGCAAACCATAGACCATCTTGAAAAAAGCCATTGGCTTAGTCAACCCATCGATGTAAAACAAGATGACCTTGTTTTATCTCAGCTCTATGGTCGAATAGAAATCTGTAATGCTGATATCAGTGATATGAGTCACAAATTGTGTGCTCGAGGCGGATGTCCGACGCCCCAGAAATGGGGTGAAAAAATCTCGTCCGATCTGCCTCGGATGCCCAAGCGGATGCCCAAGCGGGTGCCCGAGCGGATGCCGAAGCGGATGCCCGAGTATCTCGGTCTCCCAGAGACAAAATAAGTCCACTCTTGTCCGGATGTCGGACTCATCAATCAGTCAAATTGTCGTCCACGGATTTCCTAGCAACATTCGCTCATTTCTGGTCTTGTCTTAGGATCATTGGAAACACAAATTTATTTGATTTAGCAACAATATCCACTCAAATAACAGCGCAATGCTGCAGGCAACTTGCAATGAAAAAATTAAATAGTGGATTGACTTTCCTTTAAAATTTTGGGCAAAAACGTGCACTACTCATTGGCTCACTTGTCCCACTGATCTGTTTAGAGTGAAAAAGAGTCCTCGGACCCAATGTCCGACACCAAATCAGAGGTGAACTGCATGCATTCCGAGGCAGATCGATCAGACAGAGATTTAAGTGCTGCCCTCTTGATGACAGAAATATACAATCCTCTGTCTTCCTTCAAATAGATTCGCGAAGATTAGAAATTTGATTAATTTCTAACAGAAATTGAATTTAGTTGCGCATCAGCTGCTTGATGAGTGGATGAAATGGTTAGAACAATCAGCGAACTTGTGAGGACTGGTACATGATAAACTTTAAGTCCTTCAGTTTCACTATATGATGGGTGAATTTATATCAACACAAGCCTGAATTCGGATTCAACCGGAGTTATTTCTAGCTATAAATTGAATTGAAATTCTATGTCCAATTATAAAAGCTAAAAGTTGTCATAAACAGGTGAAGTCAAATGCCCGCCTTGCATGATAAAACGCCGACTTTGAAATGTTGGTAAGGAGAAAACAACTACAAATTAGAAGTGAAGTGGCTTTCTGGCACTCCTCAACCAACACAATGGATAGCAACGCCTCGTACATTTTAGTGGAAGTATGTCGAGTATGACAGCTTGTGAGCAAATCTCTTAGAAAAATATATGTTGCATGTTGTCTACAATTCACACTACTTTGAACTAAAATTCTTGACTGCCAGGACCCTCCTTGGTAGTATAAGTCTACAGCGACCAGTGGTAAAAGTATACAATTTGGGGCGGGATAACTACAGGTCCCGGTGCATAGACCTCCACCCTTATGCAGCTCACCAGCCAGCGGGAGGTCTATTAGCTAACAGTGCCATGTGACTGCAAACCTTTTGGCAAAAGAAAATCATGGTAGCATGCATGGTGTGGTTATGTTTTGCCGATTGGGCTAGCGGAAAAGTGCCCTGAATTATGAACATGGGATATTAAAGGCTCACATAGGAGGCGCTGTAGTGAGAGAACCCTCATCACCCAGGGTCATCCCTGCCCAAAATCTCCTGTGTCCACCCAGATTTTTAGCACTGATGGATACCCCAGGTTCCTATGCGGTTTAATTACATTCCATTTAAATCTTCAAGATCAATACAACAAATAACAGCAGTACCGAGGTTTACTCGGAGAATAAGGTTTTCAAATTATACGATTCTCAGTCAGGGCAATATCTTACACTAAATCTCTTCACATGAGACGTGTCATTTATTAAGCAATGAGTAAAGAAAGGATAAATCACAATGTCTGGTGTGTTCCGTAATATAGACGAATCGGGGAAAAGTATCAGGAAAACTATTCTTTATGCTTAGCAATTTCTAATACCACTTATATAGTCAAAGGCTTCCAAGACAATCGCATTAAATCTCAGGTGAGGAAAACACTGGTCGACCAAGATTAGCACTGGCATTGAAACTGCTATTATTCCTTATAAGCCGGCTTGATTCTTGAGAAAGTTATTACGCGTGTTGCCATGATAGATTGGGCATAGTGAGGGTACACAGGATTGGCTGTTTAGTGATAAGGAGTAACCTTCATACCAGCCACTAAGTAAATAGAAAATAGATAGAGGCAGTAGCATTCACTAGTTATATAGATGGTTGGCTCTGCCTTGCTGTGATGGCAGCTTGACTAAATGAAAAGGTAAGTCTGGGGAATATAGGTATGTATGCGGTTAGCATGTATGGTTTCACATATAAGTAGATTTTCTGTAGAGGGTAGGTATAATACTAAATTCTGCGGCTCTTATTGGTTCACTTCAGGGGAAAGCAGCTGTTGAGGAATAAATGCAAACAAACTGCCTAGCCAAAGAAACACCTTCATATACCCTCATACGACTTTCCCCCTCCCTCCCATGCCATAGTAAAACAGAGCAAAGAATGTTATGCCAAACTGTCAATTGCATTACATTAGGAAACTGGCGAGATGCTTGATCCAATGGCATGATCTATACTGGGTGCCTGTACTTGAAGGTTCCATTTTCATGGTGTAGCATTTGTGGACAGATATATGAAGTCGATTACATAAATGTGATGTTGAAGTAAATATGGCCATCAATCAGAGTGTCATTGGAAGCTGTTACCTAACATATATATGAGCTGGTTACATTATCACCTATAAGTACACTAATAAAATGGATGACAGTTTATGTACACATGAATAGCATCAGCAAGGGGTCCACCACCGTGTTTTATTAGTTTAGTTAAACTAACCGCAATGGCTGTAGTACCACCTTCGGTAAGGAATAGGAGCAGTGCAACGTGGTCTGATTTGTTCTCACCAATTGACAGTATAGGCTGTATATTATTAGAGATGAAGGTTCATGCACTTAGACTGTCTAGTGGGAATCGTTATTAATTTTGGTTAAAGTAGGTTCATTGCAACTGCAACTGTAAATAGCAACAGGCTAGATAACTAAACTAATATATTGCCTGGATAGAATTAGAAAACCAATCTTTTAGCTGAGTAGTGCATGGATATGAGACCTCACTCATGTAGTGTTCAGAGGGGTTGCCGAATGATGGCAAGTTAACCGTGCCCTGAGCAATTTGTGCCGCAAGTGGCTACCAGTACACCCCGAAGCTTAGATATTTTCATAGCAACTTAAGACTTCAACCTATACAGCAGTAAAAAACTAGTGAGATGCCCTGTCCAGACCTATAACAAACCCTTGGTAGATGCTAGACTTTCAGCTGGCTCCACCTGTGGAAAAGAATAGTGCGAACATACCAATCTCATACTGTAGTATCTTATTAAAGGATGCAGGGTGTAGTACTCATTGTTCATCCCGAACCAGCTGTTTTCCTTAACATATTTGATACGAAACCTTGACTGCTAAATACAAAGGCATCAAAAGCTTGAAGAATTTCACTGAAAGGGTTGAACCAGATATGAACTTTTTGCTAGGTACTCCTTTCTTGTGTGACTGAGGTGAGGCGTCACCCCTCTTCCTTACCGCCTTCAGCTTCCCCAGCTTCTAAGGGAGTTGGGTTCCCATTCACTGTTGGGTAAGCAGAGGGAGTTGTAACAACATCCTGGGCATGAAGTATGTTTGAATCCAAGGCCAGTGACCAGCACTCAAATCACTGGCCCGGCTACAGCGCATCCATTTTTTTCAGGACTGAGCAAATCAAAACTATAACCTCAATAAATAACCACAAGTTATAACCAGATTTCAAAGTGGGAATTGAATTTCCAGC
>Ga0224501_10001957_pt1 | contig 16051 bp, 16 predicted proteins | sample SF_Oct11_sed_USG_4_FD_169105 | JGI IMG/M metagenome (GOLD analysis project Ga0224501, IMG submission 169105) | Sediment microbial communities from San Francisco Bay, California, United States - SF_Oct11_sed_USGS_8_1 | ecosystem: Environmental > Aquatic > Marine > Sediment | place: USA... | reverse complement strand
CATGGATAGAAAGCTGCGCGAACGGGCCTAAGGGCTGGCATAAACCAGTCTGTAAACCATATTCGGGCCAGATGTATAGCCACTGGCTTGGGTGGTGATATAGATGTAGCCGTCCGGCCCCTGCACCATCGCCGAGACACCATTGTGATGCGCCAGATGCACGCCGGTTCCCAGCAGATTCCCAGAGGCATCCACACCCTGCCCGCGGATAAAGCCATCCATGAATTCACCGTGTAGCAGATATCCGTCCACCAGTTCGGAATAACGGGTTCCGCGGTAGACGTCGCCGATGATGATGCTGGCCACCGTTGTATTAGTTCCCTGGGGATCCTCGGCGCGAAAACGGTCTGCGGTAGAATCAGTTCGACTATAGGAAAGAATTGGGTTCTTATATCCCGAAATGCCCGAAGTTGCTACAGGACCAATATGGATATTCCAGCCAAAGTTGACAGGATTTCCATTTGTTAGATAGTTAAAGGAATTGATTTCCTCATGGCCAGGTCCTGAAGTACCGACATCTCCAATGTAAAGCTGATTCCCATCAATCGAAAGTCGAAAAGGATTGCGCAGCCCCATGGCCAGGATTTCCGGGCAACCGTCTTGCCCCGCATCACCGCTGACGAGATCAGAGCATTGGGTGTTGGTATTGGTAAACATATTCCCACTGGGAATGGTATAGCCCCCAACGCCTGTAGCAAGAGAGGGACTAATTCGGAAAACACTGCCTAACAGGCTTCTTTGATTTTGTGCTGAGGCAGCATTTCCGCCCCCATCTCCTACGGAACCGATGAGTGTGCCATCCGGCGCGAACACCATTCCACCACCGTTGTGATTTGGTGCCACCGACGCGCTACCCTTGCGCATATCAATAATCTTAACCGGATCACTAAGCGTGAGATCGCCACCCAAGAAACCGACTGTCATGCGCGAAATGGAATTCACCGTGCTCGCGACCGAGGTATGGTAAAAGAAGACGAAATTGTTGGTGGCATAGTCCGGATGAAATTCTATGTTTAACAGACCCTGCTCTCCCCCACTGACCACACCAATGCCACCGGTTCCCGTGCTGGCAATATTCACAGAATTGATGGAGCCCTGGCTAATATCCAAATCAAAGTAATCAACCACACCGCCTTGTGTCGTGACCAGAAACCGAGTTGACGTACCGGGAAAAAACGCGATATCGGTAGGTGATGGGCTTAGAGAACCATCCAAAACAACTTTCTCTAACTGCAGCCCTGTCGTCACCGATCCGTTTGCCGGACTGCCCTCCTCATCACCACAAGCATTGAGCAAGGCCAAAAAAAGGAGAAGCAATAATATTCTTTTCATCACACGGAACCCCATCCAGCTAAAAAACAGTTAGAATGGATTATGGCAGTTCGTGCAGCGTATGAACACTGTCTCCCAAATAAGACAGCTTACAGAATAGACTAGAGATTTATCAGCAATAAAAACCCACCAAACACTACCATGGCAACCCCTATGGCAAGACTGATCTTGTCTTCTTTGTCTGGCCCTCTGCTCATAATGATGTGATCGGGATTTTTTGGATCATAATATACGGTTAACTGTGATCCGACGGGATGCTGTTCCACCACACGCTGGGCATATTCGGGTGAGGCGGTCATCCCCTCTGTGAACTCATACTTTTTTTGGACCTGCTTGCCGTTCAATTCAAATTCATACTCGATATCCGGCGTGAGATTTTGATCTATTTTTGAAGATACAACCTTTGCCTTTATCTCAGGCCAATCCAGAGTCTGTTTTTTATTTTGAATTTTTCGCCAACTCCAAACCGCCATCACCACCCCGGCAAGCACAAACACCAAAATGATTAAACTATAATTCACTGCCATAGTAATCCCTTCACACTCCAGCCAGATTAATGAGTTTGTTGCATGTATTCAAATTGCGTGTTGTGGCGACAATACCGAGCTTCTTTTCAAAGTAATTATTATTGAATTTGGTTTTCCCAAAGCCGCCAGGACAATAAAGATAGATCTGTTCACCCTGTGTAAGATAGCTATCGCCCACGGCACTCGTCTCCTCTACCTTCTTTAGCTTGCCACCTTCAACATCGCGCGCAAAACTAAAGTAGATCGCCTTAGGGTCAATCCCTTTTTTCTTTAGCCAAGGATGAGCCTCTACCGCTTTCGTAAACGTATCTGCCTCTCTCAATACGACTGGAATAGAATATGAGAAACTGGCCTGTAACGATTTTTCGATTTTATCGATGAGCTTTTTTCGGGAAGACTCTTTTGTCACAAAGACCACGTTCCCGCTTTGGATATAGGTTTGTACGCCAGAAAAATCGCAGGAATCAAACACCGCTTTGAGATCAGACATCTGGATCTTCTTTTGCCCGCTGACATTGATTCCTCGCAACAGGGCTATCCAGGTGTTCAAAAAAAACTACTCCGCAGTAAAGACCAGTTGGCCATCCAGGATAGTGTGGGTCACCCTGCCATCCAGTTCCCAACCATCGAAGGGCGTGTTTTGGCCGCGGCTTAGAAAACGTTTCGCGTCTACCGTATTGGAGATTTCCGGGTCAAAAATACAAAGGTCTGCAGTGCTATCTACACTCAAATTTCCAACGGGCAGGCCAAGGATCTGCGCAGGCCCAGAGCTGATAAGTGAAATGAGCTGACTAAGAGTAAGGACCTTGTCCTTTACCAGTCTCAGCCCTAGTAAGAGAAATGTCTCCAGGCCCGAGATGCCTGGCTCTGTCTCACTGATAGGGCCAAACTTGGCATCACTGTCGTGTGGCTGATGGTCTGTAGTAATTGCCGATATGGCCCCAGAAAGCAGCCCGGCTCGCAAACCCTCTCTATCGCGCTGCGAACGCAGGGGCGGACGCACATGACACTGGGCATTGAAGTCCAGCAAATCCATTTCGGTGAGAAATAGATTATGCATATTCACATCAGCCGTTACTGGCATCCCTTCTTCCTGCGCCTGGGTAATCATATTCACCGCCCGCGCTGTAGAAAGCCCACAAAAGTGGGCGCGTGCGCCGGTATGCTCAATGAGAGCAAGCTCTCTGGCCACGGCAATGGTCTCTGCAAATTCAGGGATCGGGGCCAAACCCAGGCGGGTACTTACCGGCCCTTCGTGGGCAACACCCCCGCCACGCAACCAGGTATCTTCGGCGTGGATAAAAACAGTGAGATTGTGGCCGGAGGCGTATTCCATGGCCCGACGCATCACCAAGGTATCGCGCACCGGTTTATAGCCATTGCTCACCCCTACGCAACCCACGTCTGCCAGGGCCTTCATTTCACTGGTCAAACGCCCCTCCAGGCCCACGGTGAGAGCCCCCATGCACAGCACTCTGGCCTTGCGGCTGGCCGCTGCACGCTGATAGATCAGCTCGACTACCGACGGGTTGTCACAGACAGGCGTGGTATCAGGTGGGCAGCACAAGGTAGTAATACCACTGGCCGCCGCCGCACGGGTTTCGGATTCAATAGTGCCTTTGTATTCCAGACCCGGTTCGCGTAGACGCGCCCTGAGATCCACAAAACCAGGGCAGACGATTTTGTCTTTGGCATCGATGGTTTGATCGGCACGAAAGCCCTTTGGCACAGCGCCGACAGAGGCAATCTTGCCATTTTCGATGACGATATCGACGACCTGGTCCAAGGAATTGGCCGGATCGATCACTCTGCCGCCCTTGATTCGCAGACTCATCAGACCTCCCCCGCTGCAATACCGCTCATGCACATAGACATAATCGCCATGCGTGCCGCGATGCCATTGCTGACTTGCTCGAGTATGACCGACTGCTTACCATCGGCTACGCTGGATTCGATCTCCACGCCGCGATTGATAGGACCGGGGTGCATCACGATGGCGTGGCTATTGGCAAGGCGGAGTTTTTCCTCGGTTAAACCGTAACAATTAAAATATTCTTCCTCGCTGGGAACAAAGGCACCGTCCATACGTTCCTTTTGCAGCCGTAACATGATGATCACGTCTACCCCTTCCAGCCCCTTATTCATATCGTTGTAGACATGCACGCCCATGCTCTCTATGGCGCTGGGTAAGAGTGTTTTGGGCGCAATCACCCGCACTTCATTTACGCCCAAGGTGGTGAGCGCATGAATTTCCGAACGCGCGACACGTGAATGCAGGATATCGCCGACGATGGCCACGTTCAGGTCGGCAAAGGCTCCGAAGTGTTTGCGTATGGTCAGCATGTCCAACATGGCTTGGGTGGGATGGGCGTAACAGCCGTCACCTGCATTGATCACACTGATATGTGGCGCGACATGATTGGCAATAAAAAAACTGGCACCGCTGAGCGCATGGCGGACCACGAACATATCGGCGTGCATGGCCTCCAGATTCTGCAAGGTATCCAACAAGGACTCGCCCTTGGAGGTGGCAGAAGTAGCAATATTCAGATTGAGCACATCGGCGGAAAGGCGTTTCGCCGCCAATTCAAACGTGGTGCGAGTGCGCGTACTGTTTTCAAAGAACAGATTAACGATAACCTTGCCGCGAAGCAGGGGAACCTTCTTGACCTGTTGTTCACCCACAGTAAGAAATGACTCGGCATTATCCAGAATCTCCACCAAAATAGCGCGGGGCAGGCCTTCAATCGTGAGAAAGTGGCGGAGTTTTTTGTCTTTGGTCAGCTGTATGGAGTTCTTATAACCCATGCACTATTCGCTTACTCATGTCGCTGCGTCGACGATGGAGAGATTCAGAGGTTGCGGCCCGGCCAATTTTACCTGTTGATTCGTCGCCAACTCAATATATTCGCCGACAATATCCGCCTGTATGGGCAACTCACGTCCACTGCGTTCCACCAAGCAGACCAGAATCACCCGTCTGGGCCGCCCGTAATCAAAAATCTCGTTCAAGGCCGCTCGAATCGTGCGCCCAGTATACAGCACATCATCGACCAGGATGATGTTCCTGTCTTCCACACTCGCAGGAAGATGGGACGGGGTAACCTGAGGGTGCATCCCAATGCGGGTAAAATCATCGCGATAAAAGGAAATATTTAGAGCCCCCAAGGGAGTCTTAAGGGCCAGTCCCTCGTGCAGTCGTTCCGCGACCCAGGCACCGCCGGTATGAATACCTATCATCATGGGGTCTTCGATGGACTCGTCCTGGATTTTTTTACGAGTTACCTGCACCAGTTCTGAGACGAGCGTATCTACATCTTTCATTGTGGGTCCATTCTTCCTTGTTCGCTGAGCCAGGTCTGTAAGATCACCACGGCCGCCATGCTATCTATGGCCTTTTTGTGTTCCTTGCTACCGGGTTTAAATCTCAAACCGCGGGCGGATAATTCCTCTTCGGCGGCAAATGAACTCAGGTGCTCATCCACCAGAAAAACCGGAAGGCCATAGAGGCACTTTAGTTCTTCTACAAACGTTCGTATGGCGGGCATCATCTCGTGCTCGCCCTCCCCCTCCTGGCGATGGGTAGGCTTGCCCACCACAAAAGCCTGGGGACGCCACTCGCCCATGATCTTATCCAGTTTATCTTTTGGGATAGCGCCCTTCTTGGTTTCAAAGGTGTCGACTGGGGATGCCTTGGCGATCAGTGTCTGGGCAACGGCAATACCAATACGGCGCAGACCAAAATCAAAGCCTATAACGGTACTAAAACTGGAGGACGAATCTGCATTCACAGGCGGAATTGTCGCCCAAGCAGAAAAGATTATCAAATGATGGTTTAGGCGTGACCCACGTCGTTGGAGAGTCTGCGCAGATCCACACCCATACACAGGGCGGCTGCCTCCCAGCGCTCCTCCACCGGAAGATCAAAAATGATATGGGGATCGGCCGGACCATTTAGCCAGGCGTTGGCCGCCATTTCCTGTTCCAGCTGACCCGCCCCCCAACCGGCATAGCCCAAGGCCACCAGACGACGGATTGGGCCACCACTTTGTGCAATGGCTTCGATGATATCGCGAGAGGTCGTAACGCCAATCGTATCGGTCACCTTGATGGTGGAGCCCCAGTCCCCTACCGGATCATGAATGATGAAGCCACGCTGCTTATCGACCGGGCCACCCAGAAACACCCGTTGATCACCATTCTCTTTACGATCCCAGTCCAGACCCAATTGGGTAATGACCTCAGCCAGGCTTACATCCGTTTCCCGATTTATCACCACACCCAAGGCACCATTTTCATTGTGCTCACAGATATAGGTCACACTCTGGTAGAAATTGGGGTCCTGTAGTCCAGGCATGGCGATCAGGAACTGATTCGTCAGATTCGCTGGCATATCCATTTTTTGTATTTTTATCCTTATCAGTTCCGTTCCAAGGGGGTATGCGTTTTTTATGCCCGACAGCTAGCTCAATCTAGCCACCAATAGCACCCTTTCCGGGGATAAATCGCCATTGATAGGTAATATGCAAGACATCGGTATATTTCTGTATGGCCTCCGGGAACGGGGCATAGGGTGCCCCCAGGCGCACAATCCGTTTGGCAGACGTATCCAGCAATTGATAACCCGAGGAGCGAAGGATTTGTATATCCCTGACCGTACCATCTGAATTGATGAGCACATCCAACTCCAGGGTGACCGAATTTCCGAGTCTGCGCGCCAGATCGGGAAAATTAAATTTGCCGACTTGCTCCACCTTACGTCGCCAGGTATTGCGATACGCCGCTTCCACGTGATGGGCCGCCTCTGCCGCCAGCCTTTTCTCTGGTCCCAGGCTCTCTTCAACCACCTTTTCAGATAGAGGGACATCAATACTCGCGATCTCCATGCTACGAGCATAGAGCTGAGCCGCCGTTAGCTTACGCGCATCACCCTTTTTGGGCTCGGTGGCCACGTCCAGGGTGACATGCTGATTCTCCGAAGTAAGCACTCGCTTTTGCTCCACCTGAGGGGATGTCGCCTGCAGGCGGGAGGTGACAAGCTCCTCGGATACCTGAAATTCATTAACGGGAGTTTTGGTTTCACTGATGGTTTGAGGGAGTTGCTCTGTGGCGGATTGGCCTCCTCCCTTCTGATTGGCCTCTGCAAAGCGCTTGGCGTTTTCAGGGGCCTTGACCGTTTGGGTATTAATAAAGGTCACATCAAAGCGTTTTCCCCGGTTGGGATCACTGTGCCACTCAAACGCCAGCCCCAATATCAGCACGGCATGGACACAGGCCGCCACCACCATCATCATGATAAAGCGATCCCGCACCACGGCATCATGGGCGCTATAGTGATAAGCATTTAATATTACAGGATTTTTCATGCCGCCCCTAACTGTCGATATACCTTTTGACTAATCACGCCACTAATAAATCCAAAAATAAGCGCAAATGTCATAAAAATGGGGTAAAGGCCCAACAGGCCCGGATGAGGAACAAGCAGCCAATAGGCCAGAAGGAACTGGGCACTGGTGTGTGACAAGGCGCAGAGTACAGCCACGCCTAATGGGCTCAAGCCAAAACGGGAAGGGAAGGCGCTGATAAGGGACAAGATCCCGATAACGGCCACGGCACCCGCCAAGCTCAAGGCAAAGGTGGGCGAGAGGAAACTACCCAGAAGCAGACTGGCTACCAGCACGCGCAACAGACTCACCCACACCGCCATACGCAAACCGTAGCGAAAAAAGACGATCAAGGTAATGATATTGGCCAACCCGGGCTTTACACCGGGGAGAGGGCTCGGAAAGGCCGCTTCAATGAGATGTACCAGTATGGCCAGGCTGGCAAAACCGGCAATCAATCTGTCCTCTCGCGTCACCGATACGCTAAGCATTAGAAATTGATACTATCGTAACGGTCATCACCCAGCAAAAACAGGCTGACGCCATTGGGAAGACAAGCGCTAAATTCTCCCACCTTTTGCAACCAGCCACTGCGTATGCATTGTTTATTGCTGCAAGGAGATGCCAGCACGCGAATTTTTTTCTCCGACACCTCCACAATCGTCTCTCCCAGAAATCCCTCGATGCGATAGACTCCATCCTGGTCTAAAGCTAAGAGACGCTTGCTGCTCCTTGCAGACAGTTCGGCGGTATCGGCAAAGGCTTCATGCGGCTGCCAGAGAAGGGGATACAGCGAGACGACTAAAAAGAACGAAAATAGCAAAACCAGAATATCGGCACGCGTTGTCATAGTTTGATTAGGTCAATTTTGGGCAGCGGCTGAACTTTAAACTCAACCCGGTCTTGGAGTTTTTCCGTGAGCTGGACTCGTCCATCTTCCAGCACAACCATTACTGACCTGGCACCCATCTTCTTTGCAATACGAGGCCAGTCCTTTTCACCTGCTACCATCAACGCAGTTGCAATGGCATCGGCGGCCCCGGCAGACTGATGCACTACAGTAACCGATTGAACACCTGTTGTGGGATACCCTGTTCTCGGATCGAGCACATGATGGTAACGTTTGCCATCATATTCAAAAAATCTTTCATAGTCACCCGAGGTGACCAGGGCCTCGTCCCCCGACACATTGATGGCGGCAATCACCCCGTTTTGTCTGGGATGTTTGATACCAATGCGCCACGGCTCGCTCCCCTTGCTACCAACAACACGAAGATCTCCGCCGGCATTGACAATGGCATTGTGAATTCCCACTTCGCGCAGATGTTCAATAATCAGATCGATACCAAATCCCTTGGCGAACCCCCCAAAATTCAACAGCAGCTGATCATTATTTCCCTTGATGGCGGTGCCTTTGATTTCGATCTGATCCAAGCCGGGTTTGGCCGCAACCAAGGCCTTGATTTTGTCTGCCTGCGGAGGTTCTTTGATTGCGATCTCGTCTTCATGAAAACCCCATAGCTTGATCAATTGCCCGATTGCCGGATTAAAAAGCCCTTCGCTGTTTGTGAAGTGCGGTTTGGCAGCCTGCAAAAGATTAATCACCGAGCCAGAGGTATGAAATGAACCTTTGAGTGGCAGGATTTGATTGACTCGTCCTAAGGTTCCAGGCTTATGGGGATGCCACGCATTCTGCATATAACGTAAATCTTCCGTTACTTCCTGCATGGCGTTATTGGCCTTATTTGCACTCACGTCATAAAAATCCAGACTCACCGTGGTGCCCAGGGCGAACAATTGAAAATGGTGTAGCTCGGCACTTTCTTCAGCTGGCTTGGTGCAAGAGATCACGAGCAACGTGATCAGTACTACGCTTACTGCACGCAATAAACTAGATCTGCAGATCATGGGCAATCGCATTAAACAGTTGCGCACTGATATTGAGTCCATATTCTTTATCCAATTCACGAACGCAAGTGGGACTAGTAACATTAATTTCAGTGAGATAGTCGCCGATGATGTCCAGCCCCACAAATTGCAAGCCCAATTCAAGGAGCTTAGGAGCGACTTGCTTACAGATCCATTTGTCTCTTTCACTGATAGGAACACCATGGGCACTCCCGCCAGCGGCTAGATTCCCGCGAGTTTCGCCTTTCTGCGGCACACGCGCCAAGGCATAAGGGACTGGCTCACCATTAACAAGAAGCACGCGCTTGTCACCTTCACTAATTTGGGGAATAAATTTTTGCGCCATGATCATGTGCTTATCAAAGCCAGTCATGGTTTCCAGTATCACGTTCAGATTAGGGTCGTCCGCTTTTACTCTAAAAATAGATGCCCCGCCCATCATGTCCAGGGGTTTAACGATCGCATCCCCTTGCTCTTTAACAAAGGCCTTTAATTGATCACGGGAAGAACTCACCAATGTGAGTGGTGCGCACTGTGGGAACCAGGCCGTGTAGAGCTTTTCATTGACTTCACGCAAACCCCGCGGACTGTTCACCACTATTACGCCTACTCCCTGGGCATAGTCCAACAGATAGGTGGCATAGATATAGTCCATATTAAAGGGCGGATCTTTACGCATGAGGATACAGTCAGTGACTTGTTCCACCGGTGAAAAACCTTCATCTAAAAATCGGAACCAGTCTTCATTATTATCTTTTACTTCTACTTTACGCCACTTGATCCACAGCCGCCCTTCAATCAAGCTCAAATCACCTATCTCCAGATACAACAACTCCCAGCCGCGCTGCTGCGCCTCGAGCATCATGGCAAAACTAGTATCTTTATAGGGTTTGATACTCTGAATAGGGTCCATGAGGACGGCAATGCGTGGGGTATTTTTACTCATGGTCAGCGATTCGAAATCTCTCGCGCGGCAGCCAACAAGGCAAGACGGGCGATGACGCCATAGGCATAAAAACGGTTCGGTGCCGCATCGGGTTTAAGATTATTGTCGGGTGAATTCAGGCATTCAGCAAAGGCCAAAGGCTCGAAATGCATGCCCGGCGCATTGAGATTTTCATTGACGCCGCGCCCGGTATGAACACGATAAAAACCACCCACTACGAAATGATCGATCATATAGACCACTGGTTCAGCTACCGCCTTATCGGCGCCCCAGGTTTCGAACGAGTAAACGCCCTCTTGAACAATAACTCGGGTAATCGCAGAACCTTCCTTGGCGGAGGACATGCGCGTTCGCTGTTTGCGATTGAGTTCAAAGATCTCGTCCGGTTCATGTACGGTCATCACACCCATTCCATAGGTGCCCGCATCGGCCTTAACAATGGCGAAGGGCCTTTTATCCACGCCGTACTCGTCATATTTTTTCTGTACGCGTTTGAGTGTTTCTTCTACCCCTTTGGCAACACACTCTTCACCTTCACGCTTCATAAAGTTGATTTCGCCACACTTGTGAAAAACCGGGTCAATCAACCAGGGGTCGATATCAATCTTTTTTGCGAACTCATTGGCCACTTGTTGATACTCGGTGAAATGCATGGACTTGAGTCGATTGGCCCAGCCCAGGTCCAGAGGAGGAATCACCGTTTGTTCTATATTCTCCAGTATGGCCGGACGCCCTGCAGATAGATCATTGTTCAGCAGAACAGTACACGGGGAAAATCCTTCAACAAATATTTTATCGCCTTCTCTTTTGACGGGTTCCAGTATAATTCGTTTCCCGGAGGGCAGTTCAATTTCCTGGGGCCCTTCCAAGTCGGGTATTAATGATCCAATGCGCGCCTTATAGCCTGCGTTGCGTATAATGTCTTGTAGGGTGGCCAGGCTTTCCAGGTAAAATAGATTGCGCGTATGGTTTTCTGGAATAATCAGCACCCCACAGGCTTCGGGGCAGATCCTTTCCATCACAGACTGAACCGCCTGTATACACAGGGGCATAAACTGGGAATTAAGATTGTTAAATCCGGCAGGAAAAAGATTGGTGTCTACAGGTGCCAGTTTGAAGCCGGCGTTTCTTAGATCAACCGAGGCATAAAAGGAAGCGGGCGTTTTTCGCCATTGTTGGCGCAGCCAGATCTCAATATCTGCCTGGTGTTCCAAAAAATGAGTTTCCAGTTCCAGCAGGGGGCCTGTGAGAGCAGTTGTTAGGTTAGGGACGGAAGAACCAAAATCAGTTGGTTTGTTCATAATATTTAATCTGCTCCTTCCAGGCAGGGTCTACACCTTAACATAGGACAGGCGCACTGAAAAATAAATCCCTGAAATCAATAATCTAGAGGCATTGCCCACTTTTTACTAAGCGATTGATAATTCACATATAAAAACCCTGCCCTTTACAAAAATCGTGAGCCAATCGCTTATATGTGGGTCTGTAGGCTGCGATTTTAAAGGGGGAAGAGAGATTAAATAGTAAGCGGGGCCCACTCAGCCGATCGCTGCAGGGCCTGCACTGTGCTTGCCAATCAATCCTTCCCGCGCAGCTTGCTCAAAATCCGATTAAATCTAATCCCCGCCCTATCTTTCGAAAATGGCTCCTTATTTAAATTTGGCCCATATCTAAAGTTTCCTAAAAACATGCCGATTATCCGGTTGTATGGAGTTGTGTAAGTTGAAGGATGAGCTTCGATATGGATATATCGCTAGGAAATTTGCCGGTCAATTCGCGAGCGCATGATGCGCATCTTCGCAGGCCGGATCATTCATTCAAAGACCAGGACAAGCCCCAAGGCGTTGAAGTCGGTAACGCTGAGTGGTCTCGTGCTGGTGGTCTCCATTTAGGTCAGATTCGTGCCTTTATTGCAGAAAACATTGTTGATGCGATCATGGAAGGATCTGAAGTAGACAGCAACAATACGCCCTACCCTCAACCCGCTGCCAACAGCCCCATTGGGGTTGTGAATCAGATTGTTGACGCAGCGCGTCGCTTGTTGCACTACTTTGAGCAATCCTCATCAGACGCCCCTGAAACCTCGCCCACGGAAGCGGTACAAAACAAACTGGACACGGGTTTTAGTCGCGTTGAGGAGTCTTTGAGTCAACTTACAAATGTCACTGAAGAGCTGTTGGCTGAATTACAGGCCATACGCAACGCAGTTGACGAGCAACTTCAACAACCGCTAAATACCGAGGGAAACACGTCCGTTTCTTTTTCTGCTGCAGGCCATGAGGCCTACAATATGAAATCGCGTACCTCTATTGAAATCAAAACCCAGGAAGGGGATATTGTAACAATAGATTTGGCGCAACGGGCACGCTATGATTCCACATCGTTAGCAACACAAAGTTCAGGAAAAAGTCTTTTTGCTCATGAAAGTAGGCTGCGGACGGATTCGCAACTGCATATACGTGTCAAAGGAGATTTGAACGAGGAAGAACGCAAGGCCATCGAGGACGTTGTTCGCAATATTAATCAACTCACGGAAGATTACAGCGCGAATGACATAGGAAAGGCTTTGGATCTCAGCGATCAAATCAATATGAACAGTGAGCAATTGGCCATGGTGTCTTTTGACTACCGTAAATCTGAACACTATCGTGCTGCCAGGATGTACGAATCAACCCAACAAGCGGTTCAGGATGAGCCCCTGTCTAGAGAAGCTGCACCCAAGCCACAGGAGTTGCTTGCAGTACTATCTGATTTCGTCCAGAAGGTCCGGACAGTAATCGAAGACATGCGGGTGGATACACCCATTGCCGAGCCACGTAAAGTGACTACCCATTTATTGGAAGCCATTTTCGCGTTTAAAGGGACATTAAACGTTGGTGGACAAGAGGCAAAGGAAGAAAATCGAGCTGATTTATCTCAACTCGATACATTCATGGAAGAAGTGGCTGCCCAGGAAGGGTAGGTTTGAGGGAAGTAGGACTGTCACAGGGACGTGCACCCTTTTTCTTCATTAAATCGTTTGGAGATTGGCGTAGGCCAAGACCAGCCATTTACGACCCGCTTGCTGAAAATTCACTTCCACACGCGCATGAGCACCATTTCCTTCGTAATTGAGCAGCACTCCCGTTCCAAAGGTGGGATGGTTAACCATTTGCCCGATTGAAAACTCGGCGGGTTCTTGTGTCACATAATCATCGTTGTGAAACCGTGATCCGATAGGCAGGCTCACACTGGCCCTGGGTCGAACCTCTTCCATTAGATGCTTGGGCACTTCGTTTAGAAAACGCGAAGGATGGGCAAAGGACTCACGTCCATACATACGCCGCTGCTCGGCGCATGTCAGATACAATTGTTGACGTGCGCGCGTCATGCCCACATAACACAAACGACGCTCTTCTTCGGTGCCTTCATCGTCTTGCAAAGAGAGTTCGTGCGGGAACAGACCCTCCTCCATACCCACAATGAACACCAGTGGAAATTCCAGACCCTTGGCAGAATGCAGCGTCATCATCTGTACGCAGTCCTCCCCCGGATCGGCCTGGCCTTCGCCGGCCTCCAGGGCACTATACGAGAGAAATTCGCTGAGTGGATCTAACTCGGGCTCGTCTTCTTCCAGTTCTTTAGAGAATTCACTGGCGGCGTTGATCAACTCCTTCAAGTTTTCGATGCGTGCCCGCCCCCGTTCACCCTTTTCCTTTTGATAGTGTTCCATAAGTCCATACACCTCGTAGGCGTGCTCCAGCAACTCGACGATGCTCGTGGAACCGATCAGCTCGCTCCCTTCCTGGATCATGCCGATAAAAGTCTGCAAGGCGTTGGCCGCCCTGGCACTCAAACCCTTATTCGCGAGTATCCCCTGGGAGGCATCCCATAAGGTCAACCCGTGGGTACGCGCCACGATGCGTACCTGCTGCATGGTGCGCTCGCCGATACCACGGGTAGGGGTATTTACTATACGTTCAAAGGCGGCATCATCGGATTTGTTGTTCAGTAACCGCAGGTAGGCCAGTGCATCCTTAATTTCCGCGCGATCGAAGAATCGAAATCCGCCGTAGATGCGGTAAGGCATGCCCGCCATCAACATGGCTTCTTCCAGCACACGCGACTGGGCATTGGAGCGATAAAGGACAGCCGTCTCACTGCGCCGATTGCCTTGATTGACCCAGTTCTGGATCACGTCCACCACAAAACGGGACTCGTCCTGCTCGTTAAAGGCAGCAAAAAAACGAATGGGATCACCATCATTATCATTAGTCCACAATGTTTTGCCCAAACGACCGGTATTATTTTGTATGAGCTGGTTTGCCGCATTGAGGATATTGCCCGTTGAACGATAGTTCTGTTCCAGGCGAATCAAACGGGCATTAGGGAAATCGTTTTGGAATTTATGAATATTTTCGATCTTGGCACCGCGCCAGCCATAGATAGACTGGTCATCGTCACCGACCACAAAAATACTGCCGCTCTTACCGACGAGCGCGCGCAACCAGGCATATTGTAATTCGTTGGTATCCTGAAACTCGTCTACCAGGATATGACGAAAACGTCTTTGGTAGTGCTCCAATAGATCGGGGCGCTCGCGCCACAATTCAAAGGAACGTAAAAGTAGCTCGGCAAAATCAACCAAGCCGGCATTCTGACACAGTGTTTCATAGTGTAAATAGATTCGCGCTAAAACCTGGTCAGACATGTCTCCACTTTCGGGAAGATTTTTCGCCCGTATGCCCTTATCCTTCTGACCATTGATAAACCACTGAGACTGTTTGGCCGGCCACTTTCCTTCATCCAGTTCCAATTCACGAATAGCACGCTTGACCAGTCTCAACTGATCTTCAGAATCCAGAATCTGAAATGTTTTGGGCAAACCCGCTTCCTGATGATGGGCGCGTAAAAGTCGATGGGCGATACCGTGGAAGGTGCCGACCCACAATCCTGCGGTGGGGATTTGCAGGAGATCCTCCAAGCGGTGGCGCATCTCTTTGGCTGCCTTGTTGGTGAAGGTCACGGCCAGGATTCCATAAGGCGACACGCCCATGGCCTGAACTGCCCAGGCAATACGATGCACCAGGACACGGGTTTTGCCACTACCGGCACCGGCCAATACCAGGAGATTGCCGTCTGCCGCCGTGACAGCGTCTCGCTGCGGATCGTTTAGAGATTCAAGTAGGTGGGTGACGTCCATGCGGCCATTGTAACATAGGCATATTGATGTCGCCGGACCTTAGCGACAAGCACGATAATTCTACAACTATTTTATTTTATTGAAGAAATTAACAACTCCGGGGCTCCGATCGCCCCTATATTGGCTCGACCCTCGATAAAAATTCTCTCCCAGAACAGGCGTAGATTTTCGATTTTTGACATACTGCCATAACGTTTACTGTCTGAACTCAGGCCCAGGCCATAAAAATAGATCTGGGCGTTGTCCCAGTTGGCAACCAAACCAGACCGACGGGCTTTTTGAAAAATCTTCCGACTATCAAATTTAGCGAGACTCTTGCGACGATAAAACGATGCAACTTCACTATTTTCCATTCCATCTGAAACAATCAAAACGATCTTTCTTTTTGCTACATCTTTTGCCACGATCTGCACTGCGATCTGTTTTAAGGAATACAATATATCCGTTTTAGGTGTCTTTGGATTGATGTCCTTAATTGCTTTATTAAGTGTTTCATGGAAGGAGGCATTAAAATTTTCGTTGGACTTCTGAATACAGTCCAATAGTAACGGCTTATCACTGTAGCGGAGGTTGTACAGGAAGTCTTGCGTGGGAGCAGGTTCAATTGTTCTACTGAATACAATTTCTGGATATTGATCCCGATAATTGGCAGAAAAACGAATTATCTTGACCATATCTCCAGTCTGTCCCCAATCCGACACCAGCTCTTTTATCCGACTAGCCATTTTTTCGCTGATTGGGATGGTCTGATCTATAATGAGGTAGAAAGCGC
>Ga0224501_10001956_pt1 | contig 16056 bp, 10 predicted proteins | sample SF_Oct11_sed_USG_4_FD_169105 | JGI IMG/M metagenome (GOLD analysis project Ga0224501, IMG submission 169105) | Sediment microbial communities from San Francisco Bay, California, United States - SF_Oct11_sed_USGS_8_1 | ecosystem: Environmental > Aquatic > Marine > Sediment | place: USA... | reverse complement strand
TCTATTCTAACAAAAAACTGGACTATCTGCTTGCAATCATCATCCAACCAGTTGAGGGCATCTCGAGCGATCGTTTTTTCACTATGTTGGTTGTAGTCTGACTCATCAAACCTTCATTACCGGAAAGTAATGGCATCAACCAGTAGGAACCATAAGCTGCCATTACGATTTGTGATGGTTTTTGTAGTTCTGTATCACACTCAAGTGTCTAGTTTTTGAGATTACTTGCATCTCAGTGTTCTAGAGCTCTAACGCACCATTTCCCTGGTTCCTCTCAATCATCTGCCCTTTTTTTGCAGCAACAGACGAAAGTCAAGACCGCTGCTTACCCTACCTTATTGAGCCAATATTTACGGACTTATTAATTGATTATTATCGCAAGCCATTTGGGTGTTATATTCCAGCAGTTTTAATGCGCTTATAGCTGCCAAGAATCGCTAGAGCGATCAATCACAGAATCTTAGAAGTACAAGAACCCAGAGGGTGGTTGTTGTAAAAATGAAGTAAATGGAATCCTCTCATTGCCCAGCATGGGGACAGGGGGTTATTTAGCAAGCCTAACAACACGTTAGAGTCAATAGTGCAAGTTGACTTGCCGAGGCCAGCCCACACTCTAATACTCAAAACCCACGGATTTTGGTGTGAAGCATGGGTTACAAGACTGAGTGGATAGATCTGAGAGTCGGAGTCCGGCAACTGAAGGATACCACTGTTTTACAAGTCAATCGCTGAGAACTGTGGATTGATCTTAACTATTTTCCCACGGCTGGGGTCAACATTATTCATACCATGGTAACCCAAAGTCACGCTAGCAAATTGGAGTGAGAAGCTTGCTCAAGGCCAGTAGCAGGGAAAGACCCCCACCGGTAGTGGGAAGCGAACTCACAATCCCCATGAGAGCGATTCCGCGGCTTTACTGACGAAGCTTTTAACATTGATTTTGAATGTAATATACATGTATTTATGAAATCATTTCGCATGCACTGATTAATCATTATGTGGGTAAAAATATTGCCTTCCAGTTAGAATGCATTGTCCATATTACAGCTGAGTTCCAATGATTCTTTGGGTGAAGAACTGAGGGGTTATGACGTTTAGCTAGCTGCATGGCTTCTTCATCATTCCCGGAAGCGACCTTACTACTGTCAGCTATGGTATTGTGTACTAGTGGCTGGCCACATTGGCTTCCAAGTACAATAAGGTGGGTGTCCGGTCTTCCTGCGTAATCGGACAGGTGTACCAGGGTCTAGAATAGTCAAGTTAGAGGTTTTAGATTTGACATGTTTTCAGTTGGTCTAACGACTGACCTCTATATCAACTTGATTAGTGATATGCTAGCATGGATGAGAGTAAACTTTCGAAATTGTAGATTTCTGGCAACTGTTTGGGATGGGATTGGCTGCAGTATGGATCAATGCTTCACAATCAACCGAGCCAACTGATAGGTCATCCGACTGACTGACTCAAAAGCTAATAACAAATGGCAGTTTGACTCGACAGGTCATTGGGCATTCAACATGTGTGGGCTTCATTATTCTGTTGGTGAAGATGTTGATAATTTTATTCACTTAATCAAACAAGATTATATTAAAACTTTATTTCCTGTTTACACCTTATATATCTCTACACACAACAGCACCGCTGGGTTGTTTACGCCAGAAGTTCCACCGCGGTCTCTGTCCAGGCACAGCTAAAGGTGGGTGTCAACTTCCGCCCCACCAATGATGGAGCACCGCTGTGAGCCAATGTCGCATGCAATATTCTTTCAAGCAAAGAGCGAATGGCGACCAACCAGAGCAAAGATTTCATTTACACCAGATGACTTCCAGTTTGTAGGTCAACAGTAGTGACAAATTCAAATCTGCATTGTTATTGGCCAGCGGCCTCTCACTGCTGGAGAAAATAGCGCATGCACCATCCACCAATGGTGTGCCTGAAGGCCAATCCCATTTTGGTCATTTTTAGCGGCAACCGCAGTGGTACCACTCATGTAAACTCCATTTAACCAACTAGTGATTTGATGAATCTACACATACCAGTGAGTAAATTAGCTGGGCCAAACCCCGCGTTCGACGCCTTCAATTCGTGAGCAGTCCAAACTTCAAACATAAAATCCTTATCCCATACTGTATTTTCTGTAAAAAAAGATTCTTTTTCAGACTCAAATAGAGCTGTAAAAGGCTGAAGAGTCAAAGATATACAGCGAGATGAACTGAATATTTTCATTCTGAGACACTAGTCCTCAGCTAAACAATAGCCAGTCTGACCAGTCCACCATATAGACCAAAATTTAGTTCACTAGGGAGCTGTGTTCGCCAGTTTGAGACTGCCTCACTGAGTGAGGGGGATTTTATAAAGCCACTAGTAACTTTCCTATCACTCATTTTGTCTCAAACGGGCCAACACAACTCACAAGTGAACGAAATTTTGTTTCAGCTTCCTGACTGAAAAGTTTCGTGAGAAACCATAGGCGTAGGGTAGGTTACTAGGTACTCTACTCTCTTGACCTAGTCCGGTCTAAAATCAAACCTATTACTAAACTAACTCAATGATCAGTCACACTAAGTGGTAAGCTAGTGACGGCTACTACAACTATAACTGAAGTAACTTTTGCTAACTTAATCAGTAGCTGATCCGAACTCAAACTTATAATCGAAGTATAATTCTGGTGTAACCGAACTGTTAAGGGTAAGAGAAAGAATAGTAAGTTGGTAACTAAAACAAAGGTAAATGGTACACCGAACTCGACTAAAGAATCTTGAACCTGACTCAGTGACTGACTAGTCTAGTGACTGAGTCCTCCAAGTCTGAGTGACTGACTGAACAAATTCTTAAAAATAGAATCCGGCCTTTCACTCTGGACAGTACACGCCCTCAGGTAGGCCCGTGCATTAGCTGACTTTTGTTGGTGTGGACCACAAACGACCATCCGCTGTGACCACAATAGGGCGACAGTACACCTACCAACAATGGGTGGAATAGGGCAGAATTGGAATGCAGAACATGGACTCGCGAACGCAGCCATATTTCCTACAGCATATCCTGCACAACAACCAACTTAGAGCCCGTCTGCCACGCAGATGAATCTGGCCCTTTAATTCATGTGGATTGCAAAAACACATCACACGATTATCATACAGATTTTCAACAACTATCACGGTGATGTATTGAATAGTCAAGAGATTTATTGAGCTATCTATTTTCATGCTGGCTTAAAGTAGCCTGGACAGTCCCAGATTGTAGAAGCCACGCTCATATAATCTGGTATTATTTTCAGGTCAAATTGCTCGCTCAAAAATTACCTGGCAATGGTCGCGCCTCTCCGGCTTCGTACTAGGATCGTTGAAAGCTTGAATTTATTTAATTTTGCCATAACATTCACTCAAAAAACAACACAAAGTTGCACTGAGAATAGGAGCAACTACTGGAAAAAAGATTCAAGGGTGGATCAACTTTCTTTTGGAATCACGATCGAAAATATTTACAGCTTCCAAAAAAAACACAACTCCGGCACAATTTATTAGCTCACAAGTGATCCGGGATCGGGCGTCTGAAGGATCTGTTTGGAACTATAAAAGCATCTTAAGTTTGTCGCAGTTTGTAGGCTCACTCGGCGAGCACATTGCTCACTTTGGATCGGTATTAGTAATGATTCAGTGCGTGATTAGCATGAACCAAGTGCAAATACATGAATATAGCTGATATCATATCAGTAATTTTCTACAACCTGCAACAGACTTATTTGAATGGACTAGGAAAAGGAAGACATTTCAGGTATCATCACACGGACTTAGGAAGAAATTTGGTACAATGGTAACCCATCCCAATTTGCTCGCCTATGACATCAGTTGGAAGCAGTTTTCCATTTACATGTGTGGAAACGCAACTCAGCAACCTCCCTAGTGCCGCCAAGGCCGCTAGCTGCCAACCTGGTGTGAGTCTCGTCGCTAGCCGAGTCTTTTCTCAGAGGGAGAATAACGAGCTGACATCCGTAGACTAACATGGCTGCACATCGCAGGTCTGTATCCACGCGCACCATCGGCTTGCTATAGTTGCTGAGCAGACCACTCTACAGGTGAAGTGATGGGTTAATAAACTGAACTGAAAACCTGTACACCATGGTTCACCCACTTGAATCGGGGATAGTGGGATAGCTGAAGCTTGAAAGATCCTGCTTTTAAGGCCGATTCATACTGAGCATCCACTATGAGAGTGAGCTCCTCACATAAGCCCTAGCTCCTACAGCCCCAACAAGCTTTAGGCTTAGAAGGCTCGTTAACTAGAACGACCAAGTGCCCGAGAAGAACCAACTTCATGAGTAGATGCCTCAGTATTGCATAAAATCAATTGTGTAAAAACCTCCTAACAGCTTATAAACACGGTAGTGGAACCTCACCTCACCTCGACCTACCTTCAAGGCATCTTCCTCAAAGTAATGCAGAGAGAGTGTAACCAAGTCATGCACTCGTGGGTCATATTCAACCACAGATAGCTGAAAAAATTGTCAACCCATAATTACCTAGCAATGTGTGGATGGAATAGTGAGAACACAGTGGCTGGAATTACAAACGTGAGAACCTGGGTTTAATCCCGCTACTGTTGTGAATATGCACCTCCACATTTTTCTTACCTCAAAATGAGAACAAGCTTCACTATGAGGTGGAGCATTGATACTCACCAGCTCATGGTGCTCCTCGCTAGAATGTGCTGATTTCATTTCAGCGGAATGACCGGACCGATCACGGTGCTGCGGGTGGAACCTTGCTATCTCGAAACTCGTGGGACCAGTCTATTTATTTACTTTGAGATTCTAAATATACGATATATTAAACATGGTATCAAGATAAGACAACTCCAATGTTACCCAAGGTCACGTCACTGCCGAGTCAAGGTCAATAACCTACATACCAAGGTTGTTATAACTGCTGTTTCGCATAAGAGTTATCAAGAATTTCTTCACAAACCTGACCATTACGACAACTGACAACTGTTTTTGAGGTGCAGTGAATCTATTTCCATTGAAATAGAACAAGACTGTCCATGAACTTCGAGATTCTAAGGTTAGACATAGACGTATCAAGGGTTAGTTTACATACATATAGTTATCATTGAGTCGTGTTGTTCTCAGCTAAAACCTTTGAGAAACCAAGGATTTCGAGACTTCAAGCATTGTGTTACCAAGATTCCACCTGCATTACCAGTGCTATTTCTGTTTGGACAATCAGATAATTTACCTTGGCATCACGGAAGGTCAGTAGTAGAACGTCTCTCTCGTTCCACGGAAGTCTGACAGCAGAAACTGAGACAATGTTACCAAACATTTGATAGGAGGCAGCACATCTTAGTTTTGGCTTAACTTCAGCTCCATCTGGAGAATAGAATGCAAACTCATCTATTCACCAAGCAGCCTCTTATTCAAAAAAAACATAGGTAAAAAGACATCAGTCACCATTCAACGGCACTGGATTATAACTTCAATTTTTGATATTGGTGAGCTTGTGCCAAAGAGGAAGGAGGTGTATCATGATGTCACATCATATCATGCAGTAAACGAAGCAATTGTACGAAGCATGGTATGAATTAGAGGAACTTAAGACTGGGAGAGACGCACACCTAGACCCACATACCAATTCAAACACACAGCCACACACCCAACAGTACCCCCCCCCACCTCATCCATCCACCCAGGAAATCTGTTAAAGGTAAGCAAAAACAATCTCCGACATCAAAAAAGCTGAGCCCTGTCGAAGTTCATCAAGTTTCTTGTCAGTACAGACTAAAAGTGACTTCTCACCTGAGCCTTTCTCTTCCTCACTAACGATTCGATAGATATGAAGCCAATTTGCTCCAGCAGTCACCAGATTCTCTTCTTTATCCGAGAAAAATCGACAGGAGCAACAGGAATTCACTGACGTAGGAGGATGAACTGTCTTAACAACACCGAAAATCTGCAAAAAATATTTTCAGTTTCTCACTCAAGACAGCTTTACTCATTACGACTGTTGATTCTCTTTCCTTCGTAATCTGACTGGTGTCAGGGTGATAAAAAATTGGCCCCCGGGTCTTTCACTGGACGATCATTAGGGAACTTTCTGTTTGCATCTGTGTGCCCAAAGAGAAGGTGACTCGATGCTGGCCCTCCTTTATTCACCTCGCAAACTGAAACCGATACGGGTAATGCGATGGTCTGCGAGAACCTGTAAGCGAACCCTAGTACGCTATCCGCTAAGCCACAGCTTTATCGATTGGTAGTAATTGCAATTACAGTGTATGCATGATCCTCTCCTCTAGTTTACACCCCCATTCCAAAGGAAACATCAGGGCCTGAATAACCTGGAATTATTTTGTCTTGAACTGCCATTCACTTCAAATAAAATCCGTTAGTGACTGTGGGTAGGCTTGTGCTGCTTTTCCAATTGAAAATGTTAAAACACAAACAGATTACGAATGCAACAAGGAAGACACTTACCGACGACATTCTGAAAGTGTGTTTAGTTCATAAATCCAGGTTCGTTTAATTAAAGAGCAGCTGAAAAAAAGATATCCTGAGTAACAACTAGTAGCATATTTTCAGTGGGAATCACAGCCATCAGTTACCTACCTAACCTAGTCCCGAGTAACTCTTACAGAGTGAGTAAGAAGCACTAACTAGTAGTAGTAAGTTAGTAACTGTAACTGAGTAAGTCAGTGAGCAATAAGGAATTAGGCTAGTAGTAGTAGACAGTGCTGCCGCTGTTATAACAATCTGTGAAGGGGCTAAAGCTCAGGTTACGTATTTAAATTCAGTAATTGAGTAAGTCAGTTAGCAATAAGGCATTAGGCTAGTAGTAGTAGACAGTGCTGCTGCTGTTATAACAATCTGTGAAGGGGCTAAAGCTCAGGTTACGTATTTAAATTCAGTTCTCGTGGGTGCTACAAATTAACAAAATAAGCCCACCTGCTGTCTACTGACAGTCATGTCAGACTCCGAATCAGACTCGTACTCACAGTCGGATCCACAGCTACAGTCACTCATATTCATGCCACAGTTGGCTACCGAAACTTTAAACTTTTAATTTAAACTTTAAGTTAAACTTTAAGTTTAACTTTAAATTAAACTGTTTACTTGTTTAGTCTAATGAGTAGTGACGGACTCACAGTCACACCACAGTCACACTTACACTCACTCAGTCAGTGACTGACTCAGATCAGTGACTGAGTATGAGTCACATTCACGGACAGTCAGACTCAGAGTCAGTGACGCGAGTCACACTCACACTCAGTGACTCACAGTCAGACTCACAGTCAGTCAAACGACACTCGTCGAAACTCAGTCAAACTGACACTTAGTTCTGGTCCAAGCCGGCAAGGAAATGAATGTACACATATGAGGTTGAAGTAGCAAGTAATTGACTAGGATGTGGCCCGTGATGCACCAACCCAATACGTTAGATGCCATTCTCATCGATTCGTGGAACTAGTAGTGGAAAGTTGGCGCATGAAATATGAAGAAAGAATATAGTCCTAATGTGAGAGGGCTCTAAAAAATCTATAAGCCTCCTTTAACGTCAGCCGCGTTTGGTTATCAAACTCGCTAATTATATAACGGCTGAATAACTACAGTATCTTTATATCTTTTTCATAGGGTACTAAAGGATAGGGTACTAAAGGGTGGGAAGGGTAGCGCCAATGAGATCTCACGTACCACCGTTTAGTACTCGACCTTTTCATATCGAGAATCACAACGATTGAAGTATACTTATTTCTTCACCAATTCCGGTTCAGCTTTCAATTTTAAGATCGTTTCTGTTTGTGTTTCTCACAAAGCTAGACTAGAGCGATATCAAAGACTACGGTTGTTCTTATGGTGATAAAATAACGGATGCTTCCTCACCACGTAAAGCTCGATCGAGCCATTAATCGTCCTCCTTACCGCCAGGGAGCGGAATTTAAGGCTGTGAAAGTAAGCATTTGTTGTATTTTTCCGTTTCTATAACTGATTAAGTTAACTCATGATTAAGTTGATTAACTGTAACTGTAAGTGTAACACTAACTCAGTAACTGTAAGTAAGTGTAACTGTAAGTATAACTAAGTCTATGAATTGAATGATCACAAGACCAGTGACGTGAGTGTAGCTGAGTGTAAGTGTTGTGAGTTAAGTTGATGTTGTTGGGTTGTCAGTTGACTTGAGTCTGTCGATGACCAGTTGATCACTAGGCTATAAATTCACTCCGTGATTCATCGTCAACTCAATATCATGCGTGGTTTAGTGTACAGGTAGCTTGGTTGGTATCAACCGAGTCAAGCTTCAGGATTGAATTGATACAGTGATACACCGTCTGTTTGTTTCCATGCCCCAGCTCTACCTCTACCATAGAGCTGGAAGCTCTGTGGTGTTTACCTGTACAGTACTCTAACTAATACTTATACTAGATACTTTATAATATTGGTAGTGGCGATAGTAAATCAGCAGTATGGCCACTCTCATATTGTCACTCGGGTATAAAATAAACTGACTCACCTATTTTATTTGTACACCTCTGTATTTCAGGTATACACAGTAAACAATGAGTCTATCTACCTGTTGATTCAGGGAGTCCCTGCTGTGAATGTCAGCGCTGAGCTGATAAACACATTTGCACAGTATGGAAACTTACTAGCACACAGTAGACTAAACGACTACCCGATCACAGAAAAATTCACGGAGGTGTACCTCATAAAATATGACAAGATCTCCTCCGCTCGGTAAATATATTTTGTACAAATCAGTATAATCCTAGTCCTGGGAGTGGTTGTGGCTTAATGATTAGAGTGTTTGGTTTGATAGAGTGAGTCCTGGGAAACATATAGGAGGTGTATATATCTGACTTTGTTCACTACTGAAGCATGCCCCATGACCCCCACACAGCGATACATAATGTGATGTACAAAAATGATCTTATTCTTTGGAGTGTAATCAAAGATTATACCAAAATAGAACACAATCTGTAGTTTGCATAAGAATGCAAACTGACTTGGCTAATTGTTCTGGTTTAGTACACACCGCGACATCCGATGGCGATCAATGCGCACGCGCGGGGCCTTGTAGGGGCTCAGAGCTCAACAGCACTAGAGCCCTTACCTTGATACGCAACTCAAGAGCGTTTAGTTTTGTTGTTCATATGTGTATACATTACAAGCTCTTTGTATGTGAAAGCGAGCCCGCTTTTATCTATAAGCATCATATTCTGGTTCTGGTTTCGATCAGACAGCACAAAGACATTGACATTATGCGCGATATAGCTGTCGATTGATCGCTCAATGCAGTGAAGTGTCTTTAACCCCTGTAACTAGAGCCCCTACAAAAACCCAGCGCATGCAAACTGATCGCCATCGGATGTCACAGAGTTTGGCGGTATCATTCGGAAAAGGGGCTTCGTGTTCTCTCTTGGGATACTCTTTGGTGTTATCTTGTAAAAAGGCGATACCTTTATGCCATTTCAAGCACTTGATTTCTTACTAGGTGTCCGGGGAACAAAAAATTAAAAACCAGTATGTGTCCGTTCTAGCATGAGGTTTTGTACACGTTTTTAATAATTAATTTCTTTTTCCCAGCATAGCCAAACGCAGGTTAGATGATCTGTCATTTTATGGAGGTGTTCTACATGTCTGTTATGCCCCTGAGTATGAGGATATAAATGATACTAGAGCTAAACTACAGGAACGGAGAAAAGCTATCGCCCGTAAATGTGATCAATTCGGTAAGCCTCTTTTTCCTTTATTCGGTGATTCTCTTTATCAATCATTAACCGCACATGTCTCTCACACACATTAGAATATCATTTATTTTCTTTGCAGCCAATGAAAATGAAAAAGACTGGCATACAAGGAAAGACGCCAAGTCTGCGCTTGTACGGAGAAAGAGTTTTTTGGATCATGGCCTCAACCCAACGACCTCCAGCGTCACAAAGCAACACCAAGCGGCTCCCATAGAAGGCAGTGATAACTCTGTTATGTCCCTTCATATCTCTCAGAGTGACCCGAGAACTGACACGCATTCAGATGAACCTCATTTGGATAACCCATATACAGCCAGTACCAGTCAGCTGGCGCCGTCCAGGAGTATGGATATACCATCTGCTACTTTTTGGAAAACCACGGAATCTGCCAATAAACAAACTACCAACTCGGAGTACGAGTCAGGTAAGCGGAAGATAAAACCTATACACAGTGCTGCTCAAGCTGCGGTGTGGCATAAATCAACATTTCAACCCGTTCTAGTTGTACCAGATCGGCCGAAAGAGAAACATTATTTGCGAGAACTCGGTCCCCAACCTCCTAACAAGAAACAACGTGATGCTTGTGACATTTCAAACTTAACAGATACATCCCGGGCCACGTCAGCTGACCGTATTCAACCACATCAACCAGAGCTGATTAGAACAACAATGATTATTAGAGAGGTGCCTGTTAAACCGGTGACATATTTTGTCCCTCGGCAACTAAAAAGTGCGATGGACACTGCGGCCGATGCACATCAAGTAACCGTGAGAACTAATGCTAAACTGTTAAGGGACAAACAAGGCCCTGATTTACCAAAAGATGTGAGCGAATCATATAGAGACAATAGTGGACAGTGTATAGCTAATCAAACTACACTGGAAATTAGGAGCAAGGTCACTAAATTTAGTGCATGATCTGGAAAAAGTATCTATCGGGTGATTGCGTGAAATACAATACACATACAGCTGTACATAAGATCTCTTTATTATTTTGGTTTGTACCTCAAGAAAGTTAATAGTTTTTGACAATAAAGTTATAAAGAATCTATACACTTTCAAGGAAAAGAAAAAAATCAATTATACATTATAAAAAAATATATCAGTATATCAAAATAAAATGAAAGACTTTAATACATAAACATAAAACAACGAAGGTTCATTCTAATGTATAGTATAATCACTATGGAGTGGGTATAGTGTGGAGGCTAGTTCTGTGTTTAGGCAACCTACGCTTAAAGTCCTATTCTTATTCATGGTATATCCGGGTGACTGATGGATGCCGTCTGATGATGGAGCCTTGTTTAGGGAGTTTAGATAGCTGGTTTTATCGGATCGGGGAAGAGTGGATGATGTTATCTCCAGTACTTGGGAGTTCTTTAGTAAGGTACTAGTCTGATCATCACTGAGAAGTTTCCTGAATGATTGATTTCGAGCGACTTTCTCGGACGCGGTCTTGTTTAGCTGTTTATCCTTGCAATCTTGAATGTTAGACATCCACTTTACCTATGATAAGGAAAAAACACCACAGTTTCTCTCTACAAACACTAACACTTCCTTTTTACTGTTTGTTCTACACAAGTACGATTTTGTGAAATGTTTTGAGAGAACTTGAATGTTCTGGTTGTCCTAGCATTTATGTTATTTTGTTTTATTTTCTTTGTGTACAAAGTCTTCAAACCCATGACTGTGGGTTTAATTAATAAACCGAAATTTTTCTACAAAGCCGGTCACAGTGAACACTGAAGCAAACTCACCTTTCCCAATGATGTATGAGCTTGTAGTGTGAATACTCCAATCACTTGCTGGAAGACATTCTCCTGAGTTAGTACAAACATGTTCTTCATGTTAGTCGAGCTGGCTTCTATGCTGCTGATATTGTGAACCGTTAGATTCTCAATTGCTATTGGTTGTCTCAAAAGGTGGTAGAATCCTTCAGCTTTCTCTATGGTCGACATTCTCTACAAACGCCATACATTGAGAACGCTGCTCCACCAGTCATGTATGTGCAGGGACATGGATGATAAGTTGTCTTCCATGATCACATGAAAGCTTTGTTCAGTCAGTTATTGCTTTTGGTTTCATGCTGGGTTTTCATCTCACGGGCTACATGTACATGCTTACACCTTTTTCTGTAACGGTGTTCATAGTGGTATACATAGTACCCCATCATCAACGAATCACAGTCTCTACAGGCCCCTCGGTCTCTCTATCGCTATTTTAGTCCATGCATCATTACGAACACATGATATGAATAAAGTGATAAGTTAAGTTTAACAATTATCCTCATCTTGTTAACTAGTCTCTATGTTCACTCACCCCTCTGGTCTTCTTGTTGTCTTTCTTTAGTTTAGTAATGAGTAGGAAATCAGTAAACAAGAATACATAGACATCTATAGTTCGATCCTTCTCAGTAAGCATGAGAGGACCTTCGTATGCTACCTCCCTCTCCTGGTCATCTAACATATGTCCATTAGGCTGTGAGTTCAAAACACTGCGTAGTGACTACAAGAAAATAATCATGATTTATTCCGTTTTTTATTTCTTTTTCCATTAATTTATTTATTGATTCTTTTCATTATTCATCTCCTTATTCATTGATTTATTTTCCATTCATTTATTTATTTGTTAATTTATCTTTCATCTATTTATTCATTTAAATATTTATTTATTGTTTTACACTATCACAAAGACTGAGGGCATCCTATATAATAGACCACCAATAAGCCTCAGGCTTGTACTGGAGAAGTGAGTAGTAGAAATTATGTGAGGAGCTTATTCTCACAATGGGACCCATGATCTCACAAACCCCAGCCATGCACTACAGCCACTGAGCTATTATCTACGTAATACGATCAGTAACTGAGAGTCAAGGAGTTACTGAGAGGCTTTGTGCATTTCGGTTTTGTATAAGTTTTACCCTTCAGCGACTTTGGACACCACTGCTATAGACTATCAACAAAGAAAATAAAAGCAATTCAAATGCATTGCTATCCATGTGTGCTGGTTATCAGTAAGACCATTGGGAGCTTCATCTACCAATTCGGGACCTTTTTGCTCATAGTATCAGCAAAAACCAGGGTTTGTAGACGTGATATGTGACCACTTTTACAATATTCAAGTTCGGATTCAGTCAATCTCACCTCAGGAATAAAAGCTTTGGATTCGATTTCCGAAACGGTTGGCCAAATAAGCTGCTGTTGTATTTCTTTCACCCTTTCAAAGGTTTTCAGCCACTCCATCTTATTTTCCAAACTTTCTACAAAACAACGACAGTACTGTCAATCTCACTGTCAGATTTATTTCTGTTTATACTCCGCACTATTAATCCTGGTACAGGGTCACAGAGTTGGTTACATGGTCAGGGATTGAGACCTTTTCCAAGCAAATTAAAAATAAATGCCCTTCCCGATACCACCATTGCCTTTTCTGTGGTTTGAATCTACGAATCTGAACACCCGTCAGACATTCTGACCACATAGCCACAGTTGTCAGCTTTACATGCGACCAAGAAATGTCTATTTGAAGCCTGCTTGTGATCAATCCGATAACTACTTACTAAGAGAGGAGACAACTCTGTCAATACTCTGATCCAGTCTTGCCATCTCTTGCTGTGTCTCCGTGTATTTTCTCACTCTTGCCAGTATAAGTGGCAATCGGGTCCAATGCTGCATTGGTGCCACCAGGAGTGCAGATAGAGGTAGTCGGTTACATCGTGGGTCCTGCTCACAATGCTATAAATACACATGTTAACCAATCTATGTCAGTTTGGGCGTTTGTCTTTCATTGTTATACAGTTGGTCATCCTTTTTAGTGGACTTCAAAAGCCTAAAGGTTGTTCTGGAGCAGTAGAGGAAGTCAGAGATCGTCTTGAGTAGGCCTTGACACGATGATCTTTCTATCTCGATACAAATGTTCTAACCACGGAGCTATCCTGCTAGTCCAGATTTTGCTCCAGTATTGAAAGAGGAATGGTTACCAATTTCATATCCAGCAAGAACATTTAGTACAATCTTTTTCACCATAAGAGAACCCAAAATACTGGTACCGGTACATCAGTCAAAAGTAAAAATTCTTTTACTTTGTGGAAAGTTTGCAATACCATGCAAGACAGAAGTCACATGTCGGTGACCTGTGACAACTAACTATATATGGTGTTTTGATAGATTTCTACATAGACACATAGCTTGTGTATGTTTTCTCATACCTTTTCATACCCCGCGTACTCTTCCACAGTATTTCTCAGCGACTCTAAGTATGTAAGAGCTGCTCTGTAGTTAAGTAGATATCTGTGATAGATGTCACCATCCCGGGAGTTCAAGGTCATTTTGTCTAAGCAATCACAGAGGAAATTAGTGCTTCCAAAGTTTGCTGAGGTCATTCCTTTTATCTCGTTGACAAAGTCTCGGCAGAATTCGTAACTCAACTGGAACAGAAACTCTGGGTTGAATTTCGGGAAGTTTCGAAGGGAAATTATTTCTTTTTTATAACCTCATACCTCTATCATTTATCAGTTGTTTTTCATCTATGATGTCCTCATCAGCGATTCATAGTTTGTTTTTTTCACCAGCTATGGTTTAGCATGGAGCACCACGCCCAGGCCAGTATCACAACGTAGCAAGACTTGTTTTGCTGCTTTGAGCTAGGATCAATTTGAGGAGCTCATACTAACAGCAGGAGCCTGCCACGACCGGGATCCTAACCCTGGTTTTTGAACTAGGAATAATGATGCGAATGCAGCGCTCTCTATTATATGTATGATATGTGTTAACACATGAGAGTTTTTCTGGTGAGCTTGAGGTCGGGAAACCTTTAACATATTTTATTCAAGCTACTCCATGTAAGGTCATAGGTCTTCTAATGACTCATATCGTAATGCAGTCAAAATGATACCATAGGTTTCTCTAATCTCGTACTAACGGATCAATACACTTACATGGCAGAGTTCATCCAAATTGCCGAAAAGAGTATCTGGCTCAACATCCATTAGCAGACCTTCTACTTGACATTTCTTGAGTGGCTCCAAAAACGACTGCAATAATAAGTGAACGGTGCAGATTCTCATGGGAGGACAAATCCTTCCCTGTTGATCAAGCATTTGGAATCTCGGATGTACTGCATTGATTTGCTGAAAAGTGCTACATTTTTCAGCAAATCAACTTCACAAACTGCACAAAAACCACTGAGCTATCCAATCCTTTGGATTGAAAAGACCTGGACTGGATTCCTTGTATTGTCAGTTTCAGCTCCAATGTGCCGAGAGGACCAATTAACAAAAAGATTTTATTTCAATTCAACAGCAAATGTTTTGGAATGTATCTTTACTGTGTATGGTTTGGTATAAACCTTGTGCTCGGCTCATACCAGCCGGTTGAAATTATTCCACAAGTCCATCATTGCTTAGACAAAATTCTAAATCGAATGTTGCCAATGGGTCCAGTTTCCAGTATCTCATATATTTATAGTTTTTCCTAGATAATGGGCATTATTTGTGGGGTAAAAAGGCTGCTTGAGGATAAACTACACTTACATTTTTCAGCACCATGATATGATCCACTAAAAAAGTACACTCATTAGTAAATATTTCCCAGACAGCGTTACGCCTTGACTTCTCTTGCTCGGTGATGACAGTCGGGGTTTCTGCATCCCAGAGCGCCAATACCTCATTCCAGCCCATATGCTGTAACCATTCAACAAATTGACATGTAGCTCAAGATATACACTTACACCATATAAGGTTTAATAGGTGCATACGCTTGATCGGTTGTTATCTGACTGAACCCGTTTTCGGTCACTTCTTTAGCTCACCTGCTCAAAAGCACAACTGAAAAGTGCGATTTCAAAAACCTTCTCCTTAGGCTGCAATCGAAATCACGCAAACAGAAACCCGCAATTGAAAGTGGCCCTTGGCATGCTAGTTTAGACATTTTCAAAGTTACCAATGTCAAGGCCGCAAAGAGATTGGGTTATTGCATTGGAATAGAGAATCGCAAACAGCAGTTCGGCTGTAAATAATGAGTCGAAGTTTAGAGAGGACAACTCTGACGCTATTGAAACTATTTTGGCTTTTGACTGCGATCGCATGTTCGCGTAATTGCATCTGATTCTGCGAATATTATTGATATTTAAAAATTCTGATGTCAGAACATAAAGATCCATTTTCAAAAGTTGGAGTTGAGTTTAAGCATTTGACTATCATATTAGCAGACCTCCTAAACCATGGAAATGTCCTGGAGTTGGAGTTGAGTTTAAGCATTTGGCTATCATATTAGCAGACCTCCTAAACCATGGAAATGTCCTGGAGTTGGAGTTGAGTTT
>Ga0224501_10001955_pt1 | contig 16058 bp, 18 predicted proteins | sample SF_Oct11_sed_USG_4_FD_169105 | JGI IMG/M metagenome (GOLD analysis project Ga0224501, IMG submission 169105) | Sediment microbial communities from San Francisco Bay, California, United States - SF_Oct11_sed_USGS_8_1 | ecosystem: Environmental > Aquatic > Marine > Sediment | place: USA... | reverse complement strand
CACAGAACTCTAAGTCGATGGGACATGATAAAGTAACTGTTGACGATGTGGAAAAGGTTGACAAGCTTTTCATGGACATTGGAGAAGCCGCGGAACACCTTAGAAGATACGAAGAGAAAATGATGATACACTAGAAAAACCCTATGTTTTCTTTAGACTCTATGATGGTGATACACTAAATAAATGCCATATTTTCTTTAGACTTTTTTCTTGGACCCACACATACGCCTTAAAAATTTGGATGCACCTTAGGTTTTCTTTGTTTTGAACAGTTTTTTACCATTCAATCTTTCACGTTTTCAATGTTTAAGACGGCTTTTAGCGGTTTTTCAACATGAAATTTCTTATCGATTCCCTCATTCTTCTTCCACACAGTCGAAGCCATGAGGCTACGCCGAGGATAGCAAGGTAGAGCACAGTTAACCAAAAAATAGTTGTGTCAAACGGAGTATGCGAAAGAGGACTTTGGAACTGACGAATCGAGAACCAGTACATCGGCAAGAATATGATTATGGAGACCACGCTGCTTATGAAAAGGGTACTCGGGAATCTCTCATCGGTGTATCCAAACCAATCTTTCATGAGTATTAGGATTAGAAGAAGACCAAGCAAGAAGAATCCAATAGGTAGGTATGAAACAAATAGAGACACAGCTTCTCCAAAGCCTTCTGGGTGCCCGACCGAAACATCTATGCGATAGGCATGGGTCAGGTTCTCAGTGTGAAGAGCAAAGTCTGCTAAGTCGTCACTATCAGTTACCTCCCGACCAGAAGCTATACTTAGATAATTTGGGGATATTGGAAAAACAACATCTCTACTAATGACACGCTCAAAGGCGACGGTTAAGTTTGTGAGCAAATAAAGCTGAAACTCATATCGATCATTTGGAAATTCACCAGTCACGTTCACAAATGGGATAGTATCCTCATAGGTGAACAGCCAACCATTCCCTATGTTTTCCCAAAAGCCAGGATACGAGTAGCCTGTAAGTGAATTGCCAACTTTGTACCCAGCCAAAGCAAGAGGGCATTTATCCACATCATAAACAAGGAATGTCAACTTGGTCACAGCAACTTCTCTCGTGAAGAAACTGACCTGCACTGAGGCTTTGTCGATCTGTTGCTGAGTTTGACCTTGAGCATGTTGACAGGTGATGAAAAACGTGATGTAAAAAGTGAGAAGGGCCATTGCATATTTCCTCAACCTCGCATTTTGCATTGAATCACCCATATTCTACTGAAAGCAGACAATTATAAACTGTTACACAAATGCATTGGCAAACTCAACGTTACTCTGCTTCTACGTAAAAACAGATACAGTCCACTTGTCTAAGTTTCGCTATCACCTTTTTTAATTCTTTTTTGTCAAGTTGGCATCTTAAGGGTTTAACGAACTCAACTCTATAATTTTCTGAAAGATGGCTGAATATTTGCTCCCATTCATCTCTTGTGAAGTACCCACCTCTTCCTCTTGTCTTGTCATCATCCTTTTCATGAGGATAGAAGCATTCAAAGATTATCACTTTGTTTCCCAACTGAAGTAAACGCTCGAAAATCTCCTGTTCCTCAAATTTGTAAATACAACATTTTCGTCATCTCTGCATTTATGGTTCTTATGTTCTTCGCGCTCATGCAGTATGCATTCCCCTTTTCTAAGATGATGCAGAGTTTTGCTCACCAGAACGAAGTCAAATTTTTGGATTTCTTCTTCTTTAAGGATTTTTTTAAGCGTTTCTTTGTTGAAGAAGTTGCAACTATAAAAGCTGATTCTTGTCTTTGTCAAGAGTTTAGATTTTTGTGCCAGTTCTGACGAAAAATCGGGAAGATCGTCGCTTATGCCTATGATTTTGCATGGCTCGAACTTGAGGGCAATATAAAGAGGCTTTACACAATCTGTTCCTATGTCTAAAACTGTTTTTCCGTGAAGCCTGTTTTTTCTGTCTGCTTCAAAAGCATCTTCAATCGCGGATAATTCTTCTAAGGCATCAATCCATGTATCCAAATTCATCTTATGTTGGTCTAAATCTTCCAGACATTGCAGTAGCCTTTCGTTTAAATCGTCTGTCTTACATGACATAGAGATCATCCGAACATAACTTGTCGCATAAGAGAGAGCACATTCTAACCCATCTATAGTTTAATCTTGCAGATATAAAATGTGGGCACGAATTATTTGAGTAGAAAAGTCCCGTTAGTTACCATGTACCTTGAAAATCCGAAGAGTTATGCATGCATGCATATACGAGTTCCCAACATTAGAAACAGATCAAACAACAACATGGTAGAAAGACTGAACGGAACGGTTGGGGAAAGAAACAAAGTTATGAGAGGATTGAAAGGCAAAGAGACAGCAAGCACAATAATGGATGGCCAAAGAGTCTACTACAATTTCATAAGACCACATATAGCATTGAGCGGAAAAACACCAGCAGAGAAAGCAGGGGTTCAAAAATCACAAAAGAATAGATGGATGGCGCTGATACATAAAAGTGCGAAAAAGTAAGCACTTGAACAATTTTGATTTGGAATTCTAATTGAGAGTATAGAACCTTCTTCCACAAAGTTTTTACACCTATGTTCTAATAGAACATATAGCAATTCGAAGCAATAGGTATATATTAGGGGACGAGCCGTAAAACCAATCTCCCCTTAAGAAAAAGAATGGTTTGAGGTTGGCTCATAGTTGGATGAGCAGAAAAGGATTCGTATTCTTGGTGGTCTATTGAAAAGAATCGATAATTTTTCTCCTGAATCTTTTGAAGAATCGTTTGATAGTAGGCTCATATTTCAGAAGACTGTGTATCTTCTGCAAGCTTTTGGGTTATATCTTGGATATAGGTTCGCATGGTATATTAGTGGTCCCTACTCGACTGGTTTGACAAGAGATGGTTATAGATTAGTAGACAAGTTCGAGGAATCGCCAGACGTGACACTTAAGAAAGAACTGTTGGAAGCAAGATTTGACGAGTTTCTGAGATTTTTGGGAGATAGAAAAAATGATGCAAAATGGTTGGAGACTCTTGCTTCAATACATTTCCTTAAGAGCCTCTATCTAGGAAAACGTGATAAGGAGATAATGCATATGATTCTCGAGAAACAACCCTATCTAACCAATGAGGAATTTAACAAAGCTTTGGCCTATCTTGAACAATTTGGGTTACTGGGTTAGTGGGGAGACAAATGACTCAAGAGGAAGCTTTACTACTAAAACGTGGACAACCATATCTTGAAACAGGCATTAAAACATTCTTCAAGATGGTTACAAATGAAAATGTTTGCCTACTTTTCCTCTTCTCTCGGTATGTCAAGATGCACAGTCAAATCAAATCACGTGGCATTAGCGCATCGTATTTTCCTAATGATATATTCATAAGCAAGCACACATTTGCCACTTTTGAAGGAGAACCCAGCGATTTCTTCGAACATGGGTTAAGAAATATCTCTAAGAAAATCAAAGTGCGTATAAATCAGGAAGAGGAGACTATATCATTCCTTGTTTTCATAAAGAAGCCTGATTGGAAATTAGAAGAACAAATCTACAGTGTCTATGGAGATTTGTTAGATAAGTTCCCAGACAATACATTTAATCTTGAATTAGTGGAACTATTCGGAAAGAAGCCAAAAGATTATATTTCAAAGTCCTCGCAATAAGTAGTTTTATGTATCCAAAACATGAAATGAGCGATCATTTGAGGAAATCAGAGCATGACTGTGATTTAGCTCAACAATTGTCAATCAGAGAAGACTACTGCGATTGGACTATAATTTGTTGTTTCTACTTTGCAGTGCATTGTGTGGAAGCCTATGCTCACAAAATCGGCAGAGAGAGGGAACTCCTCGGTGGGCTCGGAGACGAAGAATCGTTGCATCGTAAAAGAGAAAGATTCGTGCAGCACCGTCTGAAGGATTATTTTTCCATATATAGACGCTTATATGACAAGTCCAGACGAGCTCGGTATGACCCAACCTATTTTGAGCAAATTCGTCAATTAAAGGACTACCACAAACGACTATTAGAAGCAGCACGGAAACTCAAGTCAATCTTGCGATAAATTTGCTACTTGCCAGAATAGCCACAGACTTTCCAGAAAAGTCCCGATAGTTACCACCTATCTTGAAAGTCCTGAAGAGTTACCAGAACCGGTACACGTAAAGATTAATAGATGGGATATATCTTCCATAACTTGAAATGAAATCAGAAATCGCACTGATGGTTACTGTGGTTTCTGTAGCACTTGCATTACCTTTCTTGTTTGCTTTGTTGCATGGAGGCATTCTAATATATCAGGGAGATGTACCTGAAGGCGTTGAGATTATTGCGAACGCTACAAGTGACGAGATCGTCGGTTGGACGTACAAGACAATTAGTGTCGCTATTCTGGTAACTATATTCTCGGCAATAGGGCTTACTAGCGTTGTTTTAATTCTGAAGAAACTCTAACAACACTAAGAACAATTCATAATAGCCACCACACACGCTCATACAAAACGTAAACCTATCGGCAATTCTGCATGCATACCCAATGCTTTTAGGCGTTCCTTTTCTTTCTCTTCGTTTAGTGACATATGATATCCTCATCTAATCCTCTTTTTGTCTCCACGTTTCTCACACTGCTATTTTGTAGCCAGCCTCTTCAAGTTCCTTGATTACCTTGTTTTCAATCTCGCTTACTGATTTCTCGAAGGGTATGTAGACAATTCCTTCAATGTCCGAGGGTTTTTCAACCTTGCCCTTGAGTAGGCAACACACTTTTTTGCGTTTGAGTAATCCCCAGAAATAACCCATCTCGAAAATCACATTTTGTCGAGCCCGAGGATTGAGGACAGCTAGAAACTCCATGACATCTGATGGGTCATGTACAAACCTTTGGTTGTACTCGACAAAACGTTGAACATCTCCTTTGCTCTGAGCCAAAATACGTTTGGCGACTTTCATTGCTTTGTCCTTTTCTTCATAAACATTGGAAATGGCTTGTCCATACAACTCACCAAAAGAAACGCCGATATCATCTGGGGTTAGAATAACAAAGGCATACCCTACATCCTCTGAATGTTTTTCGAGTTTTTCAGCAAGAGTCAAGCCTCCACTCGCCTTTTCATGCAAAACTATAGGATTGAGACCAAATCCTTTGAGCATTGCTTTCAACTCTTTTAATGGCTTGTGGTCTTTACCATGAACTATGAAGACATTTTTAGAAAGTTGAACAGATTCTGAAATGGGGTCTGGAATGTATTTGGCGAACCTTCTCGTGACGTCTTCTTGGGCTTCAAATTTTCGCCATAAGTCTCTATACTCTAATCTGAAAAAATCTGGATGGTTGAATCCAAGAGGTTTTTCGGATTTTGTGATTTTCATCTCTAAAACATCGGGTGGGTTCACAAGTTCTCCGCCACAAGCAAACTTCTCTCTAAGTCGATGTTTCTCGAGTATAAGTCCCACTAATTTCTTCTCTGACAAGTTAAATTCGATAGCGTCTTTTGGTCTGCCTTTTTGAGTTATACGAACGTGATAGTATGCCATTCTGAATCAATCTTTACTAAATTCATCAGCCATTTTAATCTTTACTCCTTTAGAAATAGAAACTCTAATGCATGCATAAAGGGTTTAACATAGATCGTTTACATTCTAACATTTCTTTCCACAGCTACTCTTCAGAATAGAGAAAAACCCCAAAAACTGAAAAAAATCAATGATGATACACTAGACCAAATAGATTTCCGTCATAGCTGGGCTTGAAACTTTTTTCTTGAATTATCTGTTGCAGTGTATTGTGCAGTGGTAAAACTGTAGATTTGCTGTGGGGAAGAAAGACTTGTTTTCATTCAAGTCTCAATTTTAGCTCTATTTGATCAGGCTTAACGAATCCTGCTTTTCTGTAGATGCTTATCCCATCTTCAGAAGCATGAAGATGCAGATATGTTAGTCCCAATGATTTAGCTTCTTTAATCAATTCGTTTAGTAATCGTGTGCAAATGCCTTTCTTTCTTGCTTCAGGAATTGTATACAAATTGAGAATATACCCAAGTTTTCCAGATTCAAGCCCTCCATATCCGGCTGGTATTTGCCACACAACAATTCCGCTTGTACCAATTATTTTCCCCTTGTATTCTGCTAGCCAAGCGATAAAATCATTGGAAGGAATTGCTTCAGAAAAATATCCTGGCAACGCTTTTCTTAGAACTTCAGTCTCATCATTTTCTGGATGATTGTAGAGTTCATTCAAACATCGAACTCTATAATCAATTAAAATTTCAATATCATCGATATTAGCCCGACGGTAATTTATTTTATCATTTTCAATTTCCATCGTTTACTTTCCTCTAGCTAATAGACGATTTCGCCTAACTACCAGTTAGTCGAAACGTTGTATAAATCTGTCTTGTGCCATAACAGAAAGCGAAATTAAGGATAGTCCGCCTTAAAGTGAAAGTACCGCCGTGAACGTCGGGTTGAGACAAATGGACAAACTGTGGGCGTTCCTACGATTAATCAGACCCGTGAACTGTGTGATGATGGGGGTTGCTGTTATCGTAGGAGCTTCACTTGTCACTTATCTGAACTTTTCGGCAAATCTGCTTCTGGCGTTTGTAACATCGTTCACACTGACAGCAGCTTCTATGGCGATAAACGATTATTATGATAGAGATATCGACGCAATAAATGAGCCGCGACGTCCAGTTCCAAGTGGTGCTATTAGTCCGAAAGAAGCGTTATTCCTTGCCCTTATTTTAAGCGTAACAGGATTCATAGCAGCCTTTCGTACAAATGTACCTTGCTTGATAGTTGCAGTGATCGCTTGGGTTGTATCTGTAGCCTATGTTACTAAGGGGAAACGAACTGGGCTTCCTGGAAATCTTCTAGTCAGCACCTGCGTTGTGATTCCTTTTATCTATGGGGGCTTCGCTGTAGGGAGCCCTGAGTTAACTACGATGATATTTGTGGCTATTGCCTTTCTTTCAAACACTGGTAGAGAAGTGGCAAAGGATATAGTTGACGTTGAGGGAGACAAGTCTCAGGACATAAAGACAATTCCAGTAGTATATGGAGATAGAATTGCAGCATTTGTTTCTTCCATTTTCTTTGTCCTCGCTGTAGCTTTGAGCCCCTTACCTTGGTTGTTGAAACTTGTTTCTCCATGGTTTCTTCCGCTAGTCATTTTAACTGACGCTGGACTAATCTGGTCTTCTTTTTCACTTGCTCGAGATCATTCTCGAAACAACGCTAGAAGAGTCAAGAACTTGGCTTTGATATGGTTCCTTACTGGACTCTTGGGTTTCGTTGCGGGCAGTATTGGCTGACAAAAATTACCTGATTTTGCTCCCTATTTCCACGTCTTTTTCAGGTTTTATCAAGATAACGTTGCCTTCAGTGTCTTCGGCGGCAAGTATCATACACTGAGATTCCACGCCCATCATTTTCTTTCTTTGCAGGTTCAAGACAAAGGCGTACTTTTTGTCTACCAGTTCTTCTGGCTTGTAGTATCGTAGCAGACCTGCTACTGACTGCCTCTTTTCAGAGCCAAAATCAATAATCATCTTGATCAAGTTTCTCGACCCCGGTATCTGTTCAGCTTCAAGAACCTTGCCAACCCGCATATCAAGTCTCAGAAAATCTTCAAACGAGACTTCCATTCTAACCACCAACAACCATTTCCTTGTCACTCCTTAAATTTTAAGTTTTACGCATAAGCAGAGGAATGATAGAAGAATGGTGGTTTTGCACGAAGTGATTATACGTATACAGATAAAAGTGTCTAGCCAAAGATAGATAATAAAGATATATGGGCATTGATTTCATCGGGGCCCGGTGAAGAAAAATGGAAATGCGAACATTAACAATAAACGATTATGAAGATATGGTTAATCTCTGGATAAAAACAGCTCTACCCTTTAAACCGAAAGGCCGAGACAGTAGGCGAGCTATCGCAAGTCAAATGGAAAAAGACCACAGCCTCTTTCTGGGAGCATTTGAAAATAGCACACTAGTCGGGGTTATAATTGGTAGCTATGATCATAGGAGAAAGGGCTGGATCAATCGCTTAGCTGTAGATCCAAAATGCCGCAGGCGAAGCATTGGCCAGCGTTTGATTGCCAGCATGGAGAGAATTCTAAAGAAAAAAGACGTAACGGTTATTTGTGCTTTAATCGAGGAGACAAATCAGGAGTCGATTAAGCTTTTTGAAAAACTGGGATACGTCTTTGAGAAGTCTATTCTTTATTTCAGCAAGCGTGAAAGCGATGATGCTTGAAGAATTATTTACTTGACCTTTTTCTTCAGCAAGGTATCTTGGGCAACTCGCAATTTCTCAGGATAGTCCAAAAAATAATGAATCCCCCGGCTTTCTTTTCGCATCATTGCGGAGTCTATGATGAGCTCTCCAACCAATGCCATATTTCGCAGCTCGACGAGGTCTGCGGTAAGGATGAAATCCCAATAATATTGATTGATCTCCTGTTGCAAGAGAGTTATACGTTTTTTGGCGCGAGTTAGACGTTTGTTAGAACGCACGATTCCCACATAGTTCCACATTAAACGGCGAATCTCATCCCGATTTTGGCTTATGACTACAGCTTCATCAATGTCCACGGCTTCTCCGGGTTCCCAAGGAGCAAATGGCTGTAAAGGAATCTCTTTCTTCAGCAATCTTATGCATCTCTTCGCTGCATGATCGGCGCAAACTAAAGCCTCAAGCAGAGAGTTGCTGGCTAATCGGTTAGCTCCATGAAGACCCGTGCATGCGGTCTCGCCGATCGCGAATAGGTTTCTTACATCTGTTTCACCAGCAATAGTGGCTCTTACACCCCCGCAACAATAGTGGGCTGCAGGAACCACTGGAATCGGGTCTTTTGTGATATCAATTCCGAACGAAAGACATTTCTCATAGATCCCTGGAAATCTAGATCGAACAAACTGAGGATCTTTAAAGGATACATCGAGAAGAACATATTCATCTCCGCTTTTCTTCAACTCCTGATCAATAGCTCGAGCAACCACGTCTCGAGGAGCTAGTTCTTTCATCGAGTGATAATCACCCATAAACCGTCTTCCAAGCTTGTCTTGAAGGATGGCTCCTTCGCCTCTGAGTGCCTCTGAGATGAGAAAAGGTGTTTCGTAGAGACGATATAGACATGTTGGATGAAATTGGGTGAACTCCATGTTCATAATTGTGGCTCCGGCTCGATATGCCATGGCGATTCCGTCTCCGGTGGCTATGTCTGGATTGCTTGTGTGAAGATAGACTCTTCCCATTCCACCCGTTGCAAGCACGGTTATCTTTGCCACAAAGTTTCGGATTGTTGAATTCTCTCTATCCAGAGCATAGCAGCCTCGGCACTGAATGTTTTTTGCGACAAGGTTGATTGCAATGTGATTCTCAAAAATCTTGATGGATGGATGTTTGCCAACAGCATCTAACAGAATGCGTTCTATCTCTTGACCTGAAAGGTCTTTCGCGTGGACGATCCGCCGTTTTGAATGTCCACTTTCCATTCCTAGGTCAAGTTCACCTGTTGCTCTCCTAGAAAAATCGACCCCAAGTGCCATGAGTTCTTGAACACGTGCAGGACCTTCTCGTACAATCTTTTCAACCACGTTTCTCTTACTTAATCCGTTGCCGCAAGTCAAAGTGTCTTCGACATGGTTCTCAAAAGAATCTGCTGGAGAAAAAACAGCCGCAATTCCACCTTGTGCATAATTTGTGTTCGATTCGGCTTTCCCTTTTTTGGTAACAATTACTACTTGAGCGTGGTCAGCCATCTTTAATGCAAAGGATAGCCCTGCAATTCCGCTTCCAATCACAAGTACATCCGAGACAACATCAGCCGCGTCCATGCGATTCCCACACAGTTCAGACGGGATGCATTTACGTCATACTATAAAAAGTTAAGTGTAATCTGAACGTTTTATAACCAAGTCCTATTTGCATGCATCAACTATCACTGGCGATAATGATGAAAGAGAAAACCGTTTCGATGCTATTTCTCATCGCGTTGGTCATAACTGGTGTTCTTGCTTTGTGGATGGCATGGTACGGGGGTAAAGGCTCTTGGAAATTCTTGCTTGCACTCTTCCCTCTTCTAGTCATATTGTTTGGCGTAGCATTTTTCAAGCAAAGCGGTCTTGCAATGGCAGTTGTCGGCCTCATAGTTTCAGTAGTTTTAGCAGTCACGTCGTTCGCAACTCCATTAGACGTGGCAATTGGAGGGGCCTGTTACGGGTTCATCAAGAGTTTCGGGATATCCATTTCAGTGATAGCAACGATGTACATGATCTTCCTCATGAAGGAAGTTGAAGCGCTGAATATTATCTCTCAAGTGATAACACGTCAAGTCGCAGGCCGCGAAGTACAGGCACTTTACATCGGCATCGGTTTTGGAACATTTCTGAGCTGCCTCGGAGTTGTAACGCCATCTCTTTTTCCTCCACTTCTAATTGCCATGGGGTTCACACCGTTGTGTGCCATCGCAATAGCCGTACTAGGATATAATGCAACAACAAGTTTCGCTTTGCTTTCGATTCCCATCACTCTTCCCGCAAAGATAGGGGGACTTAACCCGCTTGAATTTGCGTTTAAAATTTCTATATTTCTTCCAGTTGTCTCAATAGGGATTTCATTTGCAATTCTTTGGATAATCGGCGGAGTCGAATCTATGAAAAAAGGTGTTGCGCCAGCTCTAGTAAGCGGTCTCTCCATTGCTCTTGCTTGTCTATGCTTTACATCAGTTGACTATCTAACTGGAATCGAGTACGTTCCATTGAGAATAGTTGGTGTTCTTTCAGGGCTTGTGGCAATGCTATCTCTACATGTTCAACAGAAAATAAAGCCACCTGAACAGAGAAAAGAAGAGAGTAGGGACAACAGCCACTACACTAGAGCAGAAATTCTAAAAGCCTTCTCTCCTTGGATAATACTAACAATTCTAGCTTCGATTATAAGCATTCCACAAGTTGGAACATGGCTTACGGGCCTTCCTGGTAAGGCAGAAGTTTTTACGGTTTTCGCTGACCAAACAGTGGATTTGGACATCCTATCTCAAATATACACTTGGATAATCATTGCAACGATCATATCACTATTCTTCTTGAAGCCAAGCAAGACGCAACTGAAAAACTCCACCATATTTTGGCTCAAACGATTTCTGATTCCTTTCTTAGCATACAGTCTGTACTTTAGCATCGCCTTTGTAATGTCCTTCTCTGCAATGCAGGTCAGCAACAGCGTTTTGCAGCCAATAACATCGTTTAGAGAACAAAATATGAATGTAATTCTTGGCACAACCCTAGCAGATATTTTTGGAACAAGCTACGTCTTCGTCGCAGCGACGATAGGTCTCTTCGGTGCAGTGATAGGCGGTTCAGAAGCTAGCTCCAACGTTCTGTTCTTGAACGTTCAGAAGGAGGCAATTGCAGGAATTGGCCTCAATGAAAAAGCTTTCATGACTGTCTACGGAAGCCATGCGGTTGCTGGAGGAACAGCCAGCGCAATTACTCCAGCTAAGATCAGCAATGCCGTTGTTACAATAGATGAAACTAAGGAAACGGAGTCGCTGATAATGAGAAAACACTTGATAATTACCATACTATTAACAGTAGCCGCGTGCGTTCTAACCGGACTGTTCATAGCCTTAGGAATTTAACACTCTACAAACAGCAGGCATCACAAAATTTGTTTCCATTTAATTATCCCATAACTCACAAAGTTATCCATAACAATCGAATAAGGCTCATATGCGCGCGCATGGAGTTCTTTAGGCATAAGGTTTAGAGGCACGTGCAGTAAGTGCTCCAAAATATCTAAATCGAACATCAATCAGAGAGTGCAATATAATGATTGAACTTATAGTCTCGCTATTTGTCCTTGCCATGTCATTAATTGTCTTGGCTTCAGCTAGCCATTTTACTATAAAATCGATAGAGAAACTAATCATGTTGACTGGTTTGAGCGAAGCTTCCGCAGGAGTTGTGATTCTTGCGGTGATGACCTCAACACCGGAAATAATTGTAGCCATTTTTTCAGTTCTTCAAGGAGAACCTGCGATCAGCATAGGAGACATTCTTGGGTCGAACGTATTCAACTTGGGGATAGTTCTTGGCATGCTTGGAATGCTGGGTTACCTTAAGATGTGCTGTACAGATCTTTTGTTAGACCTAACAGACATCCTCTTCGTCACGTCTTTAATTCCGTTGCTACTTGTCACTTCATATTATCACATATTTGATGTTTCAAGTCCAATTATCGGCGCAATTCTCTTGGGAACTTTCTTAATCAGTGTTTATTTTAGGATAAAAAAGAGAACACCAATAGTCAATACAAACAAGTCTGCTCCAATAAGTGAGAAGGGTGAGAAAAAGGTTATCGCAATGTTGATTTTGAGTTTCGTTGGTGTAATAATAGCGTCCCGTTTAGTAGTTTCATCTGGCATTGATATCGCTAGTCTTCTTGGTGTTCCACCGATCTTGATTGGAGCAAAAGTGGTTGCGTTAGGTACTTCCCTACCAGAACTCTCACTTGATCTTACGGCTGTTAGGCAAGGGCATGTTCAACTGGCAATTGGAGATATTATAGGCTCCAATCTTACTAATCTAACTTTGGTGTTAGGGCTAGTTCTCTTTACTTCGCCTTTCTCAGTTGACATGGCAGTCTTTACAGAAATCCTCCCATTTCTATTAATAACGACTATCATCTTCTGGCGTTTTTTGGCAAGAGGTGGCGTGTCACGAGTCGGTGGCCTAGCGTTGATAATGACGTATATTGTGTTTTACGCAATCATCGTCTAGCGCGTGTGTGTGGGATTAAAATTTAATCCTACACACATTACCAACAGCTAAGATTTTTGAACCTTTATTTTAAGCTCTTATCTTTTGCTTCTGACATGTGCTGTTGACATATCTTCCAGCTCCCACCGCGTTTCTCCAGAACGCCCGTCCATCGTACGTCTTTCAGGCCCCAAGGCTTTCCATCAAATTCTCCTTCATCGTCCACTATCGCTGAAAACCAAGCTACCTCTCCCGTCTTTGAAATCACAATTCTTAGGTTTCTGATATCAAATCCTTTAGCTTTGTTTCGTGGATCCATCCAACTATCCAAGAATTTTTCAAACTGGGCCCATCCTACGACTGTGCTCTTAGAGTCTGGATAATAAGTGAAGAAGTCATCATCTTTTGCAAAGATGCTTTCAAAGAGTGCTCGATCTTTGGTTAGAGCCCATCCGAAGGAATCGTGTAGTATTTTGGTAATTTCATGTTCATCGTTCGTCTTATCTGAACGGGGCATATCCAGTCAATATGATAGCATCTTTTCCAACAAATAATATTTTCGTGGGAAGTTAGTGTAAGCACGCAGGGTTGGTTGGGTTAAAATTTAACCGTTGGTTGGTCGTTTCTCCCCCTTGGTTGATTGGACAAAACTTTAATTCTGCCTTTTCTGTTTTTTCATGTGGGTCTAGACAATGCCTAAGCGGAAAAAGAAAAGGCGGTTTTCTGACTTATTTGGTTTTAATGAAGAGGATTTTCTGTTTGGACAAGAATCTATCAAGGGCGGGTCTGGATATTCTATATCTGTAACCTACGATAACAGTGGCAAGTCTGTGGTTCAGGTGAAGACTCAGGGAGATGTGGACGTAGCGGAGTTACGGAGGGATATAGAGCAACGGTATCCTGGGGCTAGGATTGAAGGATTGGAGAAAAAGCCGCTGATTAAGGTGGTGGGTGAAAAAGACACGGGAAAAAAGGAAGAAAAACCAAAGAAAAGCAAGGTTAAAAAAGAGAAGCCTTTGATAAAAGTGATAGAGTGAGAGAGAAGAAGTTGTTTCCGCCCAAAATTTGAGGGTAAAGTCCGAGATTGAAATTGAAGTTACTATTCTCCTTTATATCTATTCCTCTTGGGAAGAATAGGGTGACGATTTATTAGTGGAGCTAACCATTTTTGTTAGTGATAGCGAATGAGCGAAGAAGAGAAAAAAGAGAAGGCAACAGCGCATCAATCTTCATGGCCGAGACGACCAGAGAGACCATGGGAACGACCGTGGCCCTCACCGACCCCCATGCCTATAGTTCCAGCAGAAGATGTTAACAGAATACTCAAACAAATATTGAATCGGCTGGGTGCGATAGAAAAACGGCTGGAAAAGATCGAGAATTTGCTGGCTGAAAAAGCAGCGTCATCCACATAGGGCTACAGATAGCGTTGTCGTCTTCTAGAAGAAGAGACTAGGCCATTTTCTGATGTGTCTACCCGTGATGGGAATTGATGTGCCGCATTTGGGACATTTTTTATCATCGGTGACTCTGTATCGAATTATTCTGTAGCCGAGTCGTTGGATGAGTTTTTCTCCGCAGTTTGGGCAGTAAGTGTTTTCATATTTGTGGCCCTGAATGTTTCCGAGGTATGGATAGGAGACCCCGGCTTTCTTCGCCATTTCATACGCTTTTTCTAGGGTTTCGACTTTTGTGGTTGGGTTATGGAACTTGTAGGCTGGGTAGTATCGAGTGAAGTGAAGAGGTGTCTCTGTTCCTGTCTCCTGAAGATGTTTCTCTATCACCCATCGTAGGCACTCTTCGTCATCGTTAACGTCCGTGAGTACTAGGTTCACGATTTCCACGTGAAAACCCATCTTCTTGGCTTCTCGAGCGTTTCTCCAAACCTTCTCCACGTCTGCTCCGCCACAATATTTGCGGTATGTCTCATTGTCGCCTTTCACGTCAATCTTGAGTCCATCCATGCCTGAATCCCTCAGCAGTCTCAGAGCCTCCAACGTCATGTAGCCGTTGGAAACGTAACAGCAGTAAAGTCCCTTAGCGGTAGCTGTCCTAAACAATGGTATAACCCAATCTGTCAAGATGGTAGGTTCTTGAAAGCTGGCGCACAATCCATCGTCTCTGTCACGGAGGGCTGCTTCAACGATTTTTTCAGCAGAGTAATAACGGGATTTGGCAGGTTCTGGTTCAGTCTTTGACAAATGGTAGTTTTGGCACCAGACGCAGTCGAAGTTGCATGACCATGTGGAGAACGTGAGCGCTGTGGAGCCAGGCCAGTAGTGGAAGAAAGGTTTGATTTCGATAGGTCTGCTCTCTAGATTGCTGATGGCACCGTAGACGAGTGTGTAGAGCTTGCCGTTTATGTTCATTCTGGTTTTGCAGAAGCCTTTTTCACCTGGGGAGGTCACGCATCTTCTTTCACACAGGCCGCATCTCACCTTGTCGTCTGATAGTTTCTCATAGAGTAGGGCTTTGTGAACCGTGGGGTACTGCAGGGGCTTCTGCATTTTCGACACTACTTAGAGTGAAAACCTGCAAGTTACATAACCTTTTCACAGCTCTTGCAAGGATTCGAAAGATTCCACACGTTCCGAAAAAATCACAGGTGCGTTATGTTCAAGCTGTTTTGAAGTGTTCCCATCCTCGAGCTTCGAGGGGAATCGCTTTTTCTCGCGTTCTTAAAAGGAGTGTGTTTTCCTTTGTGACTCGTCCGATTTTCGTCAGGGACGCCCCGACTTGTTCCACGGCTTTTTTTGCTTTCTCCCAAAGTTCAGGTTTCACAGTTACGACAAGCTCGTATTCTTCTCCGCCATACAAACTTAGTTCCACAGGGTCCAGACCGTGAATTTTTGCGAATTCCTCTGCTTCACGGGTGACTGGAAGGCTGTCGATGACGAATCCTACGTTGCTTGCTCGTGAGATTTCATGTAGGCTCCATGCTAGTCCGTCGCTGGAGTCGATAGAAGCGGTTACGGCATGGGTTTGGGCGAGGGCTAAACCTTCTTTGAGTCGTGCTTGGGGCATAAGAACCGCATTGACAAGCTTTTTCCCCATCTCAGGAGGAGCTGTGAGACCTTTAAGCAGAATCTTTAGGCCAGAGGATGTTTTGCCGAATAATCCTGTTACTGCAACTAGGTCGTCGGGCTTTGCACCGCTACGCTTCATCAAATAGCGTTTTTCAACAATTCCAAATGCTGTGCAGCTTATCACTAGGTCAGAAGACTCGTTGGTGTCTCCGCCCAGAACGTAGGCGTTGTATTCGCGAGCACCAGCGTTTAGTCCTTTGCCGATTTGTTGGATGT
>Ga0224501_10001954_pt1 | contig 16060 bp, 9 predicted proteins | sample SF_Oct11_sed_USG_4_FD_169105 | JGI IMG/M metagenome (GOLD analysis project Ga0224501, IMG submission 169105) | Sediment microbial communities from San Francisco Bay, California, United States - SF_Oct11_sed_USGS_8_1 | ecosystem: Environmental > Aquatic > Marine > Sediment | place: USA... | reverse complement strand
GCTATGAACAGGAGACGCCTGAGCGTGGCTTCTGGAATAGCCAATTAGAGTTCCTCCTCTCATTGCTCGGCCTGTCCGTGGGTCTTGGTAATATCTGGCGATTTCCTTGGGTGGTGTGGAGAAATGGAGGCGGTAAGTTTGCCTTCTCTGGTTTTTATACACAGATTTGATTTTGATTCGATGATGTAAATTTGTTGCACCAAAGAGAATAGACATACATCGATGGAAATTTTTGAGAGAAAATGGGCAAAGGGGCAACCAGGGGCTATAAAAGCGGGTGCCCGACTAGTTGCTACTGAACAGCTTACCGGTACTAATCCTTTTCTCTTGCCGTGGTAAGTATATGATACCTCATTGCTATCATCCGGTTTTTGGGTTACCCTGTTCCCCTGTTTTGAATCAAATCAATCTTTTTGCGCTGGCCATTGTTATGGTAAAGTCCATGCTCCATAATTTGGATTTGCAGGTGCGTTTCTTATTCCATACACAGTTATGCTGTTCTTCTGTGGATTACCTTTATTTCTCATGGAGTTAACAATCGGCCAGTATTCCGGATGTGGGCCCGCTAGTGTCTTCAACATTGCTCCTATATTTCAAGGTAATGTATAGATATGTGACCATGGGTTCCAATAATGAAGGGGAACTTATTTCAGTCACCTCTGCTTTTGTTAGGATCAGAATACGAATTAGCAAATGATATTTGATTCATCTATAGAGACCCAAGTCTCTGACTTTCCCATGTAGATATAGTATAGGAATGACTTACCTCTTTCATTTAGTTTATGGTATCGTCTTTGTCGCTCAGAAGACACACATATTCAGGTAGGATAATGCATGCTTCGCATAGAATCGTTCCCACTTTATCATGATCAATAAATGCATGTGTTTTTGCAAGATCAATCTGCACGCGCGGTTAGTGGTAGCAATTGATGATTCTGTGAGTTCCCCTACCTATGAATTTGACTTGATTTTGCTTGTGCTGTTAGTCTCAATGACTCATATGACCCTGGTGATGGTGGGTAACATGATCAGGCATGAATGATTAGTGAAAACAGCATTATAGCAGTATACTTAAGCTATGTAATTATAGAATCCCTCAAAGCATTCGCTGACTATAATAAAATATGAAGGGATTCAGCCTTGAAAACTCCACACACCTTATGATTTTATTAGATTTTTCCGCGGCCAAGCTGCAAGTTTGAGTGCCAGTGTTTTTTTGTTCTGGGCAAGGTATCTGTTCTCTGTCAGGCCCTTCTTAAGGATAAAAACCAAGAGCATATGTACGCATATTTGTCATGCGAATTTTCCGATCAAGTGATAGTGACTCCTTACAATACTCGCAAGCACGCAATGGATGCAAGCAGTTGAAGTTAGACCGCGACTTGCTCACTGATTATTGGAGGACGTTTTATGGGTCATCCAACGAAGCCAGTTTTCGCCATTGCATTTCGGGGAAAATTCAGCAATCAATGTCAAGTTTTACTTTTACCCACTGCAATGTCACCAAAAGAATTTCTATTTGATCAAACCTGTAGTCACCGACGCTCTACAACCTTATCTGCAAAAAATGAATAGCAATACCAATGTTCCAACAAATGGCTGATGAGCTATTCATGAAGAGTTAGGGGTTTCCCACAACAACTGAACAAATACTTGACTAGTTTCGTGTTTTCGTTTACTGAAATTACTCTTTTTGGACCTAGCATTCGGCTTGCTCATTAGTTTGCAATCGATTCTGTTCAATTCATTATCAAACTAAACTTCCCTAGGAGTCTATTCGGTCTCTCACATCCTGCAATCTTCGTTCATTACAATTGTCTCCGATCTCTCGCTGCGTGTGTGGACACGGTAACGAATCGAGTCCCGTTTTGTGAAGATTTGGAGTTGTGCACCGTCCTAATTACGCATTGGTGAGAGCACAAAACTCCACATATGTGTACGCATCACGTACATACGTGCTTGATGAGTTTCGTCCTTCGTTGAGTTAGTTTCATCTCTACGAGTACTGCATTTGGAAATTATTCTTTATTAGAGGTAAAACCCAACACATGGTTTACTATGTTCCAATACTAACATCATCACGCACTCCTTTCAAATAAATACTGAATCAATTATGCTAGCTTGTTTCAGGCCTAGGATGGTGTGTGCTTGCCAACAGTGTCATGGGTAATATCTACTACATCACGGTGATAGCGTGGTCTCTGTTTTACCTGTTTGCATCTCTGACCAAAACTCTTCCATGGATCGGCTGTTCTAACTGGTGGAACTCTGAAGGTATAGTGTTTACCTACCACTGCACAGTTTCCAGTTACACAAACGCAACGAATCACCTTGTTCTCAGAACCACGCATAACTACGTCCATGATATTTTTCCTGTTTTGCTCTTGAACTTAAACTTTATTTAACCTAATATCAAAAAGGGAGCTTGCTGAGTTCTTTGGGCTATAAAATATGTATAGGGCAATAATTGGCTAACTGATCAGAGTTAAGTGATGGGTCTGCCTAGTGGTAAAAATGTTCACTGAATCTGTTGTAAGCACATTCCCTTGAATTTGAGCTACCCTATAATGAAAAATGATACTCTCCTAAAATGGAAATGCACTCTCATTCATTGAATTCCTTGGAGAGCAGCTGTGGCTTATTGGTTGGGATACACAACTTATGCGCAGCGAATTGTTGGCTCAAATCCCAAAAAAACTCAATGGTGGTGGCAGGAAGAGCATCCGAGCATCCTGAGCTCAAACAAAGTCTCACTGTTAACCAAGGAGCAAACTCCATGATGCTGTACAAGGATTAATAATGTGGAGTATAAACGAAATAAAAAAATCACTATTCATTGGGACTTGACAACCATTTTCACTTGGCGTCAAATTTAGCTCCCCTGGTAGGGGCATAGTTGGCTCTTTCATCAAACTCTGCAGCTAAATTTACTTATCTTGCAGCATGTTTCTCTCGACAAGAGAAAATCCAGTGTGAGGATTTGTCAGTACACGCGAATGTCTCCCTCTATTACAAAAGAGTGTGCATTGCTAATACCACCACTAACTGGAAGCTATACCTCGCCCAGTCCCCAGAGGACAGGGTGTCACCAGCGCAGGAATACTTTAAGTGAGTCAGTTGTGTTGGTTTTGGAGTGCAACGTTAAGTAAACAAAGCCTTCTCACAGTTAAGGTTAGTGTCTATAGCAGATCACAAGGCTCGCAAGCTTTGCAACAAGCTTGCGTCTGCGATGCGTATTGATATGGAAACATGGTTGGGACTCACTCTGCGAAGTTCGGGGAAGGTCTGCGATATTCGCAGTCAAGTCACACATGTTCAACTGTTGCGAACACCCACGAAATTCGTGGGGTTGTTGCGAGGTATGGAAACAAAAAACGCAGGTTCGCAATGCTCCTCTGTTTTGGAGGTACAGTTTTGGTTTTACCCTTCTATGTGAGAGGTAGCAAAGTGTGCCATGCACAATCACGGAATCCTCTAGAAATGCTAGTAGGTACTAGTAATGCCCACTTTCCTTACCTCCGCAACAAGGGAGGTTCGCAGTGGTGACAATTGCGACCTGAATGGAAACCCAGCATCGCAGTGGCAAAAATTCGCAGGAGGTCGCAACCCCAACTTGCTGCGAAGCTTGCGATCTGCTATGGAAACTAACCTTTACCTTCTCTATAGGGCATTCAGGTGCAATACAACAGAAATTCTCCGATGACACGCCCTGGGTAACGCTGAATTAAATAGCCTCATTAGGCCAATTTCTGACCACTCCTGACAGTGTTCTGCCTCAGAGAGACAGAATTAGTTAGTGAGTCAACTCTGCCTGTGTGATAATACTGTGACAAAGGGTGTGCGCTGAACCTGAACAGGTCTTTTGGATGTTTGAAATCCTGTAGAATGCAACCACTAAACCTTTTACATATTGGCGTCTCATTCAAACGGAATGGGTGTCTGGTGGTTTTCTAAACTCCGCCTTGCACCCGATCTGCCTCGGATTGAACACTCAAAACTGATATCCAGTTCCCAAAAAGACGAGTGAAAAAGTGCGGTCAGATTTGATTCAGACATCCCAGTTGGATCAGACACATCTGTCTCCCGGAGACAAACTGATTTAATACATTGAATCAATGAAATGAAAAGGCAACTTTAACCTACAGTAGTTCAAATCTAATGGAGTTGTACAAAACTCAAACTAACTGGCATCACATTACTCACAGAAACCTCTTAATGTCATAGGGACAGCATCATATGTTAGCAACAAGAGCCCTTGGTTCAAGATTGTAAGATACTGGGTATTGGCTCTGGACTTGGTGTGGTTCTTACATAGTTTCTGACTCCTATCGCTCCGAAACAAGTCCCAGGGTTAGAATCCTCGTTCAATACAATAGTCTTTAAGTCAATACCAAACCATATCTATTAATCATTTACTATCTATAATCCATGTGTGTTACAGCCGTAAGATGTACAGGCTGTTTCATGAGGATAACACTCTGAAAACTATAGAACACCCAGGATGGCCGAACACAGATCTCCTAGGCTGTCTAACTCTCGCCTGGATTATAACATTTCTATGCGTCAGCAGAGGCATCAAATCATCTGGCAAGGTAACCCATGCCCGTAGATGTATCCTCCCATAATTCTATGCTCCTACCATATACTGCTCACTATATCAGGCTGGTTGATTTACTCAATCTTAAACTGTTCTGGCTGTTTAAATGGTAGACGTGTTCAACAATTAGGCAATTGGGATAGCTCTATGGCTAAAGTGCTTGGCTAATGTGCTTGGCTCAAGAGCAGAAAAACCTGGATTTTGGTCCTAGTCATGCTGAGCACCCCCATAAGAATAAGCTCCTCACATATTTCTTATAGTTCTTACCCTCCAACAAGACTCAGGCTTAGAAGGCCCGTTAAATAGGATAGCCAGTGCCGAAGTAGTAAAATAAATAAATAAATGCTCTATGGGTGTGCCTCGTTTATTTCACACCGCGGATGAAACAGCACAAAGTGAAGCACAAACTTGGGGTTCCATGGTGAATGCGCTGCCGACTAAGCTATCACTCCCTCGCTTCTGTTATGATGTCAATGGGATGATGATACTCAGAGCCTATAGTTCACCATATAACCGTTGGTTGATTGCAGGTTGTGTATTTCACTGCTCTGTTTCCATACGTCGCACTGATTGGGTTAGTGTATGTCGCTACTCAGCTAGATGGAGCAGCGGAAGGAATTCATTTCTATCTATATCCTAACAACACTGCTACCAAGCTGCAGGAACCTCAGGTCGGTGCTGCCCACTCACATCGATACAAACCGGTAATGAGCGCAGGCATCTCCTTTTGCCTATTTACTTTTCTACTCAGGCACTGGGCCATGATATTTGACAGACCTCCTAAGCTTTGTTCCGGAGTGTTCTGGTAGGAGTTGGGAACTATGCCAGGAGCTCAAGCCAAGTGTTCTATCAACTAACCCACTACCTCTGTTATATATCATTTTGCTGTACTGACTGGACGTTTGCAGGCATGGGTTGATGCCGCGGCTCAGATATTTTACTCTCTCGGTATAAGTGGAGGTGCTGTTATGACATACGCTAGCTACAACAGATACAACAACAACATCCTCAGGTAAGGCCCAAACCGATGAGTGGAATATGTGCCAGTGTGGGAGTGTGTTACGGGGTGGGGTTTTGCTGTATGGGGTGTTGTGGTATCGGATGTTAGGGGTGTTGCAGGGTGGGGTGTTGCGAGATGAGTAAGATCGGGTGGTCAGTTTGCTAAGTGCTTCTTCACTTCACTTTGCATCTGGCCTGATTCAAATTAGACGCTCAAAACGAACGTCTGGATTGGAGTAAATTGGGAGTGAACAACGTAGTACATTCTGTATTGGGTGCCCAAGTCAGACTGGACATGCCTGTTGCAATCCACTAACTAACTAAAGTTTATCTTCCACGGCTTACACTCACTTATTTTCGGTCTTGGCAATGCCTCCCACAAAAATCGTGTATTTATTCGTGAATCTATTGGGTTTCAAGTCCCTATTCTCTCAAAGCATTTTAATCACTCAGCCATGGCTACTCCTAACCTAAGAAAACTCCCCACCGGTCACTTCACTGTTGCGGTGAAGCTAGCACGGATTCCTGATATGTGAACCCTTTCTCTTTTTGTAGAGACTGTCTGATTGTTGGAATTGGGAACTCACTCACCAGTCTTTTGGCTGGCATTCCCATCTTTGCCGTCCTTGGTTACATGGCTAAGGAACTGGGTGTCCCTGTCTCTGAAGCTGTTCATTCAGGTTTGTTGAAGTTATGTTGCTGTGCACTAATATTTATCTTTCGGATCCTGACCAGTGTCATGTGTAAGCAGAAACTGGTCTGCTGAGTCTTTTGTTCCAGGTTTCCCAGGATACGTCATTAGGAGACTTTCTGCCTGCACCCACACCCCCCCCCCCATAGAGGAGGTAGCTGTATCGGTGGACCTGCTTTATTTAACATTGGGATCCGAAACCGATGAGGGTGTTGCACTAATGAACCGTACAAATTTGGAAGACTCAAATTCATCGGCAACATCTATTACCAAGATGGCCTAGAGTCTGTCTTATTATCAGTGTCATAGACTCTAACAAGCGTAGTGTTCAGGTGCTTTTGGTTTGTGTTAATGGGAAAATGATACCAGTGTGTTAGCTGGCCTCCTGACCTGATGGTTAATATCTGTTATCGTTTGTTTTCTGTTTCATGGTCACCTTTGTTACTATGTACATACAATGTATCGACTCTTTCAGGTTCTGCATTAGCGTTTATCGCATATCCCGAAGTTGTCTCCACATTGCCTGGTGCTCCAGTATGGTCAGCCATTTTCTTTATCATGCTCGTCACTCTAGGACTGGATAGCCAGGTAAGTCACTCTTCATTCAGTCTATTAAGCCTATCCAGAGAGAGCGGGTTAGCTCAGTGGTAGAGTTCGCAAGAACCTGGGTTCAAAGCTCGGTTAAGATGGAGTTGTAATTGTGAGCACCTCACATTGATCCTAGACAACAAAAATAAGCCTCAATACAACATAGAATATTGCCCCACTTATCTCTGTGTTTATCCAAAACTAGCGAATTACAAATATGTATCTAACCCTGCAACTTGACGACAGCTAAAAGGAGATAAAAAAAGCAGTACCAATGATAAGGTCCTTTAGAATATCAAATAGAACAAATATATAGCTACCATATTTGTAGTTGATTCACTTCTCCCTGTCGACTGGCCTGGATGAAACCCTTGTGCATAGACATGGCTTGCTAAAGCCATAGCTCAGCTAGAGTTTTACAGGGAACAATTAGTGCGCAGGGAAGCTTTGATTTTCAATTTGTTTTCATCCTTGTTGACTTGCCATGACCGTTTGGTTTCACTCTGTAGTTTGGTGGTGTGGAAACATTAATGACAGCGATTATGGACAGACATCCGAAGCTGATACGCCGTAAGACTTGGGTTGCTCTGACCATATCCGTTGTATCGTTGTTACTCGGCTTCTCTACAATCGTCGATGTAGGTGTTCACAGCAGAAAATGATGATATTGAATTACTGTAATATATTTTGTTAAATTATATCATATTTGTTTTATTATATTATATTATTTCACATTATACTATATTAATTTGTATTATATTTTATAATATTATATTGTATTAGTGTTTTATTTTTAGTTATAGTCAGTTATAATACATTCTAATCAAAGAATTGAGGTACTGACCATGAAATGGGTCTTTTGATCATAAGTAGAATTCGAGATTGTGGAATTGTCTGTTCTTCGATACAAGCTGAGACAACTCACTATTGTGATTTGGGATCACTAACAGTCTTGCTTTCAGGATTGTTTTTTTCAATGTACCTTACCAAAGCTGGACAAAAACGAGCAATCTCATGAGACAATCCACGATAATTTGGTGCACATTCCGAAAGCGAATGGTCTTTTGATTGCCCTCCCAGCACAAAGAATTTCACTGTCTAATGAATGTTTTTATCAGCTTACTTATACTGTTACAGGCAGGGGTTTACTGGGAGGAGCTGCTGAATTACTACGCAGGATGGGGAGTAGTCATCCTTTCTATATTCAACTGCTTTGTCTATAGTTGGGTGTATGGTAAGTTTATGTTTTGATATAGCCTGCGGCAATCAGTCGGCAGTACCATGCTGACCCCGCACACAGTGTCATGAAGTTGTGCATTAATGTTTCTTTGGACCGGCTGTTAATTTTATGTAAAAAGGTAGACAACTCTATAAATTGATTACGCTAATGCAAAGTTGTTCGCTCATTATTATAAAAAGACAACTTGTGATATAAATGTACCTATTATTGCGTAGTTTACCTACTTCTGTTCATGACTTCAAAAACAAATGATTTTGCTCAACCTTCGGATTAATTTAGGTGATTATCCTCCTTCTAATTGAAATTCAAATTATACCGGGCTCACTTTCTTACTTTCTGTTGTCATAGTTTTATACGGTGAGCTTTCTGTTGACAGGAGCAGGAAAGATCATTGATCACCTGCAGCACATGATAAATAGGAAGTTCCCCAAATCTCTAGTCTGGGTACTTCTCTTCCTCTGGAAAGGTGTCTGCCCTATAATGATCATCGTGAGTACAGCAGAGCTTATCACAGCTAACAAAATGAGCTTAGTAACCTAATCATCTTTACTCCCTCGTAACATCCGGTAGAACTCAAAATTGAACGTAATATTGGAGAAAACTGAAGTTATAAGAAGTGTTTTGCCGGTTTTCCCTAGCCTTTAATAGAGGCCATTGCGTTCGGGCCTCTATCATTATGCAATAATGGCACTAACGCTCGTTGACAGAGGTGAAAAACTGCACTCTGAGACCCTATTTCTCTTTTTTTTGTTGAACATTTTCTCTATTCAGACTTACGTAACTACAAGTCTACTATACACCGGCAAGAGGATTTTCCAAACATCAACGCATAAGTCGAGAAATCATTGCAAACACCAACAGCTCTGTGTTGATTACCTATCTCGAGGCCAATTCTGTTGCGTCGACGGTCTGAAAAGTGCGTCACCGAGAGCTCTTAAGTATACGCATTGGATAGGGCTTTAGCTAAGCTTCTATTTGAGCTGGGTATAGGGCCCATTTGTTTATGGTAGACTTCATAATCTGAAAACGAGTGAAGACACTGTTGGCCATGACATAACCCTTTTAAGAACGGAGTGGCGCCCCCTTAAGAAAATGCCCTCAATATCATGATGAGCATGGATCAACCTGGTCTATGCCGAACAGAAATGAAGAAAAGGATAACTTGATAAGGTGTATACATCTATGGGCGTGAGTTACTGGGTGGTTATCTAAATGTGCTCTTAGACATGGGAGTATCATATACAGTGAAACTTGGATAACTCGAACTCAAGGGGACCACCAAAACAAGTTTGAGTTATGAAAAGTTTGAGTTTTGAGTTATGCTCTCCCTTTGCTTTAGCCATGTGGCCACCGTAGCGAGTCCATTTTGCTCTAGTGTATTCTATTTCCTGGCTAAACTTTCTAAAATCTGCGAGATTTTCTTCTCATGTGAAAAGAACACAATGAAATTAAGCTTGTTACACAAGAATGTGAACTCATCCAGCCACATAAAAGGTAATTTGATGGCACTAACCGCAGTTATCAGTTCGAGTTATGACTAAAGGTTCGAGATATGCCCAGCAAATTATCATTACCCAGGCAGGGACCATGAAACTTGGTTTGAGTTAAGCCGTTTTTCGAGTTTTCCGAGGTCGAGTTAACCGAGTTTCACTGTTATTATCCTCACCAAAGGAGGATAACTTTGTGGGGTATATGAGGCACGACTTGATGGGCGTGAACTATTGCTTAGTCATCTATGTGTACGTGTTATGTTGTAGGTGATCTCCATATTTAACTGTATAGATGTGACGCCTATAGCCTACCATGGATATACCCTACCATGGTGGGCTCAGGGTGTTGGCTGGATGGTGGCACTAATACCACTGGTACTGATCCCTATAGGGGCTATCTATGTCTATGTCAAGGACGTCAAGTCAAACCAATACTCTGCGGAGCCCTGCTTAGCGGTAAGAAACTAACTTGCGGGGTAGCACTGAGGTCACAACCATGAAGACATTGGCTCGAATCCCGGTCACGGCGGGCTACCATTGTGTGAATTCCTCACATATAACAGCTTTAGCGTCTACCGCTCCAACAAGCCTCGGGCTTGTGGGTTTGTTAAATCGGACAGCCATGTGCCGTAGTATAAAAATATAAAAATACTTACTATCCTATCTATTTGCTCAACCTCATAGGGCGTGCTTCATAAAGAAATTGATGGATACTTTGGGAAAATGTGAGTGGGGCCAGGGCAAGTCAACTTACTCTATAAAGTTGCTATGTTCTCAGGTTATTATCTAGCTTGTCATACTCAATGGGGAGGTCCATTTATCTTTTAATTACTTCCTCTATGTAAAGATAATTTTCCCCAATAGTCAAAGACTTGCGCTGGGAGATCGGGTGACAGGATTTTGGGTTTACAGTTAACAACAGCTAATGGTCTTATAATCCATGAGAGGACATGTAGTCACAGTTGGTTTCACCATTTTTCTCCTCGGGGACTGTGGAATCTCCTTCATTCCATGGCTGTGTATGAGATAAACCACCGCTAATCATTTGGTGAACTCACCAGGCTGAACTCTCATCTCCTGTAAATTCATAATTTTTTGTTTAAATGGAATGTCAATTTATGTTTTTTGACTATTATTTTGTAGCGTTTGCGGCGCCTCACTCGTCCCACAGCTTTATGGCTTCCGTCATATTTAAAGCACGAGCACTCTGTGGCTCACATCCCTACCATAGACAGTGGCACCCGACAGCACAACCCCACTGCCTCTCTTAACATGGACCGCAGCAGCTACGGCAGCAACGGCAGTAATCACGTGATTACCACGCCAAGTATAATACAAACTGATCCGGCCGGTAACAGCGTTACATAAAGGAAATACCTTCACCTCATTCTGAGAATAATTTACCTCAACCACCCTGTACCTTAAAAATGGGAATTTAATGCTGGACAGACGGCTGTATGCTTTAAGGCAGAAGGAGGGTGAGCGAATTATCACATAATTAGCTCATGTTTTGTGTGCATATCCTGCCCTTTAGGGCTATGTCCATGCTAGTACATAGTCATATCTGTTTTATGTAGAGAGTTGTCTCACCGCACTGGAAATAGGGTCATCATTGGTCTGAATATATGGATATATGGCTATCGCCAACTTCAAGGTCAAGCGAACTGTTGTCTTTCCTTTATGCTAAACAGCATTAGCGTCCATTCAATTTACGGAGTTGTCTACCCTTTTCATAAAATTAAATGTTGCCAACAAAACTCCTTCGTTTGGATGGTGTCAATAAGTGTCTTCTAGGACCCAATGACATGCGATCATCTGTGCCATTAAGTTCTCAGTTCTCACCGAGCGTTCTTTTTATTTTTTGTCGCCGAGTCTTCATTGGCTTAAATACTTAAGGGCTTTGAACCCCATATGTGTCAATGAATATAAGTTCTATACTAACGGTACTTTTTAACATATTTATTACTTCATAAAACAGCCATAAACACAGAATTGATTTTTATGTTAGCATTGTGAATACTTTCTAGATACTGTTGACTTCCCTCTAGTCGGAGATAATATTTTGACTGGTTTTACCTTCTACGTATTGCTCAAAATGATTGATGCTTTCTAATTACACTTTAACTTTTTTCTAATACGCTTTAATTTTATTTTACTTACGTCTTGACATTCTAAATGTCAATGTGACATTTCTATTGCACCAAACTCTGGTTACACATAATACAAGCGACAAGAATTCTATACATTTTCTGCGCAACTATAAAACATTTGTCTCTCATTTGATCAAATTGTAACTATGTGTTGATATCTTCCAGTAAAGACTTGTACTTCTGCATGTTTTCAAATACTTCTCTTTTTCTGCATGGCAACCATGGGGTAGTTAGATAGAGGGTTGGCTATGCTTGCAATCGCATGAACCCGGGTCATGGCAGGCTCCCGTTGTGAGTATGAGATCCTCACATAAGCCGACGAACACTTGGGGAGGAGACTGACACTGCCAAACTGTCGCAAGCCCCCTGGAAAGACGTGACAAACATGAAGCAATACGGTTTTTTGGTCCTCGGGTCCACCAATGATCTCCAAGGTTATGGTTCTGAAAAACTCTATCTCTTGCTGTGTGCAAATTGGCTGCCTCTATCTTAGTGTGAATAAAGGTATTTCTTACCTAGACAACCTGTACTGACCGAGGTTCTAGGAACTGGTGAAGGTGCATGCTTAGATGAAATGAGCCCGATTCGCACCGTGATATGCACACAGTTACATCTACGAAGAAATCATCTAAGTTGAAGCAGTGGCTGGTCTTACTGGCACCGCTCTGGTCTTCGAACTATGGATCACTGGTTTAATTCCTGATTTAGATACTAGTTTGCGATTCACCGACGTGATTCAGATTGTGACAGTAGATAAAGGAGGCCCTCCCACACGGGTGCAAACAGCAAGTCCACTATTGACTCAGTTAGCAGTTTCTGCATACCAGCCATATGACAGCAATGGCATTGGTCAGAATACGAAAGAAGGGTATGGTCTCTGTAGTTTGGTTATTCAAATTCCATTACAGCCATCCAATTCGGTGAACGTCAAACAGAACCGCCGTTCACCACAATTGTTCGTCCAAAGTCTCTGCAAGACAAGCATGCCAACTCGAACCACAGAGCCCTATTTTGGTCTCTACACTATGAAATTACCATGGCAACACATGACTGATTACCCAACTAGTTGAGGTTCACTGTCGCGGAACTAGTTTCTCTCATTCATCTGTGTGGGCTGCTCTTACATACCATCCAGAATCATTCTCCATCACTACCCGACATCAACTTAGTGATACTGAACAACCTCATACAGGAATGGGACCATCTCTAAAAGAACTTCACATATAAGCAGCGGCATCATTATCCATGCTTATCTCCGGATACGGTGTTATCAGCATGCTGGTTTCTGTGCTTCTTCTCTGCATGCCATCTCTGCTAATTCAGGCTGACCCTCAGGTGGAGAGAATAATACAGGATCTTGAATTGGACTCAGGGCAGCCATATTTTAATGCGGCGTATCGGGCTCAATACAGAACTGAGGAGGGACAGGCTGGGACCTTACAGTGTGAGGAAGGTTCATACTGCATTAAAGAATGGTGGAATACTGGTCCTACTACAAATACTACAAGTACAGTACAGGTAATATCATCTAGGGGCCAGGATCACTCAATTGGTAAAAGCCCAGATTTGCAATCTATGGATTGCAGATCGGAAGCTCTCTAACACTGCGGTGTTGTCTGGTATAGGCCTTAGCAATCCTTTCATTCCAAATTGTTAGCATGGCTTCGGAACACCACAGAGGTGGTCAAGGGTCAAGAACACTCCATGGTTGTCAGAGGTTAACTTCTCCCTTCTCCTTAAGAGTAACCAAATTCTCGGTGGGTGGCCTAGGTTGACTGACCCCCGACCTCCCAGGATCGTCTGTTCAGCCTCGTAGGTATGCTTGACACTGAATTCCCGGGTGCCTTGATAGAGTGTGAGCTAGCCCAGGCAAGCCAGCTCACACTCCTCATGTTTCCAGCTGTTCTCTGGCTTGCCATATAACCCCCATACGCAGTAATGAGTGGGTGTGAACACACATGTATAGCCGTGTCTATGGCCCGACCAATCTATTTTTGATAGTGTTGCCATGTGGGTTCTATTGCAACATGGTTGAGTTTCGTGTCTAAAAAAAGTAATATGGGGGGGGAGTTACCCCACACCCATGACTCATCCTTTGGCCTATATGAATAGCCTCACATAATACACCCAATACATGTATGAATAACATGCATATTTACATATACTTTGATGGTTGGATGGTATGGAATGGAGTGGTGGAACTTCTGCATGTATTACCATTTACCGGTACCCATTGATTACAGGAATGGGCATAATGGTTTTGATTCATTGTAATGCCAAGTGTCTAGGGGATGATGCATTGTATTCTGTTGTCAAATGTGTTGCATGTTTTCACATTTTTGTATGATTTATTTGGGAGGTCAGTCGTAGATTCTTTGAGAGTCCCACAATTTTATAACTTTATGGTCCCAGTGGGAATTCCTCAATACAGATAGGAGGGCACTGGGGCAGAGTGCTCAGACAGCCTGTGCGCGCGCGGGATTGTTCCAAAACACCTCTGTTAACCCAGCAGGGAATGGATACCCGGCTGCCTTCAAAACTGGGAAAGGTGAAAGTGGTGATGAAAAGTATTAGCACCCCACCTCAGTTACATTTTTGCTGATACAGGTTGGCTCTCTAACAGCCGCTTCCCCACATTGGCTATCAGACAACTGCTTTTTACCTAAGAATATACATACAACAGAGAAATTTCATCAGTGGGGTTTGTAATATCATGGCTTGCATGGGTGATTATGTTGCTGGTTATTGCCCCAGGTAATAAACTCCTGCTGTGGAGGTGAATTGTTGCTCCTTCTGCGACCCATTCCCAACTTTGACCGAACTTGTCAGGTGGTAGTTTGATGCTTGGCTGTCATTCGGTGTTGACCCTTGATTGGTTTCACTTATTGAGAGATCTAAATATAGGAGATTGCCAACTCACCGTGACCTATTTAGATCCCTAATGAGAATTCCCAACATAATTACTCGTTACTAGTTGGTGCGAGTGAAAGTGGCAAGTTCCGCATTTCTTGTTGCTGAGTACCTAGTCTAAACAGCATTTCATTGATATATGCCTATCAATTCGCACATGTCAGCGATCGAGAAAAACAATTCCATATTACAATGATTAACAAGTAACGCATGTGAATCATCTGGCCACCGTGGATTATATGTCTATCGTGAAGAAGATGCCCACCGTATGACCAACTTTGTTATTTTTTTAGTTATACCTATATCATGTATGCCATCGTTACAGTTCGGTGGAAGCTCTCGGGTTAAACTTATTTTTTGCGAAACTTATGCTCACAATGGGATCCCGCCCTAATCGAGGTTCGATGCCAGGTCCTAGCGATTGTGACCTCAACGCTGTACCCCTGCATCGATCATCCTATTATCCTAAATAGGAGGGTGGTGTACTATAAAACCACAACAGGCACATACCTTTTATTATTCTTGTCATAGACTCACATTAGTTCATCAGGAATTGGGGGACATCACACACTTCACCTTCATACAGCCAATATCATGACTATAAGCCAACAGTATGTGAGTGAAGGCTCGGTAGTAGACAAATAGCATCCTAGTGATTGGTAACAGCTCATTGACCATTATTGTATTGTACGCGTATGTAATGTATGTCCCAACATAAAATGGCCCCAATCTCCCGTGAAATCGATCTGATATGTTATTGGCAGATGACTTCCTACACAGTTTACCTATGGGATGAATTCAGACGTACTCGCCAGTATAGCAATACTGTGATGGATATAAGTGCGCCATAGGCAGCAACAACAAAGCTCTGAAAAACTGTTATACTTAGACCTACATCAGATTTTGCTCTATTTTTACTATTAGAGAGGTTTTAAACTTATAATAGAGATGGTCTTGTATACCGTAGACTGTATAATCTATAACACAGGTCTATAGTATAGGTCTATAGGTAAACCTACACCATAGTCCTACGTTATAAACCGCTTCTGTAGATAGACATATTCTAGGGTGGCAAGCACATGGTAGTCGATCAGTATAGCCTTGACTTTAGTCATGGACAGCGTGCAAGAAACAAGTCAAAAATGTCCAACTTGTGGCCCGGGGCCACATATGGCCCCAGCACTAACCTAAAGCCATATCTCGCCACACTTTAAAACCTCGTGACCCACTGCAATGGGGTACAAACTGTTGTAAATCTTTTATCACTGATTTGGTAATACAATGTGTATACATAAACACTGAAACATGTCTTGGATTGCTACTTGTAGCGACTGATCCCCCCCACGACTGTCTATAGACGTGGCGCATGGGCAGCCCAGATGTTATATAGACCAT
>Ga0224501_10001953_pt1 | contig 16081 bp, 10 predicted proteins | sample SF_Oct11_sed_USG_4_FD_169105 | JGI IMG/M metagenome (GOLD analysis project Ga0224501, IMG submission 169105) | Sediment microbial communities from San Francisco Bay, California, United States - SF_Oct11_sed_USGS_8_1 | ecosystem: Environmental > Aquatic > Marine > Sediment | place: USA... | reverse complement strand
TGTTTTCTGTTTTCGTTGCAGAACCTGACTTGTTCAGAACTCCTTCTCACAGATGCATCCACTGCCTGGCGGGGACCTCAAGTGGCGGTACGTGTCCCAGTCACTTGAGACTCAAGAGGTTTCATCTCCAGGGGTCTCCGTTCGACTTACTGCCATCTAGTTGCTAATTCGGGGTGCATTTCACTGGAACGGTAATGCCGTCGAATGCACATCGTCGTCGCCTCACCCGCCGCCCCGCTTACAGTCAATCTCGCCATCGCGTCACAACGGCTGATGATCCTTCTGACGACGATTTAGTTTGGTAACAGCTATCCGCTTCGGATGTGCCGTAATTAGGTCGGGTCGCTGCCGGCGTTGTGCAGCAACTGATGAGCAAACGTATCAGGAATTTGCAGTCGGAATGTTTGTCGACTTTCGATAACCTCACCGCCATTGTTTGTGTCTCATGCTCAGCAAAACATTTCCGCAGGGCTGATCTTGCCGCTTACGTTTGCACTAAATGTTCCAAGGCACCCACTAAACTTACTGCTGCGAACAACATGGACCCCGGAGCGGTGCCCGAAGCTTTGCAGGACCTTACCACCGTGGAGCAGATGCTCATTGCTCGCGTGACCCTTGTCATGTCGGTTATGCGACTTCCTGGATATCGCGGTGGCCAATGGCGACTCAAAGGTCATGTCGTTTGCTTTCCTCAGGACATCCAGCCTGTTGTAGCAGTTTTGCCCCGTGTCTCCGTTGATGTTATTGTACTACGTAGCCAACAGTCTGCCAATGCTGATGCTGTGCGTGAATTTCGCGTCCGCCGTCAAAGGGTGCACGACGCACTTCTCTGGCTCATAGAGCACAACCCCTACTATGGGGACATTAGCGTTTCGGTCGAGAACCTCAAACAAGTACCCGACGACGGCTCACTACAGTTGCGGCTAGACCAGTTTTTTCCTGCAGCTAATGGGAAGCTAGGTTTTGTCGTGAACATCCATTCCTTTTCTTTCGGTCATTCGGTCCTACTTTCCGCAACACACCACCACGGGGAGTCAAGCCTCCATGTTTTGGTCAATCTGCCTTCACAGGTAGTCAGCTGGTTCGAGTCCAGCGGGTGGCCTTCCTGGTGGTTTTTAGTGCTCTGCGTGTTAGTTTGTGCTGGCCCTGTAGTTTCCTTCGAAGGGGTGCTCTCTTGCCATACACTGCCAATGGTGCCCACTGTTCGTTGCGGGTGTAGTTGCTTGCGATAGGCGATGCTGGCATGGTTGGTTGTATATACTTCCCAAGGAATTGATGCGATGGCCTTCCGGGGGCAAGCGGCAATCAATTATTTGTATTGGCTGGTGGTTACTTACTTACTCATGGATCAGTGCTTCACGGTCTCCCCGGCCTTCTCGGTCGCTGTCCACAGGCAGCAGAAATGGCAAAAGACCAAGAGGGCTGGAGAGACCCTGAATCATTCATCCTGAAGTCACTATGTTCCTAAAGGAATACAGCAACATAAGCGAGTAAGCCTTGCACACTCACTTCATCAGAGGTGACTCTGCGCCAGCGTTATATCCGAGTCTTCTGAGGTTCACATTGGCTCCTCCATGTACCAGGATCTGGCAGACCTCAGGGGCACTGCTTACTATAGCCCTGTACAGTGGACTGCAACCTACAGATACAAAGAAAATATACAAGAAGTAAGGGAGTCACTTGGAATTGTAATAATGCACATGTACAATGTGGTAGAGCACTGTAGGCTCAACACCGTGACAACCTGGGTTTAAATCTCAGCCACTGCGGGCTCCCGTTGAGAGTGTGAGCTCATCACATTAATGCTAGCTCAAAATAAAATAACGCTGACAATGACCCACTTGTGGTGCTCCATGCTAACATATAACTGGTGAGAAACCAAGTATCTAACCTGGTAAACAACATAACAGCAGTGAAGACATCATATGCAAGAAGGAAAAAATACATTGAAATGCCAAGCCAATTTCTGCACAACTCTGCTTCGTCATGGAGATATGAAATTATCATATAATTCAGTGACACTGTGTGTTACTGTCTCATTGGTATCTTACAGACCTGTCTGTGTGTCAAGGAAGTCACAATCACACTTGTGTTCCTTCACCAGGAGTTCCGCAAGCTCAATGCTTCCATGCTGGGCCGCCCACCTAAAAAGCATATACAATCTCGACAGAAAAGGAATACAGATCTTTCTCAAAAGTAGACATTGATGACAACCCATTTTGAATGCCACCGGATTCTGCAATCCAGAGCGAGCTAAAATGGGTTTTGTCATAGTTCCTTCAAAGTATTTATTATCTTTCTACGGCAATGAGTACAAAACCTAATTTTTTTCATTTTCTGGGAAGACAAGAATGCATGGGTGTGATAAGGACATACCTAACCTGCTCCTGGTACTCCACACTTATCCACTCAAACTGTTTCTTGTTGTTTATTCTTCTTTGAACTCATTTGATCTTTGTAGCCCAATAAAAAACACCCTACACGAAAGTATTCTCATTCTCAAACACACCCGATGTAGTGATATAACGTGTTTTAATTCAGCTTGAACCTGAAGACTTTAAAGGTTGGATGACGAGGCAAATTTTTTTGGCTTATCAGAATCAGTATGTCTCAAAACCTACCTGAGTTGAATAAAAGTTCATACTGAGCAGGGGATGTAGTAAGACATACGGTTAAATCTTGGAATTCTCAAATGAACTTTCATTCAGTTGAAGTTTTCCCGCGTGACGTAAATTGTCGCAAAAGACATCACAGCAGGTCCACGTTATTACATATGCGCGCCTGCGCGATTGGTAGCCAAAGCCCAATTTCTATAACTTTGTCACACTTCTGACTACTGGGATCAAAGTATGAGCACGAAATGGGCCCAAAAGCGACAACAAATACCTATGAATTCACTGAGTTTAGCTTATTCCTAACTCTTAGTCTACCTCGCAATCAAAGTGAGTGATACTAACTCGTGACCAAGTGAATTTATTCACCTTCTTCGAAAATGGTCTTTCAGTCTTAGTTTGTGTTCATTACTAATAGCAAAATAAGTGTCCTTATTGCGTAAACAGGCCAGCAGTATGTTTGCAACCTAGTCCTATTCCAAGTGGCTGTCTGACGCTGTAATAAGTACGGTTTTCTACCAGTTGAAGCCATGGCGTCAACTCTACCCTTCAGCATGATCGGTGTAGCAGGTCACGTGCATTTCCTGGGATTCCCGGGCAATATCGGCCAAACGTGGCTCTCTTTACGCTTGTTTTGACAAACCTGGAGCTATATAGTGATTCCACTCTAGATCCATTCTCAGCGCTTGTGTACAACCTTAGGAATGTGTCAATGGTTATGAGGTGTCCCAAATATTGGGACTCTCTCTGTAAAGCCAGGTAGAAAACGATCAATTTTGAGTGCCTGGCCATTGACTAGTCATCAAACTTGCGATATTATACGTCATATAAATGGCCGATTAGGCTCCGCCCTTTTAAAAACGTTTTTTTCAGAGGGTGCAAATTTTGCTATCTTTAGCACAGATTTAAGGGTACTTCTGCTGTGTCTATTGCACCGTAACTTGACTCAGGTAGGTTTCGAGACATGCTGATTCTGATCAGCCAAACAAAAATTTGCGTCGTCATCCAACCTTTAAAAATGTGAAACAATTGTGACAACCAATAATGAACTATGAGCTCTTACCACACAGCCCTTCTTCCATTATTGTCATCTTTGTTAACATCAGCTGGTCGTTTAGGGTTCTTCAGCAAAGCTCGGGCCAAGTCGACGTATTGGTGTTCACACGCATAATGTAATGCTGTCCCCTATCAGAATAGATACACATGCAACAAATGGCTCACCAAAGTCGTACTATCCAACTAGAATTCACACACTAAAGTAGTCGGGGCTAAACCATAATGCCACTGGGTATAGCAGGGATAGTGTGAAAAATTAAAATGGTTGCGATGCCATACAACTTTTCATAAAGGTGGGAGATAATTATATATACACAAAGGTGCACATGATATTCTATCCATCATATGCGGTGTTTGAGTAGGACAACAGTCTGACAGTATAGTAAGGTTGTTTGACTGCATTCTGCTGAAGTTTCATTCAGGTATAAATTATCTACCCTAATTGACACAGGATTTTGGTCTAAAGTTGGTTTGATGACCCAGGATTTAAAAAGCTTATCCTTACAGCAAGCAGATAGAATGATGGGGCTAAACTCAAAATATCAAAGTCAAGGTCACTTTCTAAAGTCTCCCTACTTTCATTCAATAGGGAATCAAAGTTTCCCTCAAACTGACTGAACTCATGATCGACTTGAAAACTATGAAGCTGAGTGACCATCGCATAACCAAAAAGACCCAATAGCTATAGTTAATCAAAAATAGCAGTGCGGAAAATGATGAGCTTTTGCGGTTCTACTTATATTGAATGTTCACCATTTTAGTTCAGTATACCTCAACTAGATGGATATAGAACTATATTGATAGATGGGCGAAACAGACAAACACCAACATGGTGCAAAACTTCTATTAGCAAAATGTGTACAAGCAATGATTATTCTAATATCTTACCAGCACAGCATTTCTGGAAGAGAGCCTATTAATAGCATTGGATAATATCATATTTAGAGCTTGAAATCTGGGACGACACGGGGGAGGAGTCTCCTAGTATATTTGGGCCGGAGGTTACAGAGTGATCAACTTCCCTCAACTCACCATCTCATTAAAAACATAACTACATGACCGACCAACTGTAGTTAAGCACTTTGCAGTGATTTGCCTCTACAGTATTTATGTAACAAACCACCCAGGTGGCTGGTGAGTCTGAATCGATGCTCCGCGGCCAGTACTGACTATCCTACAAATCCCACCCCTCACTTCCAACGTTACATTATAAACCCTGATCATGATTCGCCATCAAACGGAAACAGAAATTTAATAATCATCATATTATCGCCAAGCAGAGACTGCATGAGGATACAAACCTTATTGTATGCTGTCTGATCCGTCACATCTGGATTGAGTTTCTCTCGCTTAAGTATGGCTTTCACAGCAGGCACACGGTTGGCATGAACAGCTTCAAAGAACTTCAGAACAGCAGGTGGGGTTGTAATCTTCTTACTAGTCATCTAGTACAGTCAGCGCGTAGGTCTAATATGTGCACAAGCCACCGGGCCACCTAAAACTCTTACAGGCAATAGTCAAAACGTCATGGTCATTGGTTATTGAGCCCCATGAGAGTGATCAAATCCAAAGAGCCCACTCTTACTTACCCACTGACTCTGATTATCCCGTCCGTGCCACTGTGACTGTCAGCCACGGTCCCCAATCACGGGACGTTTGCTGAGCTTTGTGTCGAAAGCAGATATGGTGTCACGGATTTCCTGAGTTATCATCGAGCTGTTCAGCAGAGGGAACCCTGGTTCAAACAAGATGCGATCTGACTCGAAATAGTTCGCTTACTTGCCCCCTTTGATGACATGTCGCCTAGCAAAATCACGTCGCGTATGGTATTATCCCGCCTCCAACGCAGAAAACCCACTTTAAGTCACATGGTCATTAAAGCCGTTGTAAAGGCTTTACTAATGGTCATATGATTGGCAAAATGTCGGGAAAGAACTTTTTCTTCAAGGCAGCCTTGTTGCTACTTTTTGCAAGTTCATTTGTAGATGCAACCGTATTCAGGCAAGGCAGGTATAAGAATGGCTTTATCAGAGCTCCCACAAAGCCTGAAGGTGTTCAATTACCACCCGATATGTGGTTTGAACAGAAACTAGATCACTTCAACCCTCAAGATCAGCGAACCTGGCAACAGGTAGGTAGGCGTTTCCTGATTAAATCATTTAAATGATTTAAATCCTACCTCCGTTTAATAATTGGAAATCAGTGAGACAAGTTGGTCACCATAGACGCCCATTACTGCCCAGTGAATCAGCGAGCCAATGCAATATTTAATTTATTGGGCAGTCGGAATGCTGTTCTGATTATCTTGGAATTGCGCAAGTTCTTCTGCTGCTACTGGTAGATATCCATTGTCATGATTGTGCATTGTTAGTTTAAGATGGCCATATTCAATTAACTCAATAACTGAATCATTTCAGTAAACCATTGGCTCAATCAGTCATTCAGTGTGATACTCAATATAGCCCTGATAACCATCTTGAACGATGGCCTGGTTGGGGCCTCACCAGAATCCTGCACTCCCGTCTGTCTATATTTGTAGAGATACTTTATCAATGATACTTTCTACAAGCCGGGTGGACCAGTGTTCCTACAGATTGGTGGCGAAGGAACAGCTGATCCAATATGGATGACTACTGGTGCATGGGTCACTTATGGGAAGATGTATAATGCCATGCTCTTCCAAGTAGAACACCGATACTATGGCAAAAGTCATCCAGTTAGGTATGGCTATCAAGCCCGGCACACTATAGCTACCCTGTGTATTTGGTTTGCTCCCTGTTTAGCAGAGAGGCTTCGCCGGATCTCCGAAGCGAATGTTGGATGTCTTTCCCACCGTCACCATTGCCTTTTTACTGTGATTCGATTACAAAAATTGACAGAGATTAGTTGTGCAGTTTGACCGTTCAACCAGGGCATAAATACTAGATGATCCAATATGGCTACTGTATAAACTGCACAACGATTCGTGTGTCCGTACTCGTGCCTAGATTTTTTATGTTGGTCTCTTTTATCACACCAAGTAGAATGTGACTACAATAGATACATTTTGGCGTATGGCTGATGGTGGTTTGCTAAAAGTTATGAAGTACACGGATGAAATATGGCACAAATTTCAACCTTCAAAAGACTGCTTTAAACGGTGCGAATCGGCGCTAACCAGGTGTTTCCTATGGTGTGAATCACTACTGAGTTTGCCCGCACCATATGAGTTCGAACGGGCGCTAACCACTCTTGTTTCTATGGCTTGCACCGGGGGTTCATCCGAACCGGTTTGAATCATGGAAACCCAGTGATAATGATCTTGTTTCACAAGAATGGGCACTGAAATGAGCTTCGAGTGAGAGTAACTTATCTATTTTTCCAGCGATCTTTCGACACCTAACATGAGATACCTGAGCAGTGAGCAGGCTCTGGAGGATCTCGCTAACTTCAGGACGCAGATCACAGAGAAAATGAAGTTACAGGGAGCCAAATGGGTGGCATTCGGAGGCTCTTATCCAGGTATATAATAGTAATGCAGATGTCTTGAGTTTTGAGCTCATATTCAATACCGATAGAAAAAAATGTCAACTTGATTAGGTTTGATAATTTTTGTTTGTGGATAAAGGTCTTTTTTACATTAGGGTCCATGGAATTCAGAGATTCCATCTTTCCAACCACAAGTCGGTGCCAAAAATAGATTCCAGTAGACAGTCCCAGTCAAAATCCAGGGTAACAGGAAGACAAAATTCAGGGTAACAGGAAGACAAAATCCAGAGTAACAGGAAAACAAAAATCTGTCAAAACTTTTGCAAAGCAGAGTTGTGAGTTGAATTTAATAAATTGGAACTAAAACTGCTCTAAATTTGAGTGACTGCTATTCTAAGGGTCAATAAACTACCTGTTGGCTGTTGCTCGCACTAGAGACTGAATGCGTCTGAAAAATCTCTGAAATATGTCGGTATACTCCTCCTAATTCAGAGAACACCACCCAGCCTGGTGGGGGTCGTGGCACGTAGGGAACAGCACAGTTTCTGTCCTAAGCGCATCTCTATAATGTAAATACAGTTTGTCTGTTGCAGGATCGCTCGCCACATGGATTAGAATGAAGTATCCTCACCTTATTCATGCATCTATTGCCACCAGCGCCCCATTGGTCGCCACTGCTGACTTCTCCGGTGAGTAGCATTCCTTCTTTCACTACTAGTGCTATAATACTGAAAGGACCCTAAACTCACTCAGGGTAAAGTGGTGTGTTATTAGAGCACACACTGGGCGTAGCATCTTGCAAGGGCGTCTGCTTTCAACTCCCTGCATGGGCACCATTTTGTTTAGAACTGGGTTCAAATCCCTGTCATCGCGTCTCCCGTTGTGAGTATGAGCTCCTCACATTAATCCTACCTCAAACCAAAAAGAAGCCTCACTATGAGCGTGGAGCGTTGGTACTTACCAACTCAAGGCACTCCGCGCTGAGCTATAAATGCATAAATGGTGAAAAGACTAGTATCCACCCCGGCGGATCACCCCGGCGGATCACCCCGGCGGATCACCCCGGCGGATCACCCCGGCGGATCATCCCGGCGGATCACCCCGGCAGATCTCACAATGAGACTGAAGTCGTCATATGACCAAAGAAAACTGAACTTACTGATTTGGATTGTAGACTATCTCAAGGTGGTTGTCTCTTCACTAAACACTGCTAATAACAAGCAGTGTGTGTCACAGATACAGCAAGCTACCAACATAATATCTAATCTCATTGCTGATACAGATGGAAGACAAATCCTCAAAAACTACTTCAAGTGAGTCCATAATGTCTTGTATTCCTTACTGTATTGTGTGTAGTTTTATTTGCTTCCCGGTTAACAGGGAGACTTTTTGGAGCTCAGATGCCCTTCCTGTACTCTAACCAGTAAACTATTGCTGCTCTCTTTACTTAAAAGTATCTTCCGTTTATTTTCATGGTGTTGTATTGCTGCATAAACTATAGCGCACTCGCATGACCGACGGATTTGGATAAATTAGATTAGACTAGATAAGAATAGATTAAACTCAAAGAGACTATACTAATCTTACATTAAAATTAGACTTTATTAAACTCAGAATGTCTAGATTAAATGAAGAAAAACCTAGACTTTTTACTAATTAAATACTCATAATGGTCGTAAAAATGATTTATATGCTTTTTACTTTAATATGAACTCAGAGGTGGACTAAACCAGGTAAACATCTGACGGAAACAATTGTAGTATTATCATGGATTTATAATCAATTGTTTGACAGGTTATGCGATGACATAGATATAAATAACCAGAATGATGTGGCTAATCTGTACAGCTCTCTGGCTGGTAACTTTGAGGGAGTCGTGCAATATAATAAAGACAATAGAGCGTTTGAGGTGAGGACATGTTTCCTTTGTTATATTGTTTCTCGTATACAGCGTCTTCTCTCGGTCAAGTGAGCAGATAACTTTAATACAACGCATTACCGGCGCATCGGATCAACGGCAGGACGACACGCAACGAAGGTTAGCTTGTCCAAATATGCCTAATGCGGGACATACATTGGAACGAAAGAAATGGTTTTATTTGCAGGGTCATCCTGGCTATAATATCACCATTGATACTCTCTGTGATATCATGGCAGACCCATCCCAGGATCACCTGACTAACTATGCTCGAGTCAACAGTCTGATGATGAAGACGTATGAGCAGAAATGTCTTGACTTCACTTACAAGAGCATGATCAAGGGTATTTACTCTTAATTCTATTCGATGCTGAGGTATTTGTAGTAGAACTACCGCACCTGATAGCTCTCATCGCTTTGAACCTGGAAGCTCAGTAGAAGTGCTGGGCTCACCACCTTGAGAACCTGGATCCGAAAACCGGTTGTAGTAGCCCCATTGGGAATAGGGACCAGGGAGTTGTCTTCTCCATATTTAGTGAAACCCTCTAATTTCTTTTTGTTGAATTGTGTTAATAATTCGAATCAACTAATCAACAAATCAACTAATAATTCTAATCAACTAATAATTCTAATCAACCAATCAACTAATCAACTAATAATTCTAATCAACTAATAATTCTAATCAACCAATCAACTAATGATTCTAATCAACTAATCAACAAATAATTCTAATCAACTGATCGACTAATCAAACAATCAAATAATCAACTAGTAATTCTAATCAACTAATAATTCTAATCAGCTAATCAACTAATAATTCTAATCAGCTAATACTTCTAATCAACTAATAATTCTAATCAACTAATTGACTACTCAACTGATTAACTTATCAACTAATAATTATAATCAACTAATTGACTAATCAACTAATCAACTAATTGACTAATCGACTAATCAACTAACAATTTATCAGACTTATCAGCTCAGATAACTAAGATAGCCTCCAGTGAAAATAAAAAAGAGAAGATGCGCTGGCTTTTCACATTTTTCAAAAAAAATTTGCAGGGATGCAGGATATCAGCTGGAGTGGGTCAGCTTCCGAGGGAGGCAGACAGTGGACTTATCAGACCTGCACAGAGTTTGGCTACTACCAAACCTCCAGCTATGCGAACCAGCCATTCGGACAAAGGTTTCCTCTAGAGTAAGTGAATTCAACATCTCAATGTTTTAAACATCCCCTTTCAGCATTCCATACCTATCCTGACACTATAACAGTAACAGAGGCATGAAGTGCTGTTGCGTGTTCACAGAACAAAACCGCCTTAAAAAAAATCTTCTATACAAAATCCTGCTTGGGCATTCGACCATCCTATTTAACAGACCTCCGTAAAATGGTAGGAGCTAGAATAAATGTAAAAAGTTCTCTCAACAATAGCCCACCATACCCTGGATTCGAACCGATGTTCTCACAGTTGCAAGCCACATGCTTTTCCTGCTGACCTATCCTGTCATCCCCAAATAGTTCACCCATCCTGATCCTGTCCTGTTGATGTCCCAATATCCCTTTTCAACATTTCTCATCTACCTTTCATGGGCACATGTGAAATACTCAGTAATGAAATAGCTCAGTTGTAGAGTGCTGCACTTGCAGCCATAAGGCGTTGGGTTTAAATCCCGGACATGGTGGGCTCCTGTTGTTGTGAGTATCAGCTCCTACCACCCTAATTTTAACTCAAACCCAACATAAGCCTCAGTCTGGGGTAGAGAATTGATACTGATCTGTGGCACTCCAGGCAAGCCGTACCTGGTGAGAAAACAAGCATCTAACCTGGCAGCTTCACCATTACAGTGAGGATGTCATAAAAAAAACTGTCTCGAACATCAGTTTAGACAGAAATCTCATCTAGAGTAAGTGAACTCATGAATCAGGCCACAGCCCCAATATTTCTTTTCAGCATTCCATACTTTGCAGTAATAAAGTAATACGAAAAGTGGTCAAATCAGGGGGTACTATCACTAATACACAGAGGAAAGTTGACTGGAAAGCAGTAGATCTCTTTTCGATGTTGCCCAGTACCAAAGACTACTGCTCACCTATGTAATTTATTGTAGTTTCTGGACACAGCAATGTGCAGACATATTTGGTCCAGCCATCAATGAAACCGTTTTGAACAGCTCCATTCAGTTCACCAACGCTAACTATGGTGGTTTAGGGGTGAAGGTCACCAGGATTATCTTCCCGAACGGATCGATTGATCCGTGGCACGCTCTCGGTGTTACTCAGGATTTGTCTGAAGATGCTACTGCCCTCTATATTCAAGGTATTTCACACTAGCAGTCCGAGTTGACTAGCAACAAGATCTCTCTTAGACTGCCGACTGAGGCCTTCAAGTCGAGGTAAAATTTCCAGTCGGCAAGGTCCAACAGTTTGAAGACCTGTAGCACTCTCTGACATCGAAGTGTCACCAACAACCCGACATGGCTTTTTCTTCTCGCAGGAACAGCTCATTGTGCAAACATGTACCCTGAGAGCGATGATGATTTGCCAGCTCTGAAAAACGCCCGTCTAATAATCGGCAAAGCCATCGGCAATTGGCTCGCACAGGACTGATAATTCAAACTCTTTGCTGTACTACTACAGGTAGGTATGCTGCCTGGTGTAAGCAAGTGTTCGCTTTTTATTCTTGGTCAAGTAGACAGCGATTTGATTGCTAGAAAAAGATTCTATAAATTGCTGATAATTCAATAAAATACTGTATTGTAAGCCTTTTTCATGGAATTTGATTCAATTCTGTTCTATGGTATTTGTTTTGTTCCAAATAAAAATATGTAAGGACCTTGTAATTTTTTGGTGAATGTGATGCCTCCATCTTCCCAGATTAACTTGTGCGCGCATTCCGAAAGTTAAATTTGGAAAATGACTAACTGCCATCTAATTTTAGCTCCATGAGGCATGGCGCATTTTGGCATTGCTACACCTTTTAATGATATGATACGGAGAACGATACCAATACTGCCTCAGTAGCGATGGTTAGGGACAAAGCTCAAAACAGAAAATCTATACAGATAGCATCCTTAATGCAGTGGCTTGTTTCCAAGATGGTCAATGGTGTACCGTGGGATAGTTAGATAACTCAGTGGTAGAGCGCTGGGCTTGCCACTATGAGAACCTAAGTCTGAATCCCGGCCATTTCAATCCTCGTTCCAAATGAAAGCTACCCTCGCTATGAGGTGGAGCATTGATACTGTTCCGCTCGTGGTGCTACTCCATGCTATGTCCTAACTGGTGAGAAACAACTGTCTAACCCAGCAGCTCATGGAGAAGCCATAAGAAGAAAAGAAGATGGCTGGAGATTAGTGTAGTAAGTCTAGGGTTTGGTGATGATTTCCCAGTTGTAGCAGTAAGTCTAGGGTTTGGTGATGATTTCCCAGTTGTAGCAGTCATCTTGTGAACCCCCAGGGTTTGGTGATGATTTCCCAGTTGTAGCAGTCATCTTGTGAACCCCCAGGGTTTGGTGATGATTTCCCAGTTGTAGCAGTAAGTCTATTTTCTTCCTGATCATCTCCAGCCGCATTCTAAATGGATGACCTTGTTTGGCTTATGCAAATTCAATCGGAAACGAACCACAACATGTGCATACGAAAATTCCCACACAACTGCAACACAGATTATAACTGCGTGTTTTTATCTTCCAGAACTAACATTTTGAATCTCTTCACAAGCTACTTCCTTACTTTCCTCCCTACTCTATCAACTTAGGCTGGCATAATAAAATGTAATGGTGTAATGCAATATGGTAACATCATTATCATGATAATTATAGAGGAACTTAACCAAGATATAGCCGATCTAGGAAATCCAATTTAAGTTCAATTCTCACTGCTGGTAGGATTGTTCGTTGGTCCAGAGGCCTTCAGCAAGCTTCTCATTCCAATATTTGCTAGTATGGCTTCGGATCACAACAGCAAAAATAACAGAGGTCTCTCCACTATGCCAACCCTGCTTAGGCTTGTTGTTCCACTGAAAGCTACATCATGGTCCCTTAAGACAGACGAATTTCATTATACATTATAATGGTTGAAGCAATGGTACCATTTAATATTCAAATTATTTGGATCACGGGTCATGTTTTAGAGACTGGTATCCACTTTGTTATTGGCAACTTTGTGGCTTATATACCTAATGGTTATTGGCACAGTATTTCTTCATTATTGCAATATATTATGTTATGTACGATAATTCAGCGAAGAATTCGCACCAAGAGACTGTTCATGCCTGCAGACTGATGCCGTACTTTGCTACTAACTCACATAGGTGTAGTGAGAACCAAAACTATACTTCGAGTTTATTCAGGTTCCTACTGCCTGCGCTTGAATCCAATTCGATTTAGATTCAGCATTTATTCTGCGTGATTATTGCAGAATCGAATTTGAACATGTGCAGAGTCGATTCTTCGAATCAATCTGTGTACCCCTGCTAAATGGAACACATGACTACGACTGAGCGGGCTCACTTTAGGTCTGGGAATGCATGACTCAGAGCTAATGACTTTTCCTAATATTTCGAACAGTTAAGAAATCGTCTCCCTCTAATGAAGCGTGTGACTGTGGCCATTTTTATACCCACGACTAGCTATTAATAACCTAATCTGCATATATTTTGTAGGCGCAATCTTCCATCGACTGTACAGAATAGAACTATCCAGGGCCCAGAGGTCCAACAAGGGGGTCAAAGCAATGTGCAATAGAGTGAGGAGAGTTTTTTTGGGGTAAACATAATAGATTTATGGGGAGCCTGTGTGGACACTAGGACAACTCCGGGATGCTAAAATGATGTTGCAAAACTTTAAAGCCATCATGGGTCTGAATCCTCAAGACTCAGTTTACTTGGCTATACGGTCAGTATGGTGTATACATGTCTATACGGTCAGTATGGTGTATACATGGCTATACGGTCAGTATGGTGTATACATGTCTAGACCACAATTAGAATGCTTTTCTAGTTCACTTTACGTCCGATCCGTCAGACGCTCGAGACGGACAACCGACCTCCGCCAGACGCTCGAGACGGACAACCAACCCCCCCAAAAGTGAGTGATAAAAGCCTCGCCCAGATCGCCTCGGACGTCCGAGCGCCTGAGGGTTGTATTCAGACTAAATAGGCGCATAGGAAACAGAATATCATACAGTTGGTTCTGCTTAGCAATTGATACTGTTGGGTACCTGTTTCCTGGTATATGACCTCCTAACCATTATGGTGAAGCTGTCACGGGTAAGATACATGCCTTTCCATCAGCAAGCGAGTCAGAAGGTACCATTGCCTCGCCTCATAGTTTTTGTTTTGAGTTACATGTAGGTATACGCAACAATTTGAGGAGCTCATAAAAAACAGCGGGTGCCCAACACGGGATTCGGACCCAGCTGATCACAGTTGCAAGCCCAATGCTCTACCCCTGAACAATCCCCTATCTCACTGTCAACCCTATCCCTGTATGTGGCTGATAATGCTGGCCTGGTCAGAACAGAGTAACACTCAGTGTAGGTTCGATTTGAGTACCATTTTACCTTGACACTCATCCGATTGTTAAGCCGGGGTTTATCATTGCAGCTTCAGCCACTTCTTAACACATTTGGTCAACCGTGACAGAGGACAATTAATAAGTATTGGTCTGACATCTCCATGGTAACAGAAAATGTGGAACGCATAGACTGGGCTAAAGTCGCAGCCCGACAAACCACGCAGTGCGCGCAAGGGATTTACCAGAGAACCACAAAGGGTTACTAAAGTCTCGACACTAAAGCACAAAGTTAGAAACAGGACTGAGAACACAGGTTAGTAGATCATTGTTTTCTTACTAGGCAACTCGGGGTAAAAATATAATTATTTGCATCTGTCATAACTGACTGTTTCCCTATTGTATCCCAGTCTGTGTAAATGTTTTGACTTTCATGTGTTCGAATGAATTTAGGCAGTGACAAATTTAGGTTGGATCTGTGTAGATCTCAACTGAACTTGGGCCACCATCACCCAAATGATTCCCAAAGATATATAGTCAACTGATTCAATTCAATGGAATCTGTCAAGAATCTACAAACACATACAGGATACCGAATGCACGTTATGCGTGTCAGGTCATATTTACCCATGGACTGTGCTATTAAACTGGCTGTTATAAATTGCTAATGCTGTTAAACTAGGCATATTCATGTAAGTACTTGGTACATATTTAGTGGACAATAACTAAATCTTATGGTTTATTGCACCAACTATGGGCTTCAAATCCATACATATGACTCGGTAACTCAGCCAGAGTAAAGCACGCATGTGATGGAAGTTGAGCAGAATGCTGAAAAAGCTCAACTCCAGCACATGCTTACAAGAGGATGAAGATCTTATTGGTGAGTTGGTTTCCTGACGTGCAGTAGGGAGAGTTGGCGAGCTGTGTTTCAGCACATTTTGGTTGTCAGTCTCATATGTCTATAGTCATGTTCATCCGATTTCTGATTGGTGATCGATCATTATTCAGCTAGTTTAACTACGCACCATGATGGAGTTGTGTTCACAGTAGAAAGAACCTTGTATATAGAAAAAGTCTATGCACTTGATCAATTGTATCCCCAATGCTAACGTGGTATATGCCTAGATCCTCTATTGTTGTTGCAGGGATCCATTATAACAAATAAGTAGGCATACGTAATGAAGTAAGTCACATGTAAATCTCATAGGGATAGCTCAATGGTAGAGCGATGGGCTTGCAACTATGAGCATCTCGATTCAACTGCTGGTCACAGCCGGCTACCGTTGTGAACACTTGTTCCAAACATATATCCTAGCTCCTACTGCTGGTCACAGCCGGCTACCGTTGTGAACACTTGTTCCAAACATATATCCTAGCTCCTACTGCTGGTCACAGCCGGCTACCGTTGTGAACACTTGTTCCAAACATATATCCTAGCTCCTACTGCTGGTCACAGCCGGCTACCGTTGTGAACACTTGTTCCAAACATATATCCTAGCTCCTACTGC
>Ga0224501_10001952_pt1 | contig 16081 bp, 13 predicted proteins | sample SF_Oct11_sed_USG_4_FD_169105 | JGI IMG/M metagenome (GOLD analysis project Ga0224501, IMG submission 169105) | Sediment microbial communities from San Francisco Bay, California, United States - SF_Oct11_sed_USGS_8_1 | ecosystem: Environmental > Aquatic > Marine > Sediment | place: USA... | reverse complement strand
TAATAAGGATATCTGGCCGCCACTGCCTCGTGCCAGAGAATTCTGTCGGGGAAACCGGCATCTGCAAGGTTTTTCCAGCAGACATCATGGAAAGCCTTGGAGCGGTTGCTCGTGCCCATGCCGTCGATCTGAACCACAATGAATCCCATTTCGGCCAGGGGCTGCATGCGGGGGCAGGGGCTGAAGCTTTTGGGCACATGGGAACCGTGCGGCCCAGCATAGATGTATTCCACCACGGGGTATTTTTTAGAGGGATCGAAACCCATGGGACGGATGATAATCCCCCAGATGTCAGTTCGGCCGTCGCGGCCCTTGGCCGCAAAGACCTCTGGCGGCTTCCAGCCGGCCTCAACCAGCCGGCTGATGTCAGCTTTTTCAACTTCCCTAATAATCTTCCGGTCTGATGACCGGCGGAGTTCGGTGCACGGAGGCAAATCGACCCGCGACCAGGTGTCGAGGTAATACGCCATGTCCGAAGAGTAGGAGATGTCATGGTTTCCTTCGCTTTCTGTCAGTGCGGTCAAACCGGTCCCGTCGAAATTCAGGCAATACGCGTGGACGAAATAAGGATCCTGGTCGGGGTCCATTCCGCCTGCCCGGAAATAGATCTGTCTTTTTTCCTCGTCGACTTTATCCACCCCGCGAACAACCCATTGGCCCTTGGTAATCTGGTTTTTGACTTTTCCGGTTAATCCGTCGTAAAGATAGAGATGATTCCAGCCATCCCGCTCCGACATCCAGATAATTTCCTTGCCGTCTTCGATATCATAGCGGTATTTTTTCACTGAATAAGCAAAGAAGGTCTCCGGCTCCTCACTGATTAAGGCACGCGCTTTGCCGGTTGTTCCATCAACTTCTATTATGCGGTATACCTGATGGCCCCTTTGGTTGTATTCAAAGGTGAAGGCCCGGCTGTCCTTCCGCCAGATTGGCTCGGACATCTCATAGGGATTGGGGAATAAGCTGTGGTCAACGAAAACAGCTTTTTTCTGGTCGATTAGAAAAAGGACAGGCTGCTCGATATCGAGGGCGTCGCCGGGCTTGGCATACTCCATCTCATGATGCTTGGGCTGGAGCTGGTCTGAGGGCGATGATTCGACATAATGAACGATCCGGTGATAGCCGCGGCTAAGACGGAAAGCGGCTATCTTTTTTGAATCAGGCGACCAGGCAATGGAAGAAAAAGTATAGTAATTTCCTTCAGAGCCGTCATGGCTCAGGAAAAACTCTTCTCCTGTTTCCTTAAACCGGACAGCCACATTGTAGTTTTTAATAAAAGCTTCCCGCTTGCCGTCAGGTGAAGCCTTGGTCTCCTCGGAAGCAGCCCGGGGAGCAGGACCCCGCTGCCACATGTCAAACCCGCCTCTTCTCCACCGGTCGGCCGGTCCCACTTTTTTACAGGTATAAGTCTTTAGGTCACAGGAGTATTTGAACGTTCCCACTATAAATTCAATGGATTTCTCATCTTCCGAGAACGCAATGATCCTTAAAGGCAGGTCATTGGCCTTTACCTTTTCTCCCAGAACATCGGCCAGCCCAGCAGCCAGCTTGTTGTGGTCGAAGGCCGCTTTTTTCTTCCTCGTATCGGCATCAACCACAAAAAAGTAAGAGCCGCCTTCCACTGACTTTTTGTACCAGAATCGGTGAGTTTTTCCGATCCAGCCGCTGCTCTCCACCACATTGAGGGCCAGAGGCTGCAGCCTGTCCCTCAGGCTGGCTGCCCGCTCGTAATCCTCAGGCTGGCCCTGGGCCGGCAGGACGGCTGGCATGGTAATCAGGATAAAAGCAATCAGGACTAAGATTAAAGTAAGCTTGGGTTTCATATTATTTATCCCTCCTTGTTTAATATGTGATAAATTATGCGCCAAAACGTTAAAGAATTTAAAAAGATTGAATCAACCTGTCAACTCTTTTGGTTCTTAGGGCAGACAAATTGCCTTTAATCACCTGGAGCTGTTTCCCATTTTTTGACCTAATGCTTTTAAATTTTGAGACTCAGACTTCAGAGAGACCGGAGGGAGCCTGCTCCACAAATCCAATCTTGAATTCAGATTTCAGAAGACAAGGATACAGATTAATGGAATTGACAATTCGAAAATTGAATTCTGAAGTTATAAAAATCAGGATACGCCTGGAAACGAGGGCTAATCTTTGGTGCTGAGCTCGATGATGGGATTCTCGGAGTCGACAAGGTCTCCTTCAGACACTAAGATCTTCTTCACGTAGCCTTCGATGGTTGATTTAATCTCGTTTTCCATCTTCATGGCCTCGACTATGGCCAGAGTCTGGTTCTTCCGGACTTCCTCCTTCTCGGATACGTTTATTTTTATCACCTTTCCGGGCATAGGAGCCCTGACCAACAACTCATCCTGCTGAGATCTTTCCTCTTTCTCGACAAAACCCTTCCCTTCTGCAGAAGGTTCCTGAACAGTGAACTGCTGCCCTTGAAAGGAAAGATACTTCTTGTCTCCCTCCCGGGCAAGGTAGACCAGGTGGGACTGCCCCTCGATCAAAATTGAGAGGGCGTTCGATGAGATAAATTGGATGTCCGCATTAAAAGTTCTCTCCCCATCCGAAATGATGAAGACATTTTCTTTCTTATCAAAGGATATTTTGTGCAGCCTGTCATCTATCAAAAATTCATATTCCACTTTACCTCTTGCCTCCGATCCGCCAATTGCCGAGAGCCTGCCAGGGAGAATAAACTTCTTTCCGGACAGCTCCCTTATTCACACTGGAGTAAGCCTGGCTGAAATTATCAAAAGCTGAGGCGATCAGGGCCAGTCTCAGACTCTCCTCGGTCTTGGTTCTGCCCTGCCAGCCGGGAAAATTCTTCTCGATAAAACTGGTCGTTGTCTTTCCCGCTGTGAACTGGGGATGAGCGATGACTTCCTTGAGGAAATCGATAGTTGTTTTGATCCCCAGGATGACATAATCATCGAGTGCGTTGACCATTCTCTGACAGGCAGCGGTTCTGTCTTCTGCCCAGACGATGAGCTTGGCCAGGATCGGGTCATAATAGATGGGGACATTGCTGCCGCTGTAGATACCACAGTCATGGCGGACTCCCGGACCTTTCGGCTCTTTCAGGAAGAGGACCTTGCCCGAAGAAGGAAGGAAATTATTGAGGGGGTCCTCAGCATAGATCCGGCACTCGATGGAATGCCCTCTCTGGCTCAACTCCTCCTGTTGAAAGGGAAGCTTCTCTCCGGAGGCGATCAGGATCTGCTGGCGGACCAGGTCCACACCTGTTGTCAGCTCGGTGACAGGGTGTTCGACCTGGAGGCGGGCGTTGACCTCGAGAAAATAAAAATTTTTATCCTTATCCAGAAGGAATTCGACCGTTCCCGCGTTGTTGTAGCCGGAGACCTGCACGACTTTTTTCGCTGTCTCTCCCATGAGGGTGCGAAGCTCCGGGTTCAACGCCTGAGAAGGTGTCTCCTCCACGATCTTTTGATGCCGGCGCTGGATGGAGCACTCCCTTTCAAAAAGATGAACCACCTGACCGTGGTTGTCAGCAAGGATCTGGAACTCGACATGCCGCGGCTCTTCGATGTACTTCTCCAAATAGACGGACTCATCGCCAAAGGCAGACTTGGCTTCTCTCATCCCGGCTTCCAGGGCGTATTTCAGGTCTTTGGGGCTGTGAACGATCCTCATTCCCTTCCCGCCACCGCCGGCGGAAGCTTTGATCATCACCGGGTAGCCTATCTTCCTGGCTTCTGACTCAAACTCAGAGAACTCTTTCGGGATCGCTTTCATCCCGGGGATGATCGGCACACCGGCTTTTTCCATGGTCTGCCTTGAGCGAACCTTATCCCCGACCAGCCTCAAAGCTTTGGAGTTGGGCCCGATGAAAACGATGTTCTCCTTCTCGCAGAGCCGGGCAAACTCCGCGTTTTCGGCCAGAAATCCGTAGCCGGGATGGATGGCTTCTGCGCCAGCCTGGTGGGCGGTCTGGATGATCCTCTCCATGTGGAGGTAGCTTTCCACGGCAGGAGGAGGCCCGATGCAGAAAGCCTCGTCTGCCAGCTGGACATGAAGGCTCTTCCGGTCCGCCTCGGAATAAACAGCCACGGTGGAGATGTCCATCTCCTGGCAGGCTTTGATGACCCTGACAGCAATCTCCCCTCTGTTGGCTATTAGTATCTTCTTAAACATCGTTATTTTCTTTGACCCATTTGGGCTTTCTTTTCTCCAGAAAGGCGGCCATTCCTTCCTGGCCTTCCGGGCTTATTCGTAAATTAGCGATCATCTCCGCCGTGAACTTCTTGACCTCTTCAAAGCTCATCCGGGTGGTCTTGTAGATCAATTCCTTGCAGGCAGCGATCGCTTCCGGCCCGGAGGTCAGGAGAAGCTCGGCTATTTCCTGCACGGTTCCTTCCAGCTTATCAAGCGCGACGACCTCATTCACCAGCCCGATCTCAAGGGCTTTCCTGGCAGAGATCCTCTTTCCCGTCAAAAAATACTCCCGGGCTTTGCTCTCTCCTATCCGGCGCATGACATAGGGAGAGATGGCGGCTGGAACGAGCCCGATCTTGACTTCGCTCAACCCGAACCTGGCTTCCTCAGAAGCCACGGATATATCGCAGGCGGAAAGGAAGCCGTTCCCCCCCCCGATGGTGGTGCCGTTGACCATGGCGATCGTGGGTTTGGGGAGAGTGTAGATCTTATGGAGGACTTCGGCCAACTGGAGGGATTCCTTCAGATTCTGTTCATAGGAATAGCGGATAATCTCCCGCATCCAGTTGATATCCGCTCCGGCACAGAAGGACTTTCCTGCTCCGGTCAGGATCACCACCCGAACGGATTCATCGGACATGATCCTGCCGAAAGTATCGTCGATCTCGCCGATCATCTGAGTATTGAATGCGTTGTGAACCTCGGGCCGGTTGAATACGACCCGGGCGATCCTGTCCTCTTGGGAATAGATGATGGTTTCGTAAGCTGACCCGGTCATCTCACATCCTGAAAATCCCGACTTTATAATCTGGGATGGGTGCATTCAGGCTCATGGCGATGCCCAGAGCCAGAGCTTCCCGTGTTTCCAGGGGATCGAGAACTCCGTCATCCCAGAGCCTGGCTGTGCTGAAATAGGGGCTGGCTTCGTACTCGTATCTTTCCAGAATGGGTCTCATCAGCTTTTCCTGTTCTGCCTTGGTCATCTTCTGACCCTGCTCTTTCAGCCTTTTTATCTTGACCGTAAGCAGGACATTTGCCGCCTGTTCCCCGCCCATGACGCTGATCCGGGCGTTGGCCCACATCCAGAGCAAGCGCGGTGCATAAGCCCTGCCGCACATGGCGTAATTTCCAGCTCCATAAGAGCCGCCGACGATGACCGTGAACTTGGGCACATCGGCATTGGCCACAGCATGAACCAGCTTGGCCCCATCCTTGGCGATCCCGCCGTGTTCATACTGCTTTCCCACGATGAACCCGGTTATGTTCTGGAGAAATACGAGAGGGATCCTGCGCATCGAGCAGAGGCTCACAAAATGGGCGCCCTTGAGAGAGCTCTCCGAGAAAAGGACGCCGTTGTTGGCCAGGATTCCTACCGGATAACCCATGATCCGGGCAAAACCGCAGACCAGGGTCTGGCCGTACAATTCCTTGAATTCCTGGAAGCGGCTCCCGTCCACTATCCGGGCGATGATCTCTTTTATATTGAAGGGTTTTCTTAAATCCTGGGGAACGATGCCGTAGATCTCCTGGGGGTCATAGTAGGGGTCCTCCGGCTCAGCGACATCCAGCTCGAACTTCTGAGGAGGGTCCAGAGTCTCAACGATGTTTCTGGCGATTTCCAGGGCGTGCTCGTCGTTGAGCGCATAATAATCCGAGACGCCGGATATCCGGCAGTGGACATCAGCGCCTCCCAGGTCTTCGTCCGTTACGTCAACCCCAGTCGCCGCTTTGACCAGGGGCGGACCGCCGATAAAGATCGTCCCCTGCTTGCGGACAATGACCGTCTCATCGCTCATAGCCGGCACGTAAGCTCCCCCAGCAGTGCAGGAGCCCATGACGATCGATATCTGAGGAATGCCCAGGGCAGAGAGACGCGCCTGATTGTAGAATATCCGGCCGAAATACTCCTTGTCCGCAAAGGTTCCGGATTGATGAGGAAGGAAAATTCCCCCAGAATCCACCAGGTAGACGCAGGGCAAACGGTTGGCCAAGGCTATTTCCTGGGCTCTGACATGCTTCTTGATGGTCATCGGGTAATAGGTGCCGCCTTTGACAGTGGCGTCGTTGGCCACCACCAACACCTCGCGTCCGTGGATGACCCCGATTCCGGTGATCACTCCCGCAGCCGGGGCTTCGTTATCGTATAAGTCATAGGCAGCCAGGGGGGAAAATTCTAGAAAAGGAGTGTTCCGGTCAAAAAGCTTCTCCAGCCTTTCCCTCACCAGCAACTTCTTCCGGGATGTATGGAGGTCTCTGTATTTTTTCGGTCCCCCTTCCTGAATCCTGGCCAGCCTCTTCCGGTACTCGGCAACCACCTTCTTCATCTGCGCGAAATTCTCTTTATATTCCTTGCTTTGGGTATCGATCTTGCTTTCGATCTTATACATGGTCCTAACCCCTCATAAATTTTATCCTGCTTATCCAGTTTATTCAGTCTATCAAAAGATAGACAACTAGGCTAGACATTAATAAAGAATGAGATTGCCACGCTGCGCGCAATGACAATCGGAATGCCTTTTTACCCTTATCTTGTGTTTCTTGGGTCTAGACAATTTTTGTGCTTCTTCTTTCTTGACGTTTTTGAGTTTGACTTATTCCGGCACGAATTTATACCCATAGCAGAGGATTCCGGATTCTCCTTCGTCGTATATCTTTCGAAACTCAATCTTGACTCTCATGCCGATCTTTATATCCTCAAAATCACAATCCACGATCTGAGCGGTCAGCTTCACGCCATCATCCAGCTCCACGATGCCCACGGCAAAAGGGGCCTGGTCGACGAACTGATGGGGCGGAACCCGGATGATGGTGAAGGTCAGGACTTTTCCTTTATCGGCCAGCTTTGTGCCCTCGAACTCCCGGCTCTTGCACTCCGGGCAGATCAAGCGCGGGGGGAAAAGTATGGTTCCGCATTTTTTGCATTTTATGGCTTCCAGTCTGTACCTTTGAGGGATCTCCCTCCAGTATCTTGATGGTGTCGGCATCTCGCCCTCCTTCCTTATTCTCTCTCAAAAATATGAACCACGGTACTGCCGCCGCTGCCGCCCATGTTCTGGGCCAAAGCTATTCTGGGCTCTTTCAACTGCCTCTTGCCTGCCTCGCCTCTGAACTGCTTGACGATCTCTACGACCTGAGCCGCGCCCGTGGCCCCGACAGGATGGCCTTTGGCTTTCAACCCTCCGCTGGGGTTGACGGGAATCTTTCCCCCGAGGAAGGTTATCTCATCCTCGTAAGCTTTCCCGCCCTTGCCTTTTTCAACTATTCCCAGGGCCTCCAGCACGCATATCTCGGCTATGGTGAAACAGTCATGGACCTCAAGAAAATCAATCTCTTCCGGCTTTTTGCCCGCCATGGCATAGGCCTGCTTTGCGGCCTGGTAAGTCGCTTCCAGCCAGGTGATATCTTTTCTCTGGCTCAAAGCGATCCTATCCGTGGCCTGGCCGGTCCCGATGATCTTGACCACCGGCTTTTTCATCTTCCTGGCCATCTCCACAGGGCAGAGAATCAGAGCAGCTGCACCGTCGGTGATCGGCGAACAATCCAGGATTCTCAGCGGGTCAGCGACCATGACCGAGTTGATGACCGAATCCACCGTGATCTCGAAAGGAAACTGAGCCAAAGGATTCTTGGCGCCGTTGGAGTGATTTTTGACCGCAACCAGGGCCAGCTGCTCTCGTGTGGTCCCGTATTTCTCCATGTGGGCCCTGGCAATCAAAGCGTACAGGCCGGGAAAGGTGATGCCATGATAGCCCTCGTATTCCTGGTCTGCGGCCGTGCTCAGGGCGTAGGTGGCCTCATAGCCGTTAACGTCGGTCATCTTCTCCACGCCTCCGACAAGGACCACATCGCTCATCCCTGAAGCAACCTCCATGAATCCCAGCCGCAAAGCTAATCCACCCGAGGCACAGGCCGTCTCCACTCGTGCCGATGGGACAGGAGTCTGACCTAAATAATCCGCCAGCATGGATGCGATATGTTCCTGACCGACAAAGAGCCCGGAAGACATGGACCCCACGTACATGGAGTCGATCTTATCCACTCCAGCATCATCCAGGGCCAGGAGAGCTGATTCCACGAAAATGGTCCTCAGGGATTTTTCCCAGAGCTCGCCCCACTTTGTCATTCCTACGCCGATAACTGCAACTTCTCTCATTTTTCCTCCTAATTAGCCTTCTTGATCTTATGGCGGAATTTGGCGTACTCGCCATACTCGAGGTAATGCTTATTCTTATCCAGGAGCTCTCTTGTTTTGGGCGCCAGGTCCTGAATTTCCTTGATCCTGTCCAGAACCTCGAAGACAAAAGCATCGCTCCCTGCTCCTGAACCATAGGAAACAATAAGAATCATGTCTCCTGGCTTGGCGACGTCCAGGCAGGCAGTCAGGCCCAGGGGAGAAGAGCCCGAGTAGGTGTTCCCGAGCCTGTTCACCAGCCAGCCTGTTTCGATCTGCTCTTTCTCGAACCCCAGCATCTTTCCCACTCTAAAGGGAAACTTTCCGTTGGGCTGGTGGAAAATGACATAGGCGAAGTCAGGAGGCTTCATGCCCGTCTTGTCCAGGATCCCTTTGGCCGCGCCCATGATGTGCTTGAAATAAGCCGGGTCTCCGGTGAACCGGCCTCCGTGCTGGGGGTAATACTGGTATTCCCGGCGCCAGAAATCAGGGGTATCTGTCATGTAGGAATAAGTCTCCACCGCCCTGGCCACCACCTTATCACGGCCGAAGAGAAAAGCCGCCGCGCCTGCAGCCGCCGAGTATTCCAGGGCATCGCCCGGGGCTCCCTGGGAGGTGTCAGCGCCGACAGCCAGCCCGTACTTGATGACTCCGGATTTGACAAGGTTCAGGGCCACAAACATCCCCTCGGTCCCGGCCTTGCAGGCAAACTCGAAGTCAGCCGTGTGCACTTCCGGAGTGGCTCCTAAAGCCTCAGCCAGCACGGTTCCGCTGGGCTTGACCGCGTAGGGATGGGATTCTGAACCGACGTACACGGCACCTATCTCTGCCGGATCGATACGAGCTCTTTTCAGGGCGCTCCTGGATGCCTCCACAGACATGGTGATCGTATCCTGGTCAGGAGAAGGGACCGATTTCTCCTCCAGCATCAATCCTTTTTTGTAGCTAGGGGCGTCTGCGCCCCAGACTTTAGCGATTTCTTCCACTTTTATCCTGTTTCGCGGAATGTATGCGCCGTAGCCAATAATACCTTCCATTTATAGCCTCCCTTGTTGTGTATGAAAGAGTCTTACAGAAGACATGAATGAGTGTGAAAAACACAAAAGATAACCGATCAACAGTGAAAATGTATCGTGGCATATATCGCTTTTTAAGTCAAGAAATTTGGGAATTCTCAAACGGGCGGGTTTGACACCATATTTTTCCCAAAATAGAATAGAGAAAAACACGGAACTTTTTTCGTACGAATCTCGTCTAGAATGGTGAAGTGAATTGGAGATCAATACACTGGTTCAGGAATGCATACAAGGTAACGAAGGAGCCTGGAAGATGCTCGTTGACACCTATTCTCGAAGGGTATTCAACATGGCCTATCAGTTCTCAGGAAGCTATGAGGAAGCTGAAGACATGACTCAGGATATCTTTTTCAAGCTTTATAGCTCGCTCAGCAAATACGACTTCACCAAGAATTTCACCGCCTGGTTCCTCACTCTTGCCAAAAACCACCTGATCGACCAGTACCGAAGGACAAAATGGGAAAGGAAAACAAGAGATGACTTTGACGAACATCTCCTGACTTCAGAAGACCTGGACAGCCCGGAGGAAAATGTTTTGAAGGAAGAGAATAAAAGAACGATCTGGCAGGCCCTCAATGCCCTTCCTTCGGAAACACGGATGACGGTCATCCTCAGGGATATCCAGGGAAAAAGCTACGAAGAAGTTGCGGAAATCATGAGCCTTCCGAAGGGGACGGTTAAATCACGGCTCAACAGGGGAAGGCTCCAGCTGGCAAAAATCCTTAATGAAACAAAGGAGAAAGGAAATGACATGTGAACACATCGAAGAACTCTTGTCTCCTTATTTAGAGGATGAGCTCAGCCCGGAGGAAAAAAGAGCCGTTGAAGAGCACCTGAAAACATGTCCGGGCTGCTCTCTGCTCCTGTCCTCCCTGAAAGAGACCAGGGAGTCTCTGGTTGATCTCCCCCAGCTCGAAGTGAGTCAAGGCCTGCTGACCCGGCTCTATTCGATCCCGCAAAAAAAGAGAAGATTCAGCCTGAGCCCGGATTTCTTCCTGCGTCCCTCGTTCCAGCCTGTCCTGGCTGCGGCAACGATCGTACTGACCCTGATTTCCTTCTACTTCTTCGGCCCGAATAAACAGTCCATCGACAGGACCATCAACCGTCAGCTTCATCTTGGCTACGGCGCAGTCGAAAAGCTGTATGCCAGGGCTGACTCTTTCGTCGCCTCTTTAGGCGAATACAAGGACAGTATTCTCGTTTCTCTCAAGAATATAAGTGGAGGCGGAGAAACCGAGAATTCAACATCAGATAAAAATGGAGGTATCAAATGGAAGAAAAAGTCGTCGTCACCGGACAACCAAAATCTCCCGCTCTCGCAGGGATCCTCTCCTTCTTCTTTCCCTTCGGAGTGGGCGCGTTCTACAACAGTCAACCCATAAAGGGTTTTGTTTATCTTCTCATTTTCGCCGCGCTGGTCACCATGCAGGGGAACGGAGAAATCCAACCGTTCATCGGGATTATCCTGGGTGGTTTTTACATCTACCAGATTTTCGACTCCATCTACACTGCGAAAAGCATCAACCGCAGGGCATTGACCGGTGAAGAGGTAGAAAAAGTAAAGGAAGAACTTCCGGAATTCGTCAAAACAGGCTCTGTGTTCTGGGGAATCGTGCTGCTGGCACTGGGAGTCATCCTTCTCTTGGCCAATTTCGATGTCATCAGCTACGAAACTGTTTTCGACTTCTGGCCCGTAGCGATCATCGTCGTCGGAGTGAAGCTCGTTGCCGACTATGTCGTCAAGAAGAACGGCAGCCGCAGCTGAAGGAGGACTGAAATGACAAGGCAGAAAAGAAAAGACGCGCTCGCCTGGGGAATCATCCTGATAGTTATCGGTGTGGTCATCCTGCTGAGCAACATCCATATCACTGGATGGGATTTCTGGGAATTCTTTGCCCGGCTCTGGCCTGTGATCCTGATACTCTGGGGACTCTGGAAGCTCTACTACGGGATAAAACAGAAGACAGAAGAAAAGAGACCTGAGTAGGTATCAAAATGAAAGCAAAGGAAATCATCCTCCTGATCCTCATCATTGTTGTCGGCATCCTCTTCCATCAGTTGTATACGGGAAAAATCGATGTTTATTTTGACTTAGATGACGACTTCATTGTCATCTCCAATGAATTCGACTACGAAGACTATCAGGAGCTCGAGCCCCCCTTCCCTGCTCTGCTTCAAGTCACGAACTCCTACGGAGATGTTGAAGTCACAGGAAACGATGAGGAGAAGATAGCCGTTACCCTGCGCAAAAAAATCTGGCGCAGAAAAGAGGATACAGCCCAGAAGATCGCAGATGAGCTGAAGATGGTTATCCAGGAAGAAGCTGACCGTTTGGTCATTTCCACAAGCGGAGATGAGTTCGGAAGAAAGAATTTCAAATTAAGCTTTAAGATTTCCGTTCCCATGAGAATGGATGTGAAGGTGAGCAATTCCTACGGTACAGTCGATGTGGCCAATGTGAAAAACGTGGATATCACCAATCCTCATGGCAAAATTTTCGCCTCGGACATAACCGGGCAGACCGTCCTGGAAAACAGCTATGAGACCGTTGACGTTGAAAATATTGACGCTGACCTTGAACTGGAAAGCCACAACTCCTCTGTCCACGTGAGCAAGGTCAGGGGCAAAGCCCATATTGTTCACCGCTACGGGGAAATTCAGCTGGACGATATCTCCGGGGATGTGAAGGTCGAAGGTTCGCATTCTGAAATCTACGGCAAAAAACTGGCAGGGCCTGTTGAGATCGAGAGTTCGTACAAAAAGATCACTCTTATCCATGTGGGCCCGACAAAAATCAAGGGATACAATTCGACCATCGAGGTTGAGGGAGCAAAAGAGCTTCTCGATGTAAAAAACGACTACGGGAAAGTCCGGGTCAACAGCATCGATGGCGACCTGGTGATCGATGGCAAAAATCTGGAGGTCACCGGGAAAAGTATCGTTGGCGATAAAATCGATATCACCTCTTCCTACCGGGACATCGAGCTTACTGAATTCTCAGGGAAAACGACGATCGTCCTCTCCAACGGCGAAATCGTCCTTACCCCTTACCCTTTGACCCACCCGATAGAGGTAAAAGGAGAATACGCCAACATCAAACTGCGCTGGCCTTTGGGGAAAAAGTACCGGTTCGAAGCCAAAGTGAAGAACGGGGAAATCGAGTGGGGGCTTCCTGTTGAAATATCCGTTCAGGAAGAAGACCACACCAGGACCGTCACAGCCTTTATCCAGGAAAAAGAGAGCCCCTCTATCTTCCTTTCCACCAGCTATCGCACAATCTGGGTCGAACAGTAAACCCAGGCCAAAAACGGAACATCAAAAGAAAAGCCCGTTGCTCGGAACGGGCTTTTTTTGCGGAAAAATTGAATTATCGGGGATAGTCCCCAATTTACAAAATCCAAGGACAAAATAGAAACGCAAACTGAATTATGGAAAAAGCATTAAAAAAAGAAAAGGTGCGGCTAGGACTTGGCTTTCAAGTTTAAGATCTTATCGTTCAAGCAGCCGATGATCTTTATGTTGAAGTAGGAAATGGCATTCGCCAGGTCTTTTTTGTATTTGGTGACATAACGGACAAAATTATTTTCATTATTATTACGCAAGAGGTTTTCGAACTCCGCCACTTCGTCGGTAAGCTCGATCAGAAAATGATTGATGGTCCGGTACTGGGAATTTATCTCGATCAAATCCTTGCCTCTGAGCTTGCTGAAGTCAAGATAAGGAGGAAGAGACTGGAGGATGAGGAGGCTTTCATTGCGCAATTCGGTCACGGACTCCTTCATCTCCTGGAAGAAAGATTTGTATTCCAGGGGCTCATTCAGTTTTTCTTCCACTTTATCGAGCAGGGCCTCGTACTGGTCCTTTACAGAATTGACGATTTCCTTCACCCCGAAGTACTTCCTTTTGAAATGAAAAAGGTCGATGAAATCTCGGCCGATATAGATTTTATCCTTGTAGTTGGTCATGAGTTCCCGTGGAGAATGGGTGTAAAACTTGATCTCGTAGCGCCTTCCTTCCGAATCCCTTTCCCTCAACCTGGCCAGCACAACATAGTTGTTCTGCTCAGCAAAATAGCTGTTCACATCGAGAAGGACTGAGTAGACTGCTAGATTCTGGATGATATACTCCTTCAAATAATCGAGAAGAGCCTCATTCTTGCTGATAAAATCACTGATCGTTTCGTTAGGAGTCGGAGTGATGACAGAATAGGAAGGAGAGAGAAGGTAGAGGACAGGACCTGTTCCCAGCTCGAGATACAGATTTTTGAGTACATTTTGATGGAGGTCGCTGAGCAGAATGTGGCGCAAGGCCGGCAAACTTTTCAGGTCGACTTTGGACAGCTCTTCAACTTCGTTCATATCACGAAACCCTTGCTATAGGTAGAGGAATGCTATCACCACGGATAAAAAAAATCAACCCCACCCAAAGGTCCAGTCTGGATTGGCGTAGCGCTCTTTCTCTATTTTTGCAATGAGCTTTCTCTCACCGGTATTGAATGCCTTTGGTGTTAACCGGACATTGAAGAATTCGGAAATGCCAGAAGTCAGACATTCAACGGCCCGGTCAAAGCTAACCGGCCTGCCCAGAGCCTGGGAAAGAGAGACCATGCGAACCTCACCTTTATTCCTTTCCAAAAGTGATACGACCTCCAACAGCCTGTCATCCTCTTCCAATGGGATGGAGCCGTGCTGGATGAATTTTGAGCCGGTTCTTCTCTGGGCACTGCCGATGATCTTCTTCCCGTCAATCTCGATTTCATCCCGGGCAGGATAGGAAAAACAGGGCAGGTTTCCCTTGAGATAAGAGATGGGCGGCGCATCGGCAAGGCGGGGTCTTAATCCCATTTTCTCCAGGCCCCTTATCAAGGCCTGGGAGATCAGCCTGTAAGAATCCACGAGCGTGGAAGTGAATGTCCTGCTGTCTGAAGAGCAGAGAGAATAGGTCACTTCCCTGGAGTGAAGCACGAGCTTCCCTCCGGTCATCCTCCGGACAATATCGATACCGTGCTTCTGGCAGTACTCCACATCAAGCACTCTCCGGATATCCTGGGAATAGCCGAGAGAGGCTGTCGGACGCTTCCATCTGTAAAAACGGAGATATGTCTGCGGCTCATCGCTCAGGGAACGGAAAAGGAAGTCATCAACAGCCATATTCCAGGACCCGGGATGGGAATTCGTTTCCAGAATAAGGCTCCATTCCCGTCGGTCTCGCGGGGATCGCGTTTTAACCTTTGACATTTCTTATGGGCTGAACTCCTGCCTTTGCAAAAAATATATTAACCTTTCTCCGGCAATTTGTGAATGCGCTTCCTTTTCCTATTTATACCAAGACATAAAAACCAGGAACTCACCTCTCCTATTGTGTACCCTTCTGTTGGGAATTTTAACTTCAAATGCGAAGATGCGGCCCTAAAAAATTGAGCAGAGCGAACGAATGTCAAATGCTAAGACGCGACCCCTCTCTATACTCTCTACGCCTTTTTAGCTCTATATAAAAAGAGAGCGGGCAACGGGATTTGAACCCGCGACCCCGAGCTTGGGAAGCTCGTACTCTACCGCTGAGTTATGCCCGCTCTCTCTCGTAAGGCATTTATTTCAAATGACTTACATAGCGAATTTTCGTGACTGTGCCAAATTTGTGCCATTTTGAGAAAGTGAACAGATCCGATTAACGGCCCACAGCTTGTGACTCGGAACCAGATGAGCGTATCTCATTGTCGTCGTGATGTCCCTGTGCCCCAGCAGTTCTTTCACAGTCACCAGGTCGACTCCGCTCATTATAAGGTAGCTCGCGAACGTGTGGCGAAACGTGTGTATGCTCGCATTCCTGATTCCCAGCCTCTTAGTCAACCTCCAGAAGTTTTCCCAGAGAGCCCTATCATATCGTTTTATGCCGCCTTTTTCAATCACGTGCTTTCCTCTCGATTTCTTCTTCAAAGCAACCATCAATTTGAGCAGCTCTTCGTTTATGGGAATTTCCCTCTCTTTCTTTCCTTTCGGAGACCATCCGTCTTTCGCGGCTACTCTTATTATCCTTCTTTCAAAATCCACGTCACTCCATTCGAGGTTTGCAAGCTCCCCTCTTCTCATTCCGGTGTGAAGCAGAACCATGTAATCCGGATACCACCTCGCAGGGCAACTGCTCAGAATCAGCTTTATCTCCTCCCGGGAAAAGAACCTAGGCTCTTTCGTGTTGACTTTGAACCTTCTGACATCCTTTACTGGATTTCCCTTGACAACGTTGTGCTGGACCGCCCAGTTGAAAATTATACTCAGGATTTTGAGGTAATGGTTCACGGTGCCGTTCGAAACCTTCGCTGCCAATGACATCTTGAAATTCTCTATGAACGCAGCCGATATCTTTGACACCTTATTGACCGTTCTGAATCTCGACCTGTAATCTTCAAAGCAGTTTATCACCGTGTTGAACTTTTCCAGCGATTTCGGCTTTACGTGGGCCCCGGCATACTTTAAAAAGTTTTCAAAGAACTCATCAATGGCGGCGTCTGTGGGTATTTTGAGCTCTTCCCTAGCGATCTTAAGCTCAATGTCTTTAAGGTAGAGCTCGGCGAATTTCTTGTGCTTTCCATGAGCCTTTCTGAACCTTCTCCCGTCGGCTTCGACATCAATGTACCAACATTTTCCGCGCTTAT
>Ga0224501_10001951_pt1 | contig 16086 bp, 12 predicted proteins | sample SF_Oct11_sed_USG_4_FD_169105 | JGI IMG/M metagenome (GOLD analysis project Ga0224501, IMG submission 169105) | Sediment microbial communities from San Francisco Bay, California, United States - SF_Oct11_sed_USGS_8_1 | ecosystem: Environmental > Aquatic > Marine > Sediment | place: USA... | reverse complement strand
TAAACCCCAAAGCCTCCCCTGTCGTCCAGGAATGAACCTAAAAATTTTTTACAGGAGGGACCATGAAAAAGCAACACGCAATTCCTATTCTACTTATTGTTTTTTTATCCTCTTCATTCCTTTTGGCAGAGGAGTTTTCCAAAGAGAAAGCCTTTGAACACGTCAAGTATTTGGCGGAGACGATCGGTCCCAGGCCGATGGGTTCTCCACAGGAGAAAGAGGCTTTATCTTATACAGCCGAAAAGTTGATCGAGTACGGCTGCCAGGTAGAGTGGCAGTATATATCACAGTCCGAGAGTGTGAACACAAACAGCGGTAACGTCATCGGCCGGCTTCCAGGTCAGTCCAACCGGGAAATCGTCATCGGGGCACACATCGACTCCTCAGGACCCGAGATACCTGGAGCGAATGATGATGCCTCTGGTGTGGCTGCATTCCTGGAGCTGGCCAGAGTGTTGAGTCAGGAGCCCCGTCATTCCACCCTCGTGTTTGTGGCCTTCGGAGGTGAAGAATCCGGATTGGTGGGCTCCAAGCATTTTGCAGAGAATTATCCCCTAGAAAATGTGGCCCTGATGCTTCAGTTCGACATGACGAGCAACGATTCGCCGCTCATACTCTGGCTCGATACTCCAGAACATCAGAGTCCGGAATGGCTGGTATCGGCCAGCATCGATACCTACCATGCCCTCGGCTATCGGAATATAGACTACCCCACCCATTTTCAGTCTTTGAACGGCTCTTTGGGTGGAGCAGGTTCAGATCACGAGCCTTTCATGAAGAAAGGAATTCCTGCCATCGCTTTTGTGAGCGATGTGTCCTTTCCGATTCACACACGGAACGATTCGGTGGAATACTTCCAGATCGATGGATTAGAGAGGAGCGGCAAGTTGGTTCTGGAACTCATAAGAAAATTCGATCAGGGACAACCCGAAAAGAACAAAGGAAACTATATGCTGCTTCTGTTCCGTGAAAAACCAGTCTTTGTCACTCCATTTTTGATGGTCGCGTTCATCATCCTGAGTATAGCTGTGTCTCTTATCGCCTTGTACATCACACGACGAAAAAGAAAGGGCTTTGAAGAAGATAAAAAGATAAGGCTTTCCTGGCCAAAATTATCGGTTCTCTTTCTCATCATTCTGATAGTGATCACTTTGTCTGATTGGGTTTTGAAATTACTGAAAGGTTCACGGTTTTATTGGTATGCCCATCCGGGTCCGCATTTGCTGTATATTCTTCCTTTTGCTGTCTTAGGAATTTGGCTGGCTTTGCAACTGCTGTGGCGGTGGCGCCTGAGAAAAGACGTTTTCTTCTATTTGATTCGAGCAGCCGCATACCTATTGGTTCTCACACTCCTGGTCTGGAAGTTTGTCAATCCCCGCTTAGCCCTTTATCCTGCTTCCGGGCTTCTCCTCATAAGTCTGGGGTGCTTGGTTCCCTGGGGATGGCTGAAGGGCTTGCTCTGGCTGCTATCCCCGTACATGATGCTCCGTGTGCTCTTCATCCCTCAGTATTATGGATTCGTCTATAGAAGTGTGACCAATTTTGGCATGCAGCTTAAAACATTTTTGGGAGAAATCATATTTTCGGGAGTTTTGATTCTTATCATGGTCATATCCTCCATGCCTTTTCTCCTGGGTTTCGCCGCTATTTACAGGAGTCATCCCAAAGATTTGCTCTGGCTCAAACGGTTTCGTCATACAGTTGCTCTGATTCCTGTAGGTGTACTCATTCTTATGTGTTCTGTTTACCTTATGACACTGCCCAGCTATACCTCTACATGGGAGCAGGTTGTCTCGGTTACTCAAAAATACGATGGCAAGACAAACAGTTCTTCTATTGAATTTTCCAGTTTTGACTATCTCAAAGGGATCGAGGTGGACATTTCTGATCAGCAGGAAACCATAAACATCGGGAAAAGTTACAGGAAAACAGACTATCCCCTGGATATGGATTGGATCAAAGACTCTATCTCCTGCCGCATGGAAGAAGAAGGAGAGGAAAAAATTTTGGATCTGGATGCTCTACTGGAGTTCGAAAAACAGCCATTCATGGTGAACATAAAGTTTGAATGCGATGAACCCATCACAGTCGATGAGTGCAGTGTGAAGTACAACCATAGAAAAGATAACAGGATAACGATCCGTTGGTACAGTTTTCCGCCAAAAAGCCTGCGCCCTCAGTTGAAGCTGCGAATGCCCAAAGAGGCAGAATTAAAGGCAGAGATTATTGCAACTTTTCTGGAAACACCGATGGAGATAAAATGTGATGGGGAAAACAAGCATTTTATCCATCGAGCTTCGATCACTAAAGATATTGACCTAGTGCCAGCAGATGAAAATTCGAAGATGCCCAAACCTATTTCATGAACAGCAATCCATGACGGCGGCGAGATGCTGGGAGTGCTGTCAGCACTCAAGGAAGACGGGGCCGCCTCTGGCGCTTATTCAGCCTGGTTGCGCCTTCATCACAGACTTCTGTGTCAACAATGCCAAGGCTGTTGTCGATGCCTGGTGGGAACTCGGAGACGATTTGCTCGTCAAGTACAATCACTTCCGCATATACGACGCAGATACACGAAAAGTGGACCGGGTGCAGACTCCGGAATCCTGGAACAGAGCAGTCATAGAATATGATAAACTTATGCCCATGACTCCTCCGCCACCACCCCCAAAAAAGAAAAATTAAAATTGTGACGTTTCAGCTAAACCTGTTCATTCAAGTTTAAAATCAAGCATAAACTTTCGCACAATGAACAAAAAGAGCACAATCGCCTCCAGAGATGATTCTGAGGGTTATTTTTTAGGGAATTTATAACTTGTAGTTATAAAAAAACGAAATTTGGAGCTTTTTATTGCTGGGAGTTATTTTGCAGAAGCTTACAAAAAAATCGCTTGCTATGCCTAGACATTTTAGGTATAATACCTAGAAATTTTAGGTATGTGAGTTCAAAAATGGTATCGAAAAACTTAATGGCAGCTTCAACGAAACCTTTGATTTTAACCATTCTTGCCCGTGGGGAAATGTACGGTTACCAGATCATCCATAATGTCATCCAACTTTCTGGGGGCACTCTGGAATGGTCCGAAGGGATGCTCTACCCTGTCCTTCACCGCATGGAAAAGGAGAACTTCATCCGGTCTCAGTGGAAAATATCCGAAAACGGACGGCGGCGCAAATACTACCAGTTAACTGAATTAGGCAAAAAAGAACTGGAGAAGGAAAGAAATCAATGGATAAAGGTTCACAAGGTGCTCTCCAGACTATGGGCTCTCTCCCCAGGAGCATCGCATGTTTGATCTTGAAAGAGCGATAAAACATTGGCGGAAAACCTTGAATAAGAATGATGCTTTGGAGGACAGCTACAAGGAAGAACTGGAGTGCCATCTCAGAGATAAGGCAGAGTATCTGAGAAACCTAGGTTTCTCAGAAAAGGAGGCTTTTGAAGAGGCCGCAGGAAAGATCGGTGAAGTCCATATCATCGGCTCAGAATATTTTAAGACCGATACCCGGCATATAAGCGGACGCCCACCCTGGCAGAAAAGCCGTTGGCTGCCTCCACTTTTTTCAAATTATCTGAAAATCGGACTCAGAAAAATTAAACGGCAGAAAATCTATTCCCTCATCAACATTGCAGGTCTAGCTGTCGGACTTGCCTGCTGTGCGGTGATTATTCTTTATGTCAAAAACGAACTCTCTTATGATACTTTTCACAAAGATGCAGACCGCATTTTCCGGGTGGCCACCCACTTGATCAATGTGGTCGGTGAATTCCGGAATTCGACAACCCCCGGGCCATTGGGACCGGAGCTAATGGCGAGTTATCCGCAAGTAGAGAAAGCAGTCAGGGTGGTTCCTCCTTATGAAAATGCAAGCCATGTCCTTGTGGTACAAGGCGAAAAGCGCTTTTTCGAAAACCGCATCTGGTTTGCAGATAAAGACATTTTCCAGCTTTTCCACATGCCTTTTATTCAGGGCAATCCTCAGACAGCCCTTACCCATCCCAACACGGTTGTTATCACCGAAGGAATGGCGAAAAAGTATTTCGGCGAAGAAGCAACTCTAGGAAAAACGCTCCAGATCGAGATCGACTATGATACCGGTTCTGTAGAGCTCCAGGACTTCGAGGTGACAGGTGTCATAAAAAACGCGCCTTCCAACACTCATCTAAAATATGACATGTTCCTGTCTATGCAGACAATGAGAAGCAACTTGCCTTCCTTTGAGGAAGATTGGCTCAATCATCAAGCAAAATACACCTATGTGAAACTGACTCCTGATATAAATGTCGAAGATTTTGAGGAGCAGATCCAACGGATTTCCAAAATTGTCCTTCAGAAATATTCTGAAAGATTTAACCGAGAAATGGATCTGTATGAGTTATTCCTCCAGCCTGTGACCAAGATCCATATGGATTCCCACAATCTTATAGAAATTGAACCCTCTGGCAATTGGTACTATCTCTATATTTATTCCATCATTGCTTTCCTGATTCTGCTCATCGGGTGTTTGAATTTCATCAACCTGTCTGCCGCTCTTTCCACAACCCGAACCAAGGAGGTAGGCCTGCGCAAAGTTGTCGGAGCCCAGCGCCGGCAGCTCACTTGGCAATTCCTGGGAGAATCTTTCTTCATCACATTCCTTGCCTTTATTCTGGCTTTTGGACTGATTTCCCTTTTGCTTATCCCGTTCAACCAGATGGCAGGCACAGAGTTGACTTTAGCCGGCCTCAAACAACCCACTGTGCTTCTATCCTTGCTGGGATTACTTCTTTTTGTCAGCATTGGATCTGGAAGCTATCCCGCCTTCATTCTTACAGCTTTCAGCCCTGTTTCTTTTCTTCAGGGAAAATTGGCCCCAACCTCCCGCGGAGCTGCGGCCCAGAAGTTCCTGGTCATCGGACAGTTTGCGATTTCGATTTTTCTCATCATCTGCACCCTCACTGTCTTTAAACAGCTCAATTTCATGAAAGGACGGGCTTTGGGATTTGACCTTGAGCAAAAACTCATTCTTCGTGTCAAAAGCAACTTGCCGCATTTAAGAAGAGATTATGAGGCCATCAAAAGCGATTTTCTTCAGAATCCTTCGATCACTGGAGCCACTGTTTCCTCCTCTGTCCCAGGAGATAAAGAGGAAGGCGGCTACTACTTGACCACAAAACCTGGAGACTTCAAAAATGCCCCAAGGCTTAAAACCATAACCGTGGATTATGATTTTCTATCCGAATACGGGATCAAGATGGTCGCCGGAAGGGCCTTCCAGAAGGGTGTTGGAAACGACGAAAGAGAAGCCTATGTGATCAACGTGGCAGGCGTAAAAGAGTTGGGTTTCTCCTCTCCCGAAGAGGCCCTAGGCAAGAGTTATATGGCTCACTACCACAGGATGACAAAAAGAATAATAGGAGTGACCGATGATTTTCACTACAGGGGAATGCAGGAAATCGTCGAGCCTCTTATCTTGGATATTGAAAATTCTCTTTTTAACACGATCACTCTATCCATCCGTGTCGAAAACATGAATGAACTCATGCGATTCATAAAAAACAAATGGGACGAGCATTTTCCAGGCGTTCCGTTTGAGTATTCCTTCCTGGATGAAAGTTTTGACCGCGAATATCGTTATGAGGAACAGATGGGCAGGCTTCTGGGGATCATCACTACCCTGGGATTTATCATTGCCTGTCTCGGTCTGTTTGGCTTGGTTTCCTTTGTCGCCCGATACAGGAAAAAAGAAATCGGAATCCGAAAAGTTCTGGGGGCTTCCACATCGGATATTGTCACCATGTTGTCTAAAAAGTTTGTCCTCCTCATTCTAATTTCCGTAATCATCGCCTCCCCGATTGCCTGGTATTCCATGAACAAGTGGCTGCAGGACTTTGCCTACCGAATCGAGATGAACCTGTTTGTGTTCTTTTTGGCTGCTGCAGGAGCTTTGGTGATAGCCCTTGTGACGGTCGGCCTCCATGGCTTCCGTGCGGCCATCGCCAATCCCGCGGATTCTGTGCGTAACGAATAATGTGATACTTCCATTTTTTATTGAATATCCTAGATTCCAGCTGTATATTAGGTCCTGTATAATTAAACTGAAAGGGAAAGAGGTAAAAAAATGATATTCAGAATCTGGCACGGCTGGACAACGCCTGAAAATGCAGACACATACGAAAGTCTTCTCAAAAAGGAGATTTTTCCTGCAATTGCATCTCAAAATGTATCAGGTTATCGGGGAATCCACCTTTTAAGACGAAAATTATGCGAGGAAGTAGAATTTATCACAATCATGCAGTTTGATTCTTTGGAGGCAGTGAAACAATTTGCAGGTGAGGATTACGAAAAATCGTACGTGCCTGATAAAGCAAGGAAGGTGCTTTCAAGGCATGATGATAGGTCACAGCACTACGAAATGAAAGAACATATCATGTATTGAGCCGGGTCAGTCAGAGGTCAGATTGACATCACGACGCCTCAGGACTAAGTAGAGTTTGGGGACAGGATACTCATTACCCTAATTCTATAAGTTTAGTGATTGAGTATCCTGTCCCCGAATTAGTCCTCATCGGGGGGCTTGTATTCCCAAGTGAGTTTTTCGTATCTAAAGGTCACAGTCTCCACAGGCCTGATACCGCCCTCGGATATAACACTGGTCGCAACAACTTTATCGAGTTTTATCTTATAGAACCAATTTTTTTCGTTTCCAGCCTTGCAGACGATGATTTCTATAGAGTCAAAGTGTTTGCCCTCGGTTATTTCCCCGCCGATTTTTGGAGTGGCTTTATCGATCTCCTTGGTCAACGAAAAATCATTCATCGCAACGTTTCCTCTTGAGGCTCTCTGATCCCGGGCTTTACCAGAATAAAGGATATTGGGATTGGGCATTCCGCTAATCCGGCTCCAATCGGTGGCTTTTATATCGATCACCGATTGCCCTTGGACACCGCTGATGCGCATGATGGCTTGATATTCAACAGCGAGTGAATCGACTGCCAATAATAAAATAACTAAGAAAACACCGGTTAATAATTTTCTGTTCGCCATTATTAAATCCTCCTGATGGAAATAACTCTTAGCGATAGTCTCTATGATATGACGGGATTCCTTCTAATTTTAGTGGCGGTAATAGTCTCTCGGTGTTTGACTGACGACGTAATTGACGGCTTCCTGAATGCAGACGCGGATGGCTTTCTCGATCGGAGTCTTAGAAAATCCTCCCAAGGAGACAGGAAGCTGCCCGCCAAGGACTGTGGATCCTCCAAGGCCTAGACTGGTCGCATCTCCCTCCACACTGGCGGCTGCCACGATCTGCGACGTCTTGGCGTCAATGATTCGGATATCCAAAGCAATGTGGGCCTTGCCTGCGCCTCCACCAACGTCGATTCCCAGCACCCGTGTCTGGCCCTCAATTCCTTTGGCGCTTCCTGAAAATTCGGTGACTGCTGCAGTGATGATGAGGTCTGCTCCGTAGATTTCTCCTGTAGGAGCTTCGGTTCCCTTTTTCACCCGGCCCGCCGCAGCCAGGTCCTGTTCGGCCAAAACCTCATTCAGACGCTCCCTTTCCAGCACAATATAGCGGTTGGTGTTAAACAGAGCTGTTGTCAGCATATCTCGCATGCCATCTCCGACTTGCTTCCAACTAACCCCAAAATTGCCTAACCAGTAAGCGCTGCCGCCTCCCTGGGCGGTTTTATCCAAGAATTCTCCTACGGCCAGACGGGCTTTGGGACCATCGTATCTTTCTGCTTGCGCCTCATCGATGGATGGACCTCCGGTTGACGTCACACGCGCCGAAGGTGCACAACAGTAAAGCCAGATCATAAGCGCGACAATCCCCATCAGTGCAATCCGTTTTTTCATGATTCCTCCTTCTTAATTGAGATTACAAGTTCGCTTAATTTTATAGTCAATCTCACTCGATTTCCGCCCGCCGGCATTCTGGTCAAAGTTATCACACGCAAAATGGCAAGTCAACTCCGCCTGTGCAATTGACAATTGAATTTGGGGACACTCTATTCTTTAATTCGATAAAGATCGGGCGATGAGTTTAGTGATTTTGAGTTTAGTGATTGAGTCTCCTGTTCCAGTGCTGTCCCCAAAATTATGAACGTGATTTATTCGTAGCGCAGGGAATCTGCCGGATTGGCCCTGGCTGCCTTAAAAGCCTGGTAGCTGACGGTCAGCAGGGCAATGACAAAAGCTGCCAGCCCGGACAAAACATATATTTCCGGCCCAATATTTGTTCTGAAAGCATACCTTCCAAGAAATTTCTGCATGATAAAATAGGCTACTGGCCAAGCAATAACATTGGACAGCAGCACCCATTTGGTGAAGTCTCTGGAGAGCATGAACACTACGTCCTTCATTGAAGCCCCCACAACCTTACGGATGCCGATCTCCTTAGTCCTCCTCTCTGCAATGAACGCAGCCAGACCAAAGAGTCCGAGACAGGAGATCAGGACAGCCAGAATGGTGAAGTAACCCGAAATTTTCCCTGTCTGCTGTTCTGATGTGTAGATGTAGCGCGTGAGTACATCATTGAAGAACAACGGATCTCCAGGAGAGTCCGGCTCGAATTTTGTGAATGTGTTCCGGATATGCTCCAGAGTTCCAGAAATATTCTCTGGCCTTATCCTGACGAATGCAAGGGATCCTGATTCGGGTCTGAGCATGAAGACAAACGGCTTGATTTGATGATAAAGGGGCTGGAAGTTGAAGTTCTTCACCACTCCGATGATCTTGCCTTCATTCCGGAAAACCGCCAGCCGCTTCCCGACTGGCGAGTCCATATCCATAAGTTTCACAGCCTCCTCATTTACGATGTATGCTTCTTTTTCGTCCGTAGGATATTCCTTGGAAAATGCCCTTCCTTCGATGATCTCCATGTTAAAGGTCTCGAAATAATCATATCCCACATAATCCCAATGCATGCTGACAGACTCATCCGGTGGCTTGCCATCCCAATCCACAGCGCTGACCGTGGATCCTATGTGCCAAGGCCCCTGAAGACTTCTAGTCATGCTGACAATCTGAGGATGATTCAACAGATCGTTTCTAAACGGTTCGAATTGACCCTGCGTCCTTTGACTCATCCGGAGAACGATCAGGTTCTCTCTATCGAATCCTAAATCTGTGCTCATAACGTATCCTATCTGTCTGAAGACGATAACCGTGCTGATGATCATGATGATCGAGAGTGAAAACTGGACCACCACCAGGGTTCTCCTCAGGGAACTCTTGACACCAATCCGGAACAGTCCTCTGAGGATGCCCACGGGCTGGAATGCCGAAAGATATAAAGCTGGATATATGCCGGCAAGGGCTCCTGTGAACAAGGCGATGCCTAAAAATCCGAGAGCAACGACCGGTTTGAATAGAAGGCGCAGCGATAGCTGCTTCCCCAAGAGAGCATTAAATGCGGGTAGAAAGGCTGCAAGGAGAGCAATTGCTATAACCAGGGTGATGAGCGAAAGCATTAGAGATTCGCCGAAAAACTGACGGACGAGGTCAGTCTTCCGCGCACCAACAACCTTGCGCACCCCGACTTCCTTTGCCCGTGTGGCAGCCTTGGCTGTGCTCAAGTTCATAAAGTTGATGCAGGCGATAAACAGCACAAAGAGGGCAACCGCAGAAAAAATCGCAAGGGTTTGGATAAGGCCGCCTCCTTGAGGAGAATACATGTGCTTTTTTATGAGAGGATGAAGGTGGAAGGTAACCTTCGCTGTTTCCCACTGTGCGTGTCTTTCCACGATTGATGTGATTTTCTGCTCCACTTCAAGATGATCTGCGTCTTTATGCAGCAGGACGTAGGTCTCAAGCGGATTCCCTCCCCAATGCTCGGGCTCCTTGAAATCCGGAGCAAAACGAAGAATATAGGGGACGATGCAGTCAATCTGCAGCGAGGATTGTGGTGGGACATCCCCTATTACACCCGTAACTTGGATATCCTGTTCGTTGTTCAAGGTGAGGATTTTTCCGACTGGGTCCTCACTCCCAAAATATTTTTTTGCCATCTTTTCCGTCAAAACAACAGAATAATTCTCCTCCAGAGCCGTTTCGGGATTCCCCTTGATAAAAGGAAAGGAAAAAACATCAAAAAAGGTGGGATCGGCCAGCCCGATGATATCGTTTGTGAATTGTTTCTCACCGCGCTTTAGTAACAAGCCCCTCATGTATTCATACCGGACAGCATCGATGACTTCGGGGCACTCATTTTTCAGAACCTTTGCTAGTGGAAAGTAAGATCCCATATTTATCTGGCTGGATCCACTCGAGTACTGCAGTTCAGAATATACCTGGGCAATCTCATGTCTGTTTACATGAAACCGGTCATACCCAAATTCATTCTGAACCCACAGAAAGATAAGAAGGCAGACGGCCATCCCCAAAGACAGTCCAGCGATGTTGATGACCGAATGGAGCGTGTGTTTCCTTATGTTTCTCAGAGTCATAAGGAAGTAATTTCTAAGCATCGTCATCCTCCAGTAAAGCGCCGCATACAGGAATCCGGGCAGGGATTTGAAGATCTCTCCCCAGATCCAGATTCCTGCCTTGAACCGGCCATCAGTGTGAACCAGGTTCTCGTAAATGTCTTCGAAATTGCCATTCAGATAAATGAAATCCTGTTTGGGCAGGACACGCCTCAGCAGCCAGAGGGCCAGCCAAGGAAACTTTGTATGATTTCTTCTCATAATGCGGCCTAATCTTCGAACACAGGGGTCTTAAAGCCTTTCCACATCAATTCGTTCTGTTTTCTGATTGCTTCCAGTGCAGCATAGCCCCTCTTCGTCAGCCTGTAATACTTGATTGGCTTTCCACCTGAGGAAGCATCAGGCTTCTCCACAGAAGCTGTTAAGTATCCATAGACATGCAGCCGGTTCAAAGGGGCGTAGATTGTGCCGACAGAATAGTTTTTTCCTGTGTATTTTTTAATCTTTTCTCTAATGGAGATCAGGTAGGCCTCATTTCCTAGATGGTGTATGGCCAACAGGATCTGTTCTTCTTTTTTGGTGAAAGTCTTCATGCGTCACTCCTCTTGTCAGAGCAATTCGAATTTTTCGAAGAGATAATTGTAATACAGCACTTCGAAAAATTCAAACTGCTATTTAGATAGACGCGTAAAATGTCAAAAAGGTTGGCAGCACACACAATTTTGGGGACCCAATTTCCCCGAATTATTTACGCACGATGCTGATCGACATGCCCTCATCACTCAGCTCTTGAAAGGTTGTCTCAAGACCAGGGTCTTTCTTTATGATCTCTAAAAATTCCTTCATATCGCGGGCATAGTTTGTGACGTTGTGGGCAACGATCGCACTCCCTGGCACAACCCGATCTCTCAACAGATGAAAGAATTTCACATACTCCGGCTTCCAGGCATCTATAAAGATGAAATCAAATGTTCCCTCGATTTTGGGAATCTCAATGAAGGCATCGGCTATCCTGGCATCGATCACATCACCCAATCCAGCTTTCAGGATATTCTTCTGGGCCTCCTGACCGCTTGCGGAGTCGATTTCGATGGTGACCAGCGTCCCTCCGGTTTTTTTAAAGGCCAATCCCATCCAGAGTGCAGAGTACCCGGTAAAGGCGCCAATTTCTAATCCCCGCATGTATTTATTCTTGAGGATAAAATCATACAGAAAACGGCCATCCCGACAGGGAACATTCATATCCTCATGACCCGAGGGAAAGTCCTTGAGTAAGGAAATGGCCTTTGCATCTTCAAGACCCTCAAAAACATCAGGGAAAACCTCGTCCAGATGAGGGATGGCAAACTGCTTGGCTTCCATAAGTGCATTGGACTTTACTTCACCAAAGACGTAAGTGGCAATCCCGCCCTGCCTTTTTATGGCAATCCGGGCAGGATGCAAGACACCGTCTTCCTCACGATAATCCTTAATCTCTAGGTTATCACCGATGCGAGTCAAAAGGCTGTTTTCTACGTCAAAGTACAGCAATTCCTGCGCTTTGTCGGGAGCTGTTGGTTTAACCACATACACGAAGCGTTCCTCAAGCGTTTCTCTCCCTTTGAGAGTCAAGCGGGGGAAATACTCCTGGAGGTGTAGTGCTCCCTGAGGGTTGAAAAGATAGGCCAGTTTCGATCGTTCCTGGCTGCTGTCGAGAAGTATGCGGTCAGCATTCTGTAGCCAACCCTGTTCTCCGTCGAATCCCATCTGTTGGACTCCTTTTGATGTGTGCAGGATGAGACGCCACTTATCAGGGATGGCGGCATATATCTCCGCAGGAATAGTGACCGGTTTTTGATCTGGATAATCATGAATGAGTTGCCCTGTACATTTTCGCGAGGTTACTTTCGCAATGGTATCTCTGCCACCTAGGGCTTCAATATACGCATCTATCACTCGGTCGAGGGTAGGCAGCGCCTCGAATACGGCTACAGTCTTGTCTTCAAGCACGACCTCAACCGAGGGCCATTCCTTCCTGCTCTCAGCATTGGCAAGAGGGAACTGGAAGCCTGCCCGCCCGTCCATAAGTTCAAGTTTACCCCTGGCGATAACCTTATTTGCACTCCGAAGCTTCACTGGCTTTCCGAGCAATTCGCTTGAACCGCGAATCGAAATCACACAACTTCCGAAAGTAATCACCCGGTCGATCCGATAGAGCACAGGCAGGCCAGGCTTATCCGTTAACATGATCCTCTGCATATTGTTTGGATCAGCAGGATGTATGCCGGGAAACCAGCTGACACGCAGAGAGTCTTCCGCATCCCTCGTGTTTCCGTCAAAGTCATTCATCACAATTTGAAATCCAAGCTCCCTCCCTGGACTCGGCTCTACTCCAAGATTTTTCCATGGAAGCAGGACTTCAACTCCATATCCTCCTTCAAATATCCAACTGGCCGCCTCTGTGGAGATCTTCGGATCTTTTTGACCCTCTGGGCGCCAATCATACATACGGCTGCGAAGGGTTTTGTGAGCCGGGTCTGCCCCAGAAGCGATAGCCAGAGAGTATCGGTTGTTCAAACCCACTTTCTCTGAGACGAAAAGCTCAACACAGTCACTCCGCCAGAGACGGGACAGACTTTGATGCTCCAGAGGGATATCATCACGGATCACAGCCAGGACCAGCAGCCCCTCCTGATTCCATCCCAACCTGAATTTGACATCAAAGTCATCGGCAGGAAGGGCTCTCCCGTCCGGATCGGTGAGAAACTCCACTCGAAATCCTTGTTCTATCCAATCATCGTCCAATCCGTCCACGGTGATTCGCTCCACTCGTGGGACTTGGAACACCTGAGAGTCAGATGCAATAATCGAAGGAGACATTAAAAAAAACAAGCCAAACATCAAAAAAATAATCGTCAGGGTTTTTCTCATTTTTCTTTTCTTTTTAGCTTATAAAATCTTTTAAAAGTGTCATCATCTTCGCGAAGATAATGTTCTTACAATTTTCTCTACGTTTGAGCATCTCCGTTTTGCACTTTTTTGTCCTCATACTCATTATCGAAGTAGTAACACTGAAAGACAACTTAAACAATTCTGAAAAAATCGTAAGAAACTTCCATGCTGAAATTTCAAGTTCAGGCCGTTGACCTGGCTGTTTTGCGTGTGATAAGCTCATTTCAGGATATCAGCGGATGGACATCGCAGAAATTCGGTCAAGATTTGGTGCCATTCCCAAAATCTAATTCCAAAAAAAGGAGAGTCAAATGATGAAAATCTTCACCAAAGCTGCTCCTTTTCTTTTCCTTGTGGCGTTTTCGATTTCGTGTGCCCCGCGGGAAGACGCCTCCTCGATGGACTATTTCAAAGGGTACGAGGGAGCCGTCAAAACCGGCGGCATCAAGATGATCCCCATCGAAACCCCTAAGGGGAAATTCAAAGTGTGGACAAAGCGGTTCGGGAACAATAAACGGATGAGAGTCCTGTTGCTCCACGGCGGACCTGGGGCGACACACGAATACTTCGAGTGTTTCGAGAGCTTCCTTCCTTCCGAGGGAATCGAATTCATCTATTATGATCAACTGGGATCGGCATGTTCCGATCAGCCAGGAGACAGTGACCTGTGGACGATCAGCCGGTTTGTCGAAGAAGTGGAGCAAGTGCGGCAGGCCCTTGGGCTGAACAATGATAATTTCTATCTGCTGGGACACTCATGGGGCGGAATCCTTGCCACGGAATATGCCCTGAAATACCAGGAATTTCTGAAAGGCCTCATCATTTCCAACATGATGGCCAGCTGCCCCGAGTACGATGCCTATGCCGAAAACGTACTAGCCAAACAGATGGACCCGGCCGTGCTCGAGGAAATCAAGAGCCTCGAAGCGAAAGGCGAATTTCAAAATCCTCGCTACATGGAGCTGTTGATTCCGAATTTTTACATGAAGCACATTTGCCGGCTTGAGGAGTGGCCCGACCCCGTCAACCGTGCTTTCGCCAGGATGAACCAAGAGATCTACGTCACCATGCAGGGTCCAAGTGAATTCGGGGTTTCAGGTAGACTCGAAAACTGGGACAGGAAAGCGGACCTGAAAAGCATTTCCGTTCCGACCCTGGTGATCGGGGCAAAGCATGATACCATGGACCCGGCACACATGCAGTGGATGTCAAAACAGGTGCAGAATGGAAGCTATCTCTACTGTCCAAACGGAAGCCACATGTGTATGTATGATGACCAGGACACATACCTGGATGGGCTGATCAAGTTCATCAAGGCGATTGATGAGGGCAAAAAACATATCGATTTATCTCAAGCCGAATAAAGGAAGATGTAACGAAAAGGGACAGCCCTCTGTCTGAAGAAAGCTGTCCCTTGGAGTTTCCGCTCTTAGTTACCTGTGGGCCGGACACTTTCCAGCAGGCTGCACTTTTCCACAAGCTGGATGAATTCAGAACGGTAGCCAAAGAAATCTTTTCCCTTTCCGTTCCGGGCCAAGTTTAGAACACTCTCATATGTGGTCGTTCCTTTGAACTCAGAATCACGAAGAAGCATGCCGAAGGCTGCCACTGCGGACGAAAATTTGAAGTTGTCCGAAGTCTTGGCAAGGACAATATTCCTGTCCTTCAACGGATGGACAATCAGCTTGCTCTTATTACCGTCCGGCTTTTTATAGCGCAGTTTGAGAGTCATGATCTCCTTGCTCTTAAGCGCCTCCGGACTGATCCTGTTATCTTGGTACTTGAGGTCGTCCACTCCAGGAATCTCTTCCTGAGATCCATAAGGGATGATCTCATACAGAGCAGTCACAGTATGGCCAGCTCCAAGTTCGCCCGCATCCTTTGTGTCATCGGCGAAATCCTCCTTTTTGAGCAGGCGGTTTTCATAACCGATAAGCCGGTAGGCTTTGACTTTGGCCGGGTTGAATTCAAGCTGCAGCTTGACATCTTTGGCGATGGTGAAGAGTGTGCCGCGCATGTCGTTGACAAAAACCTTCTTGGCTTCCATCAAATTATCGATGTAGTAATAGTTGCCGTTTCCTTTGTCTGCCAACTGCTCCATACGGCCGTCCTTGTAATTGCCCATGCCGAAACCAAGAATGGTCAGGAAGATGCCTTTTTTGCGGTAGTCCTCGATCATACGCACCAGCTCCGATGTGCTGGAAACACCTATATTGAAGTCGCCGTCAGTGGCCAGAATGATTCGGTTGTTTCCCTCCTGGATAAAATTTTCCTCAGCCACTTTGTACGCCAGTTTGATACCGGCGCCTCCGGCAGTCGAGCCTCCTGCATGCAGTCGGTCGATGGCGGCGATGATCGCATCTTCCTGGGTGGCCGCAGTTGACGGCAACACGAGCCCTGCTGCTCCTGCATAGACCACGATCGAGACGCGGTCGTTAGCACCCAATTCCTTGACCAGTAGTTTGAAGGCATGCTGCAGAAGAGGAAGCTTGTTGGCAGGACTCATGGAGCCGGATACATCCAACAGAAACACCAGATTACTCGGAGGGAGTTTTTTTGTTTCGAGCTCCTTTCCCTGTAGGCCGATGTGTATCAACCTGTGGGCATCATTCCATGGGCAGGTGGAGATTTCTGTGTAGATGGAAAAAGGATGATTGTCTTTGGGCAGAGGATAATCGTAGGAAAAATAATTGATCATCTCTTCGATGCGGACAGCATCCTTGTAAGGGAACTGGTTGCTG